>Ga0302117_10001442_pt1 | contig 11357 bp, 6 predicted proteins | sample AG5_322_MG_FD_203112 | JGI IMG/M metagenome (GOLD analysis project Ga0302117, IMG submission 203112) | Marine microbial communities from Western Arctic Ocean, Canada - AG5_32.2 | ecosystem: Environmental > Aquatic > Marine > Oceanic | place: Canada: Western Arctic Ocean | collected 2017-10-01 | reverse complement strand
GATTCCGCGAATACGGCTTCCAAAAATGGCATGGCACTAATCGCAGAAGATAGAAAGTCTCAGGGGATATTTTCTGGTAAATCGATCTCTTTTAACACCACAGTGGCAGGTCTCGGTAAGCTAAGTGGAAACTTAGGCGCGATCATGCCGAAGCGTGAGCAACGCGTCAGCGAAGAGCTGATTTCAAGACTAAAGATAAAGTGCGAAGGCACGCTGCAAACTATTGACAGGCTTAGTGGCGGTAATCAACAGAAGGTTCTGATTGCCCGCTGGTTGCAGTCCGAGTCTGATGTTTGGCTGCTTGACGAACCAACTCGAGGAGTAGACGCAGGGTCGAAATTTGCGATTCACGAACAATTACGAAAACTGCGGGATCAAGGTGCAACAATGATCATCGTTTCCAGCGAGCTGGAAGAGTTAACCGCGCTTTGTGATCGCATATTGGTGTTGTCGAATAAAAAGGCGATAGCCATATTTAAGCGTGGTCAATGGAGTAAAGAAAAGCTGTTAGCGGCAGCCTTTAGCGAACACAAAGGTGAGCGGGCATTGGCTGGATAATGTATCTATCGCTACTGCAAATCAACGGCCAAGAAAACACACTCGGAGAGTCACGATTTTGCTTGGTAAATTGAGTTTACTATTTGAAGAGTTCCTTATTTTTATTGCTCTGCTCTTGTTGGTGCTGTTTTTTGGCTTAATGACAGAAAATTTTTTTACGCTTGGAACTCTTAGGACAATTTTAACGCAGTTGCCTGCGCTGACCGTTGTGACTATTGGCATGACCTTGGTGCTGATAAGCGGCGGCATTGATTTGTCGGTAGGGTCGGTTGTGGCATTGAGTTCCGGTGTCATCGGTATCGCATTCACAGTATTCGAATTGCCATTGCCCGTGGCTGCGATTCTGGGAATTTTGGCTGGAGGTTGTGCGGGCCTAATCAATGGATTTTTAGGAAGCTATCTTCGCTTGCCAGTTTTTATAGTCACTCTGGGAATGCTGGAAGCTGGCCGCGGTATGGCATATCTGGTTACCGATTCGCAGACAGTTTACATCGGCGCCAGTATTCAAGCATTGTCTCTGCCTATATCAGGCATCGGCGTATCGGCTTCTTTTCTTATTTCCCTTGGGTTAGTGGTGCTAGCTCAATACGTTTTAACGCGTACAGTTTATGGTCGTTACCTGATAGCCATAGGTACCAATGAGCAGGCGGCGAAGATTTCAGGTATTCGAACTGAACCTTATTTGATGTGGGTGTTGGTAATGTCCGGCTTGTTAGCAGGTCTCGGGGGGCTGATGAATGCAGCTTATCTTGGTGCTTCAGACCCCAACGCCGCAACTGGTTTGGAGCTGTCTGCAATCGCTGCCGCTGTGATCGGTGGTACTAGTTTGATGGGTGGGCGTGGATCAATAGTCGGTGCTTTTATTGGCGTGTTGATTATTTCGGTGTTACAGAACGGGCTAGCACAAATGGGGGTATCGGAACCGGTTAAGCGCTTGATTACTGGGCTGGTAATTATTCTAGCGGTGTTAATCGATCGTTGGCGCGGTCGGCAGGTTTAGCATTTGCTTCCTCTTTAACATTTAAGAAGAATTAGAGAACGAGAGTAACAATTATGCGAATCATTAAATATCTAGGGTTGTCGATGTTTGTTTTTTTTACCGCTGCAAGCTGCAGCGCACCAAACGAGCCTGACGAAATCATTGTCGACAGAGAACAGTATCTAGATCGGCTTGAAGGGTTCTGGCTCGGTCAGAGTCTGGCCAACTGGACGGGACTGGTTACGGAAGCTGACAAGATTGGCGGCGAAGGACCCGAGGGGGAGTTTTATACAAGGGACGATTGGGGCGGACCAGATCAGCCGCGATATGGGGGTTCTCAACCCTCTTCGGTTTCCCCGATTATCACTTGGGTAATTCGCGAGAGAGATGAAATTTGGGGTTCTGATGATGACACCGATATTGAGTATATCTATCAGCATTTACTGCAACAACATGAGACGTCTATCTTAAGTGCGGAGCAGATTCGTGACGGTTGGCTCGCTCATATCTATTCTGATGACAATTCACCGCACATGAGAAATGGTCAGCCAGAAAATTATCTCTGGGTGTCTAACCAGAGAGCGTTTACTCTCATGAACGAGCAGGGGTTGCTTCCTCCAGCCACGAGCGACCCGGCGAACAATGAATACTTCGATATGATCGATGCGCAATTAACGACGGAAGTTTTCGGTCTCTATGCTCCAGGGCGACCCGATATGGCGCTAAAAATGGCGCACTTGCCGGTGCGCGTGACTGCTCATGACGAGGCCGCATTAGCTGCCGAGTTCTACATCATAATGCATTCTCTCGCTGCTGTAGTCGATCCTAGCCAGTCTCGCAAAGAGCAGATTCATGATATGGCAGCGCAGGCCCGTGCGCTGACTCGAGATGATTCGTATATAGCTAAAATGCATGACTTTGTGTTTTCTAGATATCAGGCGGGCGTTTCTTGGGAGCAAGCACGCGACGATGTCTATCAACGTTATCAAGTAGAAGCGCAAGACGGATATGATCTCAGTGGACGTACCCTTTCCTGTCTTGGCTGTTTCGCGGCGGGAATAAATTTTGCTGCCAGTATGGTAAGCCTCTATTTTGGTGAAGGGGAGTATCAGGAAACAGTCAAGATCGCCGTCTTGGCAGGCTGGGATTCCGATAATCCTGCAGCGACCTGGGGAGGGCTCATAGGTTTTATGGGTGGCCGCAATGAGTTAGAAGCTGACTTTGAGCTAGCCATGTCAGACCGCTTCGATATCAATCAAACAAGATATGGCTTCCCGTTAGCAGATGGCATTGATACTTTTCCTAATATGTCAGCTGCTGGTCAAAGTATTGTCGATAGAGTCGTAGTAGAGGGGTTGCAAGGCAGCATCGATGGCAATGTCTGGCGGATTCCAGCTCAATAAGTAGAATAAAGACAGTATGGTGATTGTGCTCAGCTCCTTGACCAGCGGAATTTGAACCAATTGAGTTCCTCAGTCGAACTTTGTCAGAAATATTTATAAAAACTATTCACTATCATTAGAAGGCGGTTACAAAGGTGAACATTTTAAGCTGAATAATTTATATTCCATTGCAAATTTTTTTTCTGCCACTTGTTATTTGGGTGTAATGCACGTTGGGTATAGACAAATAGTGGTCAGCAAGAAGCTCGGTCTTTCCAGGACTACAATAGGAGTAATAAACGGCCGGTGGAGCATGCATATATTTGGTATGCATGAGAATGAGGCAACGGCAAGTCTTGCGGCAGCGTTGCCGGATATGTCCCTCTTTGGGCTTTGGTTGAGTCTCTTCCTGTTGTGGGTAAAGTATAAGATTTCTGGACGGGTTGCTCTATATCCGCGCGTGCCGGAACTCGGTTCAGAAGCTATGGTTGATCTTATTGTAGCGAGAACGCTGTATTTCGATCGTGCTATCGAGCGAGCCATGGATCAGGTGGGTCAGTTGGTGGCCATGGGCGCTAGTTATGACATGAGAGCCTATGGAAAATTGCAGCGTAAAAACGTTTTATTCTTCGAACTCGATCTGTACTAGTGTACAGACTCATAAGCGAGCCACATTGGAATCATCAAGTATCCCCTCTGAGCATGTGACTTTCGTGAGTGTCGATTTTACCAATGAGAATGCAATGCAGAGATTGATCGAGTCTGGCTTTGATACAAGTAAGAAGACGCTCTTTATATGGGAAGGGGTCGCCCTATATTTGTCAGAGGCAGACGTTAGGAAAACAATGCGCGACATTCGCAATACAGCTACTGCAGGCAGTGTGCTACTTGCAGATAGCTATGCGGAACGCTTTATCGAATTTGCTGGGAAAGGTTCTAGCAAAAAGACTCTAGAACAAACTGGCGAGGGACTGGGCTTTGGACTTAACTTTTCGTCCAAGCATCAAGAATCGCTATCGGAATTTGTGAAGAGTGAGTCGATGTCTGTCGGAGAGTGTTTCTTTCTGGGAGAGAAGAACGACAAAGGTCCTTTCGTAGTTGTTGTCGAGATGGTAATTGATTGAGGGGTAAGAAATTTCTGGAGGAGAATTGAGATAGCAGTAATCGTTCGAAACACAGTCGCGATAAAAAACGGCACCCAGGGCTAGCATTTTAATGAGGAATGCCTTAACAATTAGAAAAAGACCAGCTATCGACTCAAAGCAGTCACTGAGGGTTTTCTGAACAACTCCCAATTTCGCCCTTAGAGCGCAAGAGAACGAAGCTATTCGGGTCGTATTCCAGACTCTTTGTCCAAAAAATAAGTAAAAATACTGACCCATCTCATTGCCTATCAGTTAGAAGAATTGAAGCGGCGCAAAGGTTGCTTTTCCTGCCTCTACACCATTCCACAATTTGTAACAATCAAATCTGAGGAGCTATGCAATACTTCTGCTTTTACACGGTCTAGCTAAACAATTACTAAGCTTATGCTAAGTAACAGACAGCGTTTAGCCGATACTGTATAGACTTTACGATCCGCGCACTTTGGCTATTAAAACAATGAGATAGACTAGATGAGAAGTAAATTACGCTCCATCAAAATTGCAGGCTTCATGTTATTCCTCAGCCTAGGCTCCTCAATCTTCGCGCAAGATAGCGCTGGGGATGACTCAACTGTTAGATATCCAGCGGCCTACTTCGAAGAATGGGCACCTGTTACGGCGCAGGATATGATGGACAGAATTCCGGGCCTCAGCAGCAGTGGGGGTAGGCGTGGAGGATTCAGCAGCAGTGGTCGCGGTTATGGCGGTCCCGGTGGAGGCGGAGGCGGAGGCAGAGGCGGAGGCAGAGGAGGGCGTGGCTTCGGCAGCGGCAGTGGCGGTAGTGAGATACTCATTAACGGCAAGCGCACGGCCGGCAAGAATAACAGCACCGGCAGTCAGCTTGGCACTATCACTGCAGATCAGGTTAATTACTTCGAGATCATACGTGGCACTTCCGGTGAATTAGATGTTCGGGGCAGCGGGCAGGTGGTTAACGTTGTTTTATTCGAAGAGCTAAGTTCTGCCACCATTCAATTTGAGGCCAGCCTCCAATTGTCCGAAGACGATACCATTTCTCCTGGCGGCAATCTGTCATTCAGCGGCCAGCAAGGTGGCCTCGACTATCAGGTCAGCGCCCGGACAAATGATGTCTATTTTAGAAGCCTCAGCAAAGAAAATTCCATTCTAGGTGATTTCTCCCCCAACGATCTCATTCGTGAAGACAGAGCAACTGATGGAAACAGCACCACCATTAGCGCGAATTTAGGCTATGACATAAATGCGAAGAGCAGTGCCAGATTCAATGCTCAGCTTGGTCAAGGCGAAGGAGAAACAGATCTGTATCGTCGAACTATCGACCTGAAGATTAACCCGAATACCCTGGATAGGCAGCGAGAGACCAGCCCCAGTGGCACCGACGATTGGGAGATTGGGGGTGACTACGAATACAACACAGACGGCGGGGATCGCTTCAAGATACTATTTATTAGTAATTCTGCAACGCGAGAGAACACGCGCGAGCGCTTCGTTCAATTCGATGATGGCTCCGAGACTAAAAATTTATTTCTGGATACTAGCAGCACGACTAAAGAACGCATTCTTCGAGGCTCCTTCACTTTCGATATTTTCGAAGGGCAGGATATTGAACTCGGTGGCGAGCGCGCACAGACTATCCTTGACTCCAACCTAGCACTGGGCCTCGTGAGTTCAACGGGCGTTGCATCACCGGCTTTTGGAGGCCTGGTTCCAGTATCGGTTAGTAATGCAAACTCCTCGGTAGAGGAAATACGCTACGAGCCCTTCGCTATTCATAATTGGATTATCAACCCGAGCATGACTTTGGAAACTTCGTTACTCTATGAGACTTCCGAAATCACTCAGAGTGGTGACGTAACCAAGAAAAGGGATTTTGATTTCGTAAAACCGAAGATCGATTTTAGATATAACCTGACGCCTACCATTCAACTTCGTGGAACTATCGAGAAAGTGGTAGAACAACTTAGTTTCAACGACTTCGTAGCGGCTACCGATAATCAGGACATAGACTCGAACGTACAGTCAGGTAACGCCAACCTTCGCCAAGAGTGGTATTGGAACTACGAGATCAATACCGAGTATCGTCTGCCAAACGATATAGGGGTTCTAAGCGCTCGAGCCTATTTTGAGGACTGGAACGACAAAATTGAAAGGATGGATGTCTCTGCATCGGAGGACAACCTACAGAGCGCTAACGGTAACATTGGTGACGGAACCAAGTACGGCCTCGAGCTGAATAGTAGTGTGCGCATGCGCATGATCGATATGCCCAACCTACTAGTTACCGCAAGTTTCTCCGTCGAAGATTCGAAGATCACCGATCCCTTCTTGGGAACCCAAAGGCGCTTTCTGTTTAGCAACAGGGGCATGTCGTCCCTAGGTTTTCGTCACGACATTCCGAAGTGGAATCTCAACTACGGAGTCAGCTGGAACAACTCCTTCGACGGCAATCGTACACGTATCGACATTGACGATATCGAGCTTTCCGCTGGCGACCCTTTCTGGCAGGGTTTTGTTGAGTGGCGCGGGCCGTTTAGCATGACCTATCGTCTGAATGCGAGCCGATTGGTTAATGATGGTGAATTTTGCCGCGAACGACAACGCTTCGTTGGTCGTGTTTCTAGCGGCATTCTCGAGGAAATAGAAGACCAGTGCAGCTCTTCAGGTCGGACAATTTCTCTCAGCGTGAACGGCACTTTCTAGTCTGGCATCTCTCCCTTTTAGTTTTCTCACTTGGTTAATTCAACTTTTGGCGGCATTGCCCGTCTACTAGCTAGAGGTTGTTCCAATGGGAAGACCCTCCGCTATTTGTACCTAGTCGCTTAGGGTTGTTAGAATAAGTCCTGTAGACCCTTCAATTTTGACCCACTTCAACACAAACCATTAACAGGCGCGCTGTCTCAGCGTAGTGCAGCACATGGAAAGGAACAGTTATGTTAACCATTAAAGACTTAACCAAGACTTACAGTAACGGTGTACAGGCACTCGCTGGCGTCAGTCTGGATATTTCCGAGGGCATGTTCGGTTTGCTTGGTCCAAATGGAGCCGGCAAGTCCTCCCTCATGCGCACGCTGGCGACGTTGCAGGAAGCAGACTCGGGAAGCGCCTTCCTTAATGATATTGATATTCTCAACGACAAAGAGAAGCTGCGCCAAGTACTTGGTTACCTACCACAGGAATTTGGGACGTATCCCCGCATTTCGGCAATTCGAATGCTGGATCACTTTGCCGTGTTGAAAGGTATTGCAGTTAAGGGCGAGCGAAAAGAGTTGGTTGAACACCTGCTGAACGAAGTGAATCTCTGGGATGTACGCAAGACGGCGGTAAGTACCTATTCCGGCGGCATGAAACAACGTTTCGGAATAGCCCAAGCATTGATCGGTGACCCGCAGCTGGTCATAGTGGATGAGCCAACTGCTGGACTCGATCCGCAGGAGCGTCGCCGTTTTCACAATCTGCTGGCTGATATCGGTTCGGACACGGTAGTGATTCTCTCGACACACATTGTTGATGACGTCAGTGACTTGTGTTCGAACATGGCCATCCTAGGCGGCGGTAAAATTCTCATGAAGGGCCAGCCGGATGAGGTGATCACCCAACTTGACGGTTCCATCTACAGCAAACTTATTGATCGATCTGCCCTGATCGAGCATGAGTCAAATTACCGAGTTCTGTTTTCGACTCTGGTAGGGGGCAGAACAAAAATTCATATCGTAAGTGATTCCAATCCTGGCGATGGCTTCGAGGCCAGTAGCGCCAGCCTGGAAGATGTCTATTTCTCCACACTTCACGATAACAAAATTAGTGTAGCCGCCTAGCAATTAGTCAGTCTACAAGGATTTTCCACTCTTATGTTTGCCCATATTTTTCGCTTTGAGTTGAATTACCATTCCCGGCAACCACTGGTCTACGTGGTATCGCTGGTATTGTTTTTCCTGAGTTTCCTCGCGACGGTGTCTGATAATATTGGCATCGGAGGCACTGTATCCAATATCAATATCAACTCCCCGTTTAACGTGATTGTGGTGCTGGCTAGCATCAGCTTCCTTGCTTCATTGATAGCCGGTGTTGCCTACGCTTCCAGTCCGATATTAAGAGATTTCGATCACAATGTGGCTGAGCTGTTCTTCACCACCAGAGTCACCAAATTCGATTATCTGATGGGTCGATTCTGCGGCGCAACAATTTTCAGTTTTGTCGTTTATTTTGCTGCCGCATTTGGAGTTTTTCTGGGTGAGTTAATGCCCTGGTTGGACCCTGAGCGGATGGGGCCTATGCGGCTCGATGCTTACTGGTTTGCGACCTGGGTCATAGCTATTCCCAACATGTTAATGATTTCTACACTGGTATTTCTAGTTGCAACACTTACCCGCAGCCTTATGGCGAGCTACGTAGTGCTGGTGTTGGTGTTGATAATCAGCACGGTGATCTCGTCAATTGTCGATCCCGAAGACTTGCAGCTTCTTAGCCTTTTGGATCCCTCCGGGGAGGTAGCTATTAATGAGATAACGCGATACTGGACTCCATTCGAAATGAATGAGCTGGTGATTCCCGTGGAAGGTAACCTGCTCTACAACCGCTTGTTGGGGGGAGTGTTATCACTAGTATTCATAGCGCTGGCGTACCGTTATTTCCCATTCTCGCTGGATTTTGTGAATTCTAAAAGTAAGTGGTTGCAGCGATTCCGACGTTCATCAAAGCCGCGCGCTGACAAGCAGGCGCCCGCAAGAATGGATGCTGCTCAGCGCAGTAGCGCGAACACGAGTTTTGGTTTCCGCGCTCAGCTTAAACAGTTTGCGTCACTAGTTCGTATCGAATTTCACAACATTATTATCGGCAAAGCATTTTTTGTGATGGCGTTGTTGGGGATGTTCCAAGTTGGTATTAATGCCTTTTTAGGACTTGCAGGTATTTTTGGTACTGAAGTTTATCCGACGACTTCAGCAATGCTGCTAATAATAAACAGCGGTTACTCCATTCCTCTAATAGTTGTGTTGGTTTTCTATTCGTCTGAATTATTGGTACGAGACCGAAATGTCGGCGTAGCCGAGATGTTGGATTCAATGCCTTATCCGAATTGGGTCATTATCGGGGCCAAGTTGCTTGGTCTGATGTCGGTGATGACCGTGATGTTGATGGCGGCAATACTGGCAGCCGTACTCGTTCAAATCGCCAAGGGATATTACGACTTCAATTTTGTGCAGTACTTCTTCGGTCTATTCTCGTTCTTTCAGTTTCCGATCTGGTTTACTTGTGTGCTGGCAGTATTCGCCCAGGTTATAACCGGCAACCGTTACATGGGCATGTTTGTTGTAGTGATGTACTTTGCCGGAAACTTATTTTTGCCTCAGCAAGGTTTTGATCATAACCTGTATCTGTTTAGTACCCCGAGGGTTCCCTATTCTGTATTCACAGGGTTTGGTCCTAACTTAAGCGCCTTCTTGTGGTTTTCAGCTTACTGGTCTTTGTTCTGCGCGTTATTGCTCATCTCGATGCATCTGTTATGGCAGCGGGGGACTGAAATAAAGGGCCGCTTTCGGTGGAAGAACATCAAGCCAAGGTTTAGTACACCGGTGGCTATCGCTGCGGCCATTTGCTTGTTGGCATTTGCAGGTACAGGACGCTTTATTTTCTACAACACGAATGTGCTTAACAGCAAGCTCAGCATCCTAGATATTGAGGAGGGATTTGCTGACTACGAAAAAGCCTACAAGCAGTACGAAGACCTCAATTTCCCTGACATTATCTCGCTTTACACCGAAGTGGAACTATTTCCTGAGGACAGGGAAGCCCACATTGAGGGAACCTATACGGTATCGAACAATTATGATGAGGCAATACCTGAACTGCACTTTACGGTAGCAACTTACCTGACCATCAATGAGCTCAATGTGCCGAATTCCACACTCTCTCATTCCGATACAGATTTGGGGTACTACATCTATCAACTTGATATACCTATGCAGCCTGGCGAATCTTTCGATGTGAATTTTGATATCGATTGGCTGACGCCGGGCTTTGTTAACAACTCTCCGACTACAAGCCTGCTGAGTAATGGGACCTTCTTCAACAACACCGAGGCTTTCCCGTTGCCGGGATACAACAATAGCGCAGAACTACTAGACAACAACCGGCGCCGCCGATATGAGCTGCCACCTGCAGAGCGAGCGGCCAAGATCGATGATGAAAGTCAGTGGGATGTGGGGCTGGCAACTCGAATGCGCGTCAGTTACGAAGCCATCGTCAGTACAAGCAGTAATCAGATTGCAGTGACGCCGGGTTATCTCGAGAGGGAGTGGGAAGAAGACGGCCGTCGCTATTTCCATTACAAGATGGATGAGCCGATATGGCCATTTGTTTCCTTTCTATCGGCAGACTATGAGATGAAGAGCGATAAGTGGAACGATGTCGATCTTGAGGTTTACTACAAGCATGAACAAAATGTAGATAGGATGTTAGAGGCATCGAAGAAATCGCTGGATTATTTTACGACTAATTTCAGCCCTTACCAGTACCGCCAGTATCGTATCTTCGAATTTCCACGACAGAGGGGCGCCTTCGCGCAGTCGCTCCCTAATACCATCCCGTTTTCCGAAGCCATTGGCTTCGTAGCCGACATCCGTGATCCTGAGGCAATCGACTATGTGTTTTATGTCACGGCTCATGAATTTGCTCACCAGTGGTGGGGCCATCAGGTTGCTGGCGCCAACGTTCAGGGTGCAGCTGTACTGACTGAGACGCTCGCGCAGTACTCGGCGCTAATGGTGATGGAGAAAGAGTATGGCACTGCTCACATGCAGCGCTTTCTCAAGTACGAGCTTGATAATTATCTGAATAGTCGGGGCGCAGAGGTGCTGGAAGAACTACCGCTGATGCTGGTGGAGAATCAAGGTTACATTCACTATCGCAAAGGTAGCTTGGTGCTCTACGCGTTAAAGGACTATCTAGGCGAGGAAACCGTCAATCTTATACTGCGTGAATTCATTGCTGATTGGGGATTCAAGGGCCCGCCGTATCCAACAACTAGACATCTGTTGGCGAAGATTCGGGAAAACGCACCGCAGGAATACCAGGACATCATCACCGACCTGTTTGAAAAGATTGTGCTCTACGATCTACGGGCAGAAGACAGCCACTACACAGAATTGCCTGATGGCCGCTTTGAAGTGACCATAAATACAGCCGCTATTAAGTTCGAGGCGGATGGGAAGGGCGAAGAAACTGAGGTGGCAATGAATGCCCTGATCGACATCGCCGTGCTTGGCGAGGAAGATGAGGAAACCAAGGTGCCTGAAATCCTTCATATCGAAAAGCGGC
>Ga0302117_10001437_pt1 | contig 11366 bp, 8 predicted proteins | sample AG5_322_MG_FD_203112 | JGI IMG/M metagenome (GOLD analysis project Ga0302117, IMG submission 203112) | Marine microbial communities from Western Arctic Ocean, Canada - AG5_32.2 | ecosystem: Environmental > Aquatic > Marine > Oceanic | place: Canada: Western Arctic Ocean | collected 2017-10-01 | reverse complement strand
TCAGAGTATGTCGTAATTCTACCATTTAATAATTCTAAAAACCCTAATTTTGCAATCATTGTCCCGTTGTCAATACAGTACATTCGTGGAGGTGCAAATGACACTGATTCGCGCTCATCAGCCATTAATTCACACATTTTACGCAGCCGCATATTACATGCAACACCGCCTCCAAGTAACAGTTCTGATTTCCCAGTATGAGCCATTGCACGTTCCGCCACTTCTACACATGCAGAGAATGCATGCTCCTGTAATGACCAACATACAGCGCCGAGAGATTTTCCAGAATCAAGTAATCTCTGAGCTGCTGTCATGACTCCGGAGAAGGCCAAATCCATTCCCCTGACAGCATATGGTAATTCCAAACCATCCATAGATGGATTAGGGTTTTCGGCAAGCCATTCTGCAGCTAATTTTTCAATCACTGGGCCGCCAGGAAATGGTATTCCTTGAGTGCGTGCGAATTTGTCAAGCATATTGCCAATGCCAATATCGAGTGTTTCACCTAATACACGATATCGCCCTTCCAATCTTGCAATAACTTGGGTATTTCCACCTGAAACATATAGTAATACAGGGTCAATACAACCGCATTGATCTCTACCGATTTCAATATGTGCAACACAGTGATTAACTCCAATTAATGGAATCCCAAGTCTGCTAGAAATCCCTCTCGCAATAGCAGCACCTACTCTTAAGCAGGGTGCTAAGCCAGGTCCCTGTGAATATGATACCGCTCCAATATCGGAGATGTCCAATTCATTCTGCTGAAGTATTTTTTCAAGTAAGACCGGTGCAACGTCTTTATGATGATCTGCTGCTTCACGCGGATGAATTCCTCCCTCATCTGGACTAACGGTACCGGAACAAGAAGGAAACGGAATGCCATTAGGATCTACCAATCCAAATGATAGTGTGTGAGCGGTTGACTCAATTCCAAGGGTCCACTTATCCATCGCGCTCAGACAGTGCTCATGGCTATGGTTCTTCAACCCTCACGCATAAGCCCCACCAATGCGAACCGTATTGTTGGACCTTGGGCCGATGGCCCACCTTTCTGGAAACGGTTCTTTGAAGGGTGCGGATATTTCTGATTCTGAGATGTTGACAAGTCCTGCTGGAAAGGGAATTGTTATAGAAGGCGGCATAATCGTAAAAATTGATGATTCAAAGGCTCTAGAAGATGAGTATGGTAGTGAAAATATCCACCGTTCTAAATTGGATAACTTGGAGTGTAAAATTTATTCATTGAATGGAAAGGCAATAATACCGGGTCTAGTAGATGCACATACCCATTTATTGTGGTCGGGAGACCGCTCCAGAGAAGTATCGTGGCGCCAGCAGGGACATTCTTATTCCGATATCGCTTCAATGGGTGGAGGTATAGTTTCCACGGTTGAAGCAACACGTAATTCAACACAAGCTGAATTGGTCGAATTAGGTTACAAGCGCTTGAGGAGTGCTTTTAGAAATGGTTCGACTCACTTAGAAGTAAAAAGTGGATATGGATTATCCACTGAATCTGAATTAAAACTAATCTCCGCAGCAAATGAACTCTCTAAAATTAATCACCTCCCTAGTATTGATCAAACTTGGCTAGGTGCGCATGCTACTCCTAAAGGTTACTCGAGGAGCGACTACGTAGAAGAAATATTGAGCGAACAATTACCTGCTGTATTGGAACAAGGACTTGCCCGTTCTGCTGATGTATTTTGCGAGCCGGGGTGGTTTACAATTGAAGAGAGTGAAGATATTCTAAAACAATCTAAAGATGGAGGTCTCGATTTGAGAATGCATATTGACGAGTTTACCGATGGTGGTGGTGGAGACTTAGCTGCCGAATTAGCAGTAACTAGTGCAGATCATTCCCATTATACTTCCACTGATGCGAGAATGAAAATGGAGGAGAGTGGTGTTAATTGTGGCTTTTTGCCCGGAACACCATACTCAATGGGTGAGCAATGGCCTGATTTCAACGAAGTTACTGAGCAACAATTCACTTGGTCTGTTGCCACAGATTTCAATCCTAATTGCCAAACATTGAGTTTACCCTTTATCGCATCCATACTAGTACAACGTTGTGCAGTTTCGCCGTTAGCATCACTGGTGGCTTGTTCACGCAACCCTGCCCAAACAACTCCACACCCATCCGGTGCGCGACATGGAGTCATCGAAGAAGGAGCGGTTGCTAACTTGAATGTAGTAGATAGTCCATGGTGGCAAGCTTGGTGCCAACAACCTGGAGATTCACCATTCCATGCTACTATGCTTGAAGGTGATTTGATTTTTCACTAAATCAACATTATTGAATTATGAGTTAATATGTTTTAAAAAGCAAATAATGTTAAAATAGAATAATTGTCAATAAGGTGGAATTCATGGTTGAAGCAATAATGGAAACCGTAGTTTGTTCACCAGCTCAAGGTAAAGATGCAAGACTCTTACGAATGCTCAACACACGTCAAGAATTCAAAAAACAAAAGCCAGGTTGTATTGCAGCATGGTATGCTAAATCTAGTGATGGCGAACCATTACTGCTTGTCCAGAGTATTTTTGCATCTAGGCAAGATTGGATCAATATTTCAAATGCCATTATCGAAACTCTTGATTCGCGTGATGGTGGATTAGATTCTTGCTTACTCGGCCCTCCATTAGTGGGTGTATTTACAATCGAAACTGACGATTTGCAACTTAATCTTAAGCAATCAGAATAATCACTCAAAAACCGTGCAGTATAATGTCGTATAAGGTAAGTTATACGACATTAGATTTATCTACTGTCATCGAATAACCTGTCTATGGAAGAAAAATGCTACGCAGTAGGGCTTTTAGGAATTGCTGAGGAAGGTAAACTTTCAAACAATCATAAATATGCCCCTCTAATCCCCCCCTCAGAGGGTGAATTATTCAAGTAATTCTGACATTCTCCAAAATGATGTCGAATAGTAGGGTTCAAGTCAATGGTATGTCTGGAACATATGAGTGAGATGGCAGTAATCGAAGGATTTTGTTTGAAGTGTAAAACATATGGACCGATTAAAGATGGTCAATTATTCAAAATGTCTAATGGACGAACTAGAATGGGGGGCCACTGCTCCCAACCAGGTTGTACTGGTAAGATTTCTAAGATCGTCAGCTGAATCGGAAAAGCATACCGAATCCGTTTAATATAGAGCCTAAGTGGCTCACTTTACCTAGGGGCTCGTGGTCTAGGGGTTATGACGTCGCCTTGACATGGCGAAGATCGAGAGTTCAATTCTCTCCGAGCCCACCAGTTTTTTAACTCCGTATTGCATGAATTCATTACTTTTAACTTTTAAAAGTAATTAATTATTATTGTCATTCATAAAACAAATACTGGTAAATCAGTATTACTTAATATTTGTTAATTCCTCTGGATCGGGTAAGACCAATTCATCAGGGTCAACTCTACTCATTGGTCTTTCATCATCTTCATCCACAGTGAAATCAGTTGAACCACCTTCCCAGCTTGTTACAGAATCAGATTCTTCGAACGATTCTACAGGTATCTGGTCTGTCCCAGGTGTTAACGAATATGCCGCTGGATCAATCGGTTGTGCTGGCACTTCTTGCGAAGGTGGAGGCGCTTCCCTCTCCTCTAAATGGGCGCTAGAATGGAATGTCCCACACTCAGCACAGCGAACGCTACCGGACTTTTCAATGCAACCGCAAACGGGACAAAAGGCTGTTCCGCGCAATGCATTTAGTGGGTCGGCGGACATGTATTTACTCCAAGAACATCTCATCTTGGTACCCGGTAATTTCATCACCAGTACCGTCTTCCTTGATTGTAACAAGTTCATCTTCGTCATCAAACTCAATTATGGTTCCAAAGTATTCTTCCTCATCAACAGTGAGACCAATATGGGATCCGACGTCGATATCATCATCATCATCATCATCATCATCATCATCATCATCATCATCATCTGATTGATCAGCAGGGTGATCTATGGTAAGGTCCATATCCAAAGATTCCAATGCGTTCACTAGTTCCATAGGGTCTAGTGTTCCGTCTCCATCTTCGTCCAAAGTCTCGATAATGGCAACTACTTCAGGTGCTGATAATTCATCCCCTGCAAGTGTTTTGAGACCTGCTTGCAGTTCAGGCCCATTAATTCGGCCGTTGCCATCAGTATCAATACTTTCAAACGCTTCGCGGATGGTCATCTCATTGGAAATAATCGCCTTGCACAGATTCATCATCGCTTCATTCAAGTTTGAATCGCCTTCATCTTCGTCATCAGATGCTTCCTTTGCATCCTCAGTATCAGATTCAACTTCCTTCATAGCCTTGACACGTGCTCTCCAACCTTTGGCTAAGACCAAGTGAGTAAACATTGAGCCTACCATCCCCATTGCTCCAAGAAGCATGAAAAATATACCGTCAGCATAGAATCCTTTAGGCATAGAGGAAGAATCACCAGAGAACGGAGTTAGTGAATTAGCACATTTATCGACTTGGATATCTTTGTCACATGGGTAAATATCGCCTTCACTCAGATCGCCACTGCCCATCCCATAGGAGGTTTCCAATGCAACAGATCCGCCTGATCCATCAACAATAAGACCTAGTCCATTGACAACCCAAATTAGTATGAAAGCAAAGAATGCTGCATGAATTAGCGGCCACCAGACATCATTCCATTTCTTGGTGATCACTGCTGATTGCATCGGTGAAGGGAATTCTTTAGGAGGCTTTTCAGAATCACCTTCTTTCGTTTCAATTGCAGAAATGAACTCTATTATGTCAATATTGCCATCTTTATCTGTATCTAAGGATGCGATGAAATCAGCAATACTTGATTCGCTAATATCTTCATTCTCTAGTAGTTCCCCGACTGTATTTGAGAATTCTTCACTACTAATGAATTTATCACCATCTTCATCCAATACATGGAAAATATCTGCCGGATTGGCCTCTTGCTCATCCATTATACTAATCAATAATTCAAGAATATCATCTGGTTTATGTTGTACTAACTCAAATTCAACAATACTCTCCTCAGAATCATCATCATCAACTTCTTCTTCGGAATCGTCAGAATCATCATCAACTTCTTCTTCGGAATCATCAGAATCATCATCAACTTCTTCTTCGGAATCGTCAGAATCATCATCAACTTCTTCTTCGGTTTCTTCGACATCGCCGTTTTCACCAGTTTCGACTTCAGATCTTTCTTCCTCTTCCACTTCCTTTTCGTCAACAGAAGGAGAATATTCAGCCCCAGTAACAGATTTTTCTAATTCCCCTAAGTCTATTTTTCCATCGCCATTAAGATCAATTTGCTCAATCAATCTATCAACTTGTGATGGAGGGAGATCTGCTAGATTTAGGCTTAAAAGGCCTTGCCGCAATTCATCAGAATCGATCATTCCGTCTCCATTAGTATCAAATTTGTCAAATAATGCGGCTATGCTTAAACCAGTGTTGGATAGCCAGTTTCGTAGTACATCCATTACATCATCTGCAACGAAAGCAACACCACAACTGCTGCAACTGGTTGATTCGAGGGGGACTAAAGTTCCACAAGCGCCACATTCGCCAAGGGCATCTTCGGAAAGTCCCGAAAACTTGATTTTACATTCAGAACATTCGCTAGAATCACTTGCAATTATCGCACGGCAATTTCCACATTCAGCCATTGAGATTTCATCATTCTCTGTCTCGGTCATTGCCACACCTATATATGCCAAACAAACAATAGATATAATGCTTGATGGAGTTTACAGTGACACATAGTAAATAGAGCGGTTACTTCATAGTACCATTTAAGGGGGGCTGACCGATGGAGCAAGGACGACTATATACCGCAGAATTATCCAATAATAGCGCCTTATATCCTTGGCTCGACAAACAATTAGAAGTCTCTCAGCAACAAGTATTGCTGTTCAGCCGCCAGCCGCATAAACGATTGTTAGAGTACATTGATTTGTCTAAGATTGAATCATATTGGCTATCTGACCGTACCACTGCTGGCGCGATTACCCCTCGTCTTGAAAAAATTGCCCACATCATCACTTCCAAATTACCTAATGACCACGGATTGATAGTCATAGAAGGACTTGAGTGGCTAGTGTCTTTACACGGTGAGGATGCTGTGCTGGCATTTGTTCGGCAAATTAGAGATGAAGCATACAAAAGTTCTTGGAAAATTATATTTCCAATAAATTGCTTAGTTTTTGATTCGGTTTGGCTAGCGCGACTAAGGAGGGAGGCCCCAGAGGCAGATATTTTCTCGCAAATACAAGATGACCTCATTGAGTTCCATGAAGAACATTCTGAAATACAAACCGATCCTAGTGAGGCAATAAAAATTCATAATTTCCAGCAAATACCTGGTGAAGATATTGAATTAGACACTAGAGAAGATGGATCCCCTAAGTTAGTAATGTTGACTCGATTACCTAGTAATGGATTTAGCAAATCCATCCTCACACGCCGTATTTTACAATGGAGAAGAATGGGTCTAGATGTTTCCGAAGTGGAGCCAGCACTTACGATTATAGACGAAAAGGTGGCTCATCAATTATATTCATCTGTTGAGGAGAAGGTTAGAAGAGCTGTTCAATTAGAAAACCACTTAGAATCCATTTCCGATAATATCTCAGCTACTGAATTAACTACTGCTAGATTCAGAATTAGGCAATTAACTGGCCTAGATGAACTAGAAAAGTGGTTACTTTCCTTGTAATTAACGAGGTAGTCTGCCACATTCTGCTTCAATTCTAGCAAGCCAACCACCTTGCCATAACTGATTGGCAATTTGCTTCAACTCTTTGCTTGTACTTCTATCACCATCGAGTGGTGGTGAAATAACTCTAACTCTTTGCTTCAAAGAGCGAACATGATCTGCGGGTTGTAGTTGTTCAAACTCCAATGCTTCACACGCAACAAATAATTCACATGCCAAAACCTCTGATAACCGCTCAGTAGCAAGTAAAAGATTCCAACAAGCAGTAGCACCCATGCTAACGTGATCTTCTTGGCCTGCTGAAGTGCTAGTGGAGAATGCTGAACGCGGCATTGCATGACCATGTAATTCGGCCAAAGATGCGCCTGCAACATATTGGACAATCATCAATCCAGATTCAAGACCAGAATTCTTTGCCAAGAACGCTGGTAGATTACTTCTTGCTGGGTCGAGAATTTGGTCAATCCTTCGTTCACTAATAGATGCCAATTCAAAAAGTGCATGGGACATGGAATCAGCACATAATGCCAAAACTTCTCCATGAAAATTACCCTGTGAAATAACTTCATGTGGCCCAGGGTTAGAAGGATCTGGGAATACCAATGGATTATCCGTAGCACTGTTCAATTCTATATCTAAGGTTTCTTGCAATTGCATAAATCTCTGTAAAACAGCACCATGGACTTGGGGAGCACATCTAAATGAATAAGCATCTTGAACTTGTTCACAATCAACATGAGATTGAACAATTGGGGAATCTTTCATTATTGTTCGTATCCGTGATGCTGTTGTTAATTGGCCAATGTGAGGACGAGCAAGATGAACTCTTTCATCAGCAGGCATTATACTTCCTTTCCTCGCTTCTAAAGAACAACACATGATGATGTCAGCGAGAGGTAATAATTGGCTAAGCCTTTGCTCAGCAGCCACTAACAGAGATAACATTTGGCTAGTTCCGTTGATTAGAGACAATCCATCCTTAGCCCTCAATTGAACGCCAATTAAACCATTGGCGAGTAATGCATCTCTAGTAGGACCAACGCCTGTTTCTGTTAAGACCTCACCCTCTCCAATTAGTGAAAGAGCCATGTGTGATAATGGTGCTAAATCTCCACTAGCTCCTAAACTACCTATCCGTGGTATCGCTGGACAAATGTCGTTATTGATGAAAGCAATTAGTTGATTGACAACATCAGGATGTACTCCTGAACATCCTTTTGCAAGAGAATTAGCTCTTGTGACCATCAGTCCTCTAACCAATTCCTTTGACATGAACTCTCCCAATCCTGTAGCGTGTGAACGGATAAGATTTGTTTGTAAATCTGCTAAATCTTCAACAGATATTCTCTCTTTTACCAATGCACCGAATCCAGTATTGATTCCGTAAACAGTTTCACCTCTCTCCAGTATCCCATCAATAACAGATCTTGCGGCATCAATTTTGACCCATGAATCTTTAGCAATGGCAACAGATACCTTTCCTTCAGCAACCATTTGCACTTCCGAAGAAGACAGCGTTTCCCCGTCGAGATAGATTGTATTGTCTTCCCTCATATTACCACCACATCAGATTGAGTTAATTATATCGTCATCAACAATATTTGGCAAAGTTACTTGTAAATCCGGTTGTGATTGCATGGCTCTCTTTGCTGCAAAAATCGCTCCATCATTACGAGCCCAAGCCCTTCTCGCCACTCCATTATTGACATCCCAGTGTAGCATTGATTGTAATCGGTTTTCAGAATCATCAGTTCCATCTAGCATCAAGCCGAATCCGCCGTTGACAACTTCGCCCCAGCCAACACCTCCACCATTGTGCAAACTTACCCATGTTGCACCCCTGAAGGAATCTCCTACGAAGTTTTGGACTGCCATATCTGCGGTAAACATTGAACCGTCAGAAATATTTGCGGTTTCCCTATAAGGTGAGTCGGTCCCTGAAACGTCGTGATGATCTCTACCCAATACGATTGGTCCTGATATTCGCCCCGACGCGATAGCCTTATTCATTGCTGATGCAATTTTCCTTCTTCCTTCATCATCTGCATAGAGAATACGCGCTTGAGAGCCTACGACCATATTATTTGACTCGGCTTGCTCAATCCAGCGGATATTATCTCTCATCTGTTGTTGGATTTCTATAGGAGATTCTAATATCATTTCTGAAAGAACTTCACAGGCAATTGCATCTGATTCCGCTAAATCCTGTGGATTTCCTGAACAGCAAACCCACCTATATGGTCCGAATCCATAATCAAAGCACATTGGACCCATGATATCTTCAACGTATGATGGATATCTAAAACTACCATCTACATTGATCACATCTGCACCTGCTCGGCTAGCCTCGAGAAGGAAGGCATTTCCATAATCCCAAAAGTACATTCCTTTATCCGCCATTTTGTTGATCGCATTGGCATGTCGAATCAAACTATTTTTTACTTCATCAGCAAACTTCTGAGGTTGTTGTGACATCATTAGTGATGCAACTTCATACTCAAATCCTACAGGGAGATATCCTCCTTGCCATGGATTGTGTAGTGAAGTTTGATCACTTCCCAAATCGACCTTAATCTCTCTTTCAGCCAACCTCTCCCACAGAGTAACTATGTTCCCTACATATCCAATAGAAATCGCTTCCTTATTTTCAACTGCTAGGATCATTTTGTCAATTGCATCATCGACATCATCAGCAACTATACTTAGCCAACCTTGCTGATGTCTCTTCCTAGCCGCATGTGGGTTGACTTCAGCGATGATACAGGCGGCGCCTGCAATTACAGCAGCTTTCGCTTGAGCCCCAGACATACCGCCTAAACCGGATGTTACGAAAGAAATACCCTCTAAACCTTCATCGCCAGAAATTCCTAATTTGGCTCTTGCAGCATTAAGTAAAGTAATCGTAGTCCCATGAACTATTCCTTGCGGCCCAATATACATGTAAGAGCCAGCGGTCATTTGTCCGTATTGACTAACTCCTAAGGCATTCATCTTTTCATAATCCTCAGCAGATGAATGATTTGGAATTACCATGCCGTTAGTTACTATTGCCCTAGGAGCACTTGGGCTTGAAGGAAATAGTCCAAGAGGATGACCTGAATACATTACCAGTGTTTGATGCTCGGACATTTGCGATAAATACTTCATCACGATTCGGTATTGTGCCCAATTTTGGAACACTGCACCATTGCCTCCATAAGTTATTAATTCATGGGGGAATTGAGCTACCATCGGATCTAAATTATTTTGAATCATTAGCATTATAGCGGCTGCTTGTTTGCATTTCGCTGGATAATCATCTATGGGATATGCTCTCATTTCATATTCTGTGGGTCTATATCTCCACATTATTACTCTGCCAAAAGTATTCAACTCTTGACTAAACTCTTTTGCTAGTGTTACATGTAAATGGCTTGGGAAATACCTCAATGCATTTCTAATGGCTAGTTGCTTCTCTTGATGAGACAATACTTGCCGCCTTGCGGGAGCATGGTCTACCCCATCATCCCATTGAGGCATTTCTGGTAACTCATCGGGAATGCCAGAGGCGAGGCAAGCGGCGAGGATTGAGGCCACCTCTTCCGACATAACACAGGGTTATCTCAGCCTGTCTTTGAGCATTGCCATCTTACACTTGAGTAACGCTTTTTGAATTACCGGGATTCCATAATGTGAACAATATCCCAGTTAGCATCATCAGTGAACCAAAGTATAGAATCCCGTCAGCGATTCCAAGGTTGTAATTTTCCACCAAATACCCGGCGATTGAAGTCGAAATTGAAAATGCAATAGACATGAATAACATATCTATTGAGAAGACTCTACCTCTCATTTCATCCTCCACCCAACGTTGAGTTAGAATCGTTGAAAGAACCCAATTAGCACCGCTGGCAGCATGGGCAAGAAGAATAAGAATTACTGTCAATACAAGACTGATATGCAAGGTCAGTGAAACCAATACGTAAAAAGACCCACTTATGATGACCAATTTGCCAATCAATCCTGGCCATTTAGATTCATCTTTCAACACAGTCCTAGCAATTATTGGTCCAAGGCCAGTACCTACACCTCTTGCGAAAAAGAATATGCCGAATCCCATAGCAGCGCCATATCCGTCGGTTTCCGATCCTAATAATACTAAGAATACTCCTGCTAATGCACCACCAGCAACATTCCAAGCGGTTTTTGCAAAAATGATTCTCAACAAGCGCGATTCATTATAAACTCTTAGCCAACCACGTTTTATATTTGAAAAGGCAGTTTTGAAAAATGGTGTTTTCATCTCTTCCTCGACATTTTGTTTTATTTTTACTGGAATTAGTAGAAGTGTCGCGACTGCAAATGTCATTGAATCAATAATAAAGGCTGCATTTGCGCCCCAAGTGGATACTACTATTCCGCCCAACAATGCACCGATACACAAGGCTGTAGACCAGGAGGCGGCATCAAGGGCATTGGCAGTAGCCAAATCCTCTGCACTGACGACATTAGGTATTGCAGCCCTTTCAGCAGTCATATATGTGCCATGCAGTAACATCATCAATCCAGATAATGCGATCATCCAGGGTATGTCGGATGCGCTATCGACCAGAAGAAAACCAAGGGCTAAAAATATCTGAACAAAATTTGCAACTACCATTATTAATTTAC
>Ga0302117_10001436_pt1 | contig 11370 bp, 6 predicted proteins | sample AG5_322_MG_FD_203112 | JGI IMG/M metagenome (GOLD analysis project Ga0302117, IMG submission 203112) | Marine microbial communities from Western Arctic Ocean, Canada - AG5_32.2 | ecosystem: Environmental > Aquatic > Marine > Oceanic | place: Canada: Western Arctic Ocean | collected 2017-10-01 | reverse complement strand
CCTCAAACACAATCGTGCCCGGCCGCGTGAACTGACGCGGATTGAAGGTGTTACCCGAAACCACGACGCGCTTGCCGTGGGCGACCCGAAGATTGACCGGCTTGGGCGCGAAGAAGTTGTTGGCCGAGATCGCGACGTCGGACGCGTGGTGGATGTCGATGCTGGTGGTGGTGTCGCTGAGCACGTTGCCGGTGATCGTCACCGAATTGATCGGATAGATCTCCTTGCCGGCGAGCCGAATATTGGCGCCGCCGGGCGCGTTGGTCTTGTCCTCCGAGCCCGAGTAATTCGCCGAGTGCTGAATCGTGCAGCCAGTGATCGAAATCTCCGCGACGGACTTCGAGCGCGTGTCCGGTGATCCGGAAACGTCGATCAGGATGTTGGCCGTCTTCGTGGGCGTTTCGTCGGCGGGCATGTTGCCTTCGATGTCGCAGCCCGCGACCTGGAGATTGCGGACGTTGCCGTCGCGCACGACGATGCCGCCCTGGCGGTTGTAGGAGATGTGGGAATTAGCGACGTTGATCTGATGGAGGTTGACGTCGTCGAGGAAAAGCCCGATGCCGGAATTTTCATAGAGGTGGCAATCCGAGACGAGGACGTTGCGATTGCGCGTGACGAGGTGAATGCCATGGCGGCACCAGCGCACCGAGACGCGGCTCACGATCGCCCCGACCGTCTGAAACAGCTCCACCCCGTCGGCCTCCGGATGAGCGCCGAGAATCTCGATGCCGGAGACGATCGGCATGCGTTCGTTCCAGGTCGCGGCCTTGAACGCCGTGGGCGAGGCCGAGCCTTCGTGAGATCCGATCAGTTTCAGCGCCGGCCCCGGTCCGTCCATCACGATCGTCGCGCCGCCGTCGGCCTTGACCGCGATGGCGCCGTGTTTTTTGAGATCGAAGACCAACGGTTTGGTGATGCGCAGAATCTTGTCGTCGTCGCCCAGTCGCAGGTTGCCGCCGTTGTCGTCGATGCGCTTTTGCAACGCCGCGGTGGAATCAGGCAATTCCTTCAGATCTGGAATTTGATCGAGAGCGGTGTTGGTTTGACCGATTGCGGAAAGCGCGAGCAAGAGGAGGATCAGGACGGCAAGTTTTCTCATGTTGGCGAATGCGATAGCATGTTCGTCCCGGGCGCGGCAACGAAAAGCGCAGCGACGGCAGAGTTTACGGCAATAAATCAGGGCGCTGAACGACAAGCGCGCGGCGCCCGCATCCGAGCTGACAGAATATTCTGTCATCCCCTCGTGTTTCCAGGCCTATGAGCGCCATCGCCTCGCGGCGCTCCAACCATCTTTAGGATTGCGATGACTTGGGGCGGCTGGACAATGCCGCCCATGAAAACCTGTGTTCCGCTTCGAGCGTTTGTTTCTCTTCTTGCGATATTCGTCGTTTCCACCATCCATGCCGCGGGCGGGAAATCGCCGACCTGGACGGATGCCGCGGATGAAACCCTGCCGGCCGATTTTGCGTTTCAAGGCGAGTTTGCCGGCGATGACATCGGCGTGCAGGTTATCGCGCTGGGCTCGGGCGCCTTGCACGCGGTGGTTTATCCCGGCGGACTGCCGGGCGCGGGATGGGATGGCAAAAGCCGCAGTCTGATGGCGGGCGCCTTGGAGGACGGCAAGGTCGCCCTTCAGCCGGCCGAGGGCGAACGTCGCTATCTCGCCAAAGAGCCGGAGAAGTTCTCCGCCTCAAAAGACTACCCGCCCGCAGGCCAGCAGAGCTGGTCGGCGACGATCGCGCTGCGGGGCAAGAAGGGGAAGAAGTCGGCGCGCATGACGTTGGTCTCCCCAGACGGTGCGAAAACGAAATTGAAGAAGAATGTCCGGAAGAGCCCGACGCTGGGCGCCAGGCCTCCCAAAGGCGCGATCGTTCTCTTCGACGGCTCCAACAAGGATGCCTTTGAAGGCGGACGCCTGGACGAAGCCACGAAGCTTCTCAACACCGACGGCTCCGATATTCGGACGAAGAAGAAGTTCAACAACTACACGATGCACGTTGAATTCATGCTGCCGTTTCGTCCCGACGCTCGGGGTCAGGGTCGCGGTAACAGCGGCTTCTACCAGGTCGATAATTATGAGGTGCAGGTCCTGGATTCCTTTGGACTGGAGGGCGTGAACAACGAGTGCGGCGGCGTCTACACCAAGGCCAAACCGCTGGTGAACATGTGCCTGCCGCCGCTGACGTGGCAGACCTACGACGTCACCTTTCGCAACGCGATGGCTAAGGACGGCGAGAAGATCAAGAACGCCTTCATGACGCTGAAACACAATGGCGTGGTCATTCACGATAATCTGGAGATCACGGGCAAGACCGGCGGCAGTCGCAAGGATCCCGAAGGCGCTCCGGGCCCGATCAGACTTCAGGGTCACGGCAATCCCTTACAGTACCGCAATATCTGGATCGTTGAAGAGGACTGACGCGTCGAGACCCGCTTTCGACCCCGCATCATGCCCGAACCTGCGACCATCTACAGCACGCGCGCCCGTCGTTTCAGCCGCGAGGAGATAGCATCATGGGCTCCCGCCGCACGAATCGAAGGGGATGGCGAGGGAGACGAGTGGGAATCGATCAATCTTGTCTGGCCCGATGGATCGCTGACGGTCAATCAGTCCGAACAGGATCGGGGAAAGCATCTCAATGGATTTCGGGGCTATGTGATGCAAAGCGGCGGGCAGTCGGATGCGCGCGTCTATGCGCTGCTGCATCGCCTCGATCTCGTTCGCCACTGTTATGGGACCATCGCCGAGCCGGGGATCAACGACTCCGTCGACGCGTTTCTCAAGCGCATGGCCGACGAAGGCCGAGGCCTGATTTTTCGCGATGACTGCGTCTACGATCCGAGTCTGCGCCTGCTGCTCAATCCCAACGGCGCGCGCGACGAAGGCCGGTTGGAATACTGGCCCGATTCCGTCGAACGCCAGGAACGCAGCTGTGTCGCGCTGCACGAAAGGCGTATTGAGGTTCCGGCGGAATTGCCGCCCGTCCCCGGCGAGCCCGAGGTCCGCTTCCGGAAGCGCGATGACATCACGAATCGTTGCATGGCGCTCTACGCGACCGCCTGTCGGGCCGTCCCCGGCGGCGTGAGCGCGCGCAAGGCTCGTGGATTTCTGGTCGGCTACGAAAACGCGCTCAGTCCCGCGGAAACGGAGTTCCTTGAAAAGTGGTTTCCCGATCGCCAGTCAAAGATTCAGTTCGCCTGGCGGTTCGAATCGCTTTGGGCGCTGCTGTGGGTCTTGGGAATGGTCGAGGAGATCGGCGAGCCGATGAAGCCTCGAACGGTCGACGAAGTCGGCGCGGCGATGGGGCTGCCCTCCGACCGGCTGTTCGCTGCGGAATTGCGCCCGGCTTCAGAGATTCTCGATCAACTGGATTTTATTTATCGTTGCCACTGGGCCACGACCGACGCTCGCATCAAGGCTGAGCCTCCGCCTGGCGGACTCGACCCGGGAGTCGTCATGGAGCGCCATCACGCTCTGAAGTGGTTGACCTGCTTTCAGAACACCGAGTGGGACGACGTGGCGACCGACACGTGAGTCAGGGATCGCCGCCAATGTGCGTCCGACGCCCAATCCAGTTACGCGAAGCGGGACCCACCGAGCCGATCCGTCATTTCCGGCTCTTCCCAGGAACTCCATTTCAAATCGATCTAACGCGAATTAGCTACGACGATATTCGACGCTTCTACCACGCTGACATCGCCGGACAGGAAATTATGCGCGACGCGGTTGTTGTGGCAGTTCCTGCCTATGAAAATCGCCTTTTCCTCGACCGGTCCGATCGTGTTGTGCTCGATCACATTGTGTTCGTTCAGCCCCTCGGGATCGAATTTCGAATACCACCAGATTTTTGCTCCGATGCGCACTCTCTGGATCGTGTTGTGCCGCACGACGCAATGAGAGGCGTCGTTGAGTTCCAGTCCGATGGTCGCGCCGTCGATCCAGTTGCCGATCGCCCGACACCGCAGCGCAAAATGATCGAAGTCGATTGCCTCGTCGTTGATGGCGCTGATGCGGCAGCCGACGACTTCGCTGTCGGTGGTGTGATAAAACGCGACGGCCCGGCCGTAGCAATTCATGATCGTGCAATGGCGCACGGCGATGTTGGACGAAGGCGGCGCGATGGGACCTTCGTCGTAGGAATACCTGGCGGAAAACCAGATCGCCGACCGCAGGTGATGCCCTGGCATAACGACGGCCGTCTGCGCTCCCGCACTGGAGGAACAAGGGCCAACGGCGAAAAGCGCAAAGCAGAAAATGAATCGCAACGGCGGCCTCATTTTTTTCCCGTTGGGAGATAGCGAAGAAACTCTTTCAAGACAGCGCGCTTCGCGGACGCCTTGCGAACTTTTTCGTCAAACGTGGCCCGCTCGGCTTCGCTCGTTTGCGTGCGCAGTTCGGCGATCATCTGCACGGCGATTCCGTCCTCCTGCTTCAGCGCCATGTGCAAGGCGCCCTGGAAGTCGGCCGTCGGCGGCTGATTCAACAGAATTTTCGCAGTCGCGGCCGGGCTGCGCCAGGCTCCGTCGCCGTCCGCGTCGAGGTAGATGGGATTCGTTGCGGCAAAGGTATACTTCGCCTTGGTCGCCCAGCTCGGATGGGTCACCCCGTCGCCGATGATGACGCAGACCAGCCAGGCGTCATGCGCCGGGGCGGGCAGCTTGAAGCGCAATTGCGTGTCGGTCGGTTTTCCCTTTGTCGTCGGGACGATTTGCTCGGCGACGGCGACGCCATTCAAGAAGATGATGGCGCGTTTGGGCGTCACCCACGACGGAGCCGCGACTCGCAGATCCGCCTCCACCGCCCTGCCCTCGGTTTTCAATGTGTCGCCCATGACGTAGGATCCATTCACTTTGACATCGGCGAAGATCCCCAGGCTGATGGTCGTGTCGCCGCGGAGAAACGCTTTGCAGGATTCGTCGACGTTGATCTTCGCGGGATCGTCGGTTGAGCTGCGGACGTAGGTTCGCCCCTGGCCGACGATGTTGTCGACGGTGTGCGAATCGGAGGAGCCGACGGCGGTGATCTTCTCGCCGTGATTGAGCAGCGAAAACCAGTCGCGGCAAATGAATAGCGGGTCGGGCTGGAGGACGCCGGAGTTGATCAGCTCCATCGCGTCGAAGGTGAACGCGCCGCCCGAGGCGCGTTCGCCCGAGGCGCGATTCAGGCCGAAGCGACCGAAAGGGCCGCGCGGGATGTCCGGCCAGCGCGGGTGATTGAGAATCACGACGCGCGCGCCCTTGGCCCGAATGCCGGCGACAAGTTTTACCCAATTCTCCTCCTTATAGGCGGGAATGTCCTTGCCCGGCTTCAGCGGGAAAGAATTGAAATGTCCGTTCTGCGTGGTGACTTCATTGCCCGTGACCGAGGTGAACCAGCCATTCAATTTCAGCTCATTCTGGAAGGGCGTGAAGTCGGTCTGGTGATTGTGGTCGGTGGCGATCGCGAGTTCGACGCCCTCGGCGGCGAGCGTCACCATGCGCTCCTCGGCCGAAGCGTCGCCGTGGCCGCTGAAGGTCAACGTATGAATGTGTGTGTCGGCCGCCACGAAGCCGGGCGTTTCGAGTTCGCGTCGAAGAGAAAGCTGGACGGACGACGTCTTGCCCGGGGCGACGCTCAGCTTCGCTTCGTCCATGCTCCATTCCGTTCCATGCGTCGCGCTGACGAGGTAAACCCCGGCCGGCAACTCCATCCGGGTCGGCTTGCCCAGCGTGTAGAGCACACCCTTGCGAACCGCCGTGTCGCCTGCCTCGGCGTAGTAGAGAGCGACCTTGTTCGCCTTCGCGTCCGTCACCGTAATGCGCGCCGGCAAGTGAGCGCCGGATTGATCGACGACGGTCACGGTCACCGGTTGGAGATTCAGCAATTCGCGATAGGAAGCGTCGTACAGCGTCGCCCCGCCGACCGAGATGTCGTCTTTCGAGCGACTTGAAATGTTCAGGCGATTCTCCCCGTCCTTCAGGGCGTTGGCGGGAATCGTGTAATGGAACTGTTTCCGATCTTTGGCGCGCGTCAGCTCGCCGATCTTCTTGCCGTTCAGCCGGATGATCCAAAGCAGGTCCACATCGCGGTGGGTGAGGCCGAGCAGGGCTTCTTTCGGATTGGCTTTGGCGTCGAAGATGATGTCGAGATTGAAGCCGCTGGGCTTGACGGGCGCCTCGGGCCAACGATCGACGTCGTTGTCGCCGAGGTGATAGTGCGCTGCATCGATCACGCGCCCCGGCGGCAGCTCAGCGGCCTGAGTGAGACTTGAGAAAGCGAGAACGAGCGCGAGGAGGCGAATCGGGAGACTGGGGAAACGTTTGGAAATCATAAGCGTCAATTGAATGGCTGTGAAACGTAGGCAGAGACGAACGTCGGCTCAACGCAATTCGATTTCGGGGAAGACTATACTGCTGGCGACTGATCAGGAGCATTGGAAGTATCTGAATGCTGCCGATTCACGCAGGGTCGGCAAAACATTGGGCGGTTGCTTCAACCCAGGGAGAGGCGGCATTCCTGCCGCCTTGCACGCGGAGCGGGCACAAGAGGACCGACGACCGTCGGTCGTCGGGAACAGGGCAATCCGCCCATTCGACTCGCCTCGCGCGAATCATTGGCGACGGAGGCCTCGCCTACTTCTTTCCGGGCGTCGCCGCGGGAGTCGGCGGACGGACCTTGGGCAGATACTTCAGGATGGTTTGCTGCTTCAGGTACCATTCCCGCAGGGGGCGCGTGAGCATTGAATCGTTGAAGGATTTCAGGTTGGAGCTGTTGAGCATCGCGGCGATATCGCCGCTGAGCGCGGCGTTGATCTTGCCCTTCGCCTCCTTGGACCATCCCGGAAAGGAGCCGGCGGTGTCGCTTAACGAGCGGGCGGCGGCCTGCCGCGTGGCCAGGTCGTATTTGTAGTCGGTGACCGTGACCAGACCCTCGTTCAATTTCCCGGAGATCTTCTTTTTCTCGTCCTTCGTCGTGATAACAACCTTCGCCAGAGCGATGATTCGTTTCTCGAGCTGGGTGACAACGTCGTTTTCGTCGAGGACTTCGTTGGCGTCCAACGCGATATCCCGCGTCGTTCGCTCGTAGGTCTGCACAATCGCCTTCACGAATTCCTTTTCCACCTGCGCGAAGAACTTCTCGCCGCGCTTGATGATCAGTTCCTTTTCCTTCTTCGTGAAGCTGTGCTTCTTGTCGTCGAGCCCGGTGAATTCCTTGTACGCCGGGGAATCGAGCAGTTTGACCAATCGCGCCTGTAGAGCCTTGGCGTCCACCTTCTTTGCGGGATCGATTCCCTTGAGCTTGGGTACGGTCTTCTGTTCCGATCCAGCCGGCAGATAAGCGAAGAAGGCGTTGTCGACACCGCCCAGTTTTGTGATCTGATTGGTCAGGCTGTGCCAATGCGCTTTGACGCGGTCCTTGCGGTTCAGGCTGCCGATATACGGAAACTGATTCTCAACCTTCAGGGATCGCGAGCTGGCGCGGAACCACTTGAGCATGTTGTTGTATTCGATTCGTATCGCGAACGCGTAGCTGGCGGGCGACTGGTTGACCGCCTCGAGGGGGATGGTGTCGCGCGGGTCGCGCGGCGCCTTGGCGGCGATGAAATCCTCGATGAAGCGATTCGGAAGATTGTCGATGGTCGAGGCCAGCTCCGAATAGGAGCCCACGACTGGCTCGACGCCGTAGTCGAACACGTGCACGTCGCCGTAGGTTCCCATGTCGTCGTCGGTCGCGAAGAGCATCTTCTTCTCACGGGCGTCGGTCTTGTCGAAATAGCCCCACTGAATTGCGGCCTTGTCGTGCGGCAGGACGGTGTCGGTGGCGCGTATTTTCCAGCCGACGAAGGCCGAGCCTTTGAAGGCGGTGTACTCCATCATCGAGTTGCCGCTGAGCTTGTCCTTGAATTTGGAGAGATCCCCGCCCGCCAGGTAGATCTTGAACCACTCGCCGAGCTCCTTGTGGTTCATCGTGGCTGCCAGGCTGCCGCCGAAATTATGGCGCAGCCCCAGCACGTGGCCGACTTCGTGGGCCACGACTTCACGGACGTAATCCTGCGAGGCCATCAGCACGGCCTTGTCGGTCAGTTCATCGTTGACCAGCAACTCGGCGATGCCGGCGGCGTATTGGCGCGCGAACTCGATTCGATCGATCTGGCAGACGGACGAGGCCGGGAAAAGCGCGTTGCCGTGCGCGTGGTTGTGGTCCTGCTTCTTCTCGTCGCCATCCTTATCGTCGCCCTTCTTGTCATCTTTCTTCTTCTTGTCGGCGATTTCCTGCATCGCTCTCAGCATGCGGCGCGCCCGGGCTTTGCTGCTGATGGCGAAGACGCTGGTCATGTAGGCCTGGCCGCGGCGGGACTCGCCCGTGCGGGGGTCGACCAGGATGTCGGCGTAGGCAAATCCGGCGCTGTCCCAGGGCACCCATTGCACGAGGTTGCGGCCGGCGTCGGGCGCGGTCACATTGGCGGGCGCTTTCTGGGCGGTGATGATTTCTTTTCCGAAGGCGCGATTCCAATAGAGGATGCCGTCCTTCACTGCCTGCTCGTAATCGGCCGGCGTGTTGGCGCTGTAGTAGAACTTAATCGGCTCTTTCAAATCGAAGCGCGCGATCTTGGTGACGGCGCGGCCGGTGGACAGCTCCAACTGGGTCTGAGTCTCGAAGAAGCGGACGTAGCGCGAATCCTGATTGGTATTTTCCTTTTCCGCGAATTTCTTGGCGATGTAGGGCGAGATGAAATAGCGAATCTCGAAGCGCGCCTCTTCGTTCTGGCTGCGCTGCCGATCGCGAACCTGCGCCGCCTGACGAATCGTCAGCCGCTTGCCTTCCTTCTTCACGGAAAAAACGCGGCTCATGGTCAGCTCCGCGACCGAGTCCCGCCCGCGCGAACTGAATCGCCCCGAAGTGGAATACCAGATGTCGTTGAACACGCGGCGCATGCCCTTGTTGAAATCGATCGTCACCGACGCCTCGTCCTGTTTGGTGATCGGGAAGGTGGTGATCAATCGGCGGGCGGGCAGCTCGTCGGTCACCACGAGCCCCTGGGTGGATTCGTAAAGATCGACGCCGTCGTGAAACAGCTCAAAGCGAACGATCTTGCCGGCGAGTCCCGTGCTCGTGGCGGCTTCGGACTGCGGGATGACGGAGCCGGACATCAGGTACTCCCGGCCGAATGCCTTCTTGGGAATCGTCACTTCATTGTTCTCGGCGGCGACCAGCGTCGGCGCCGGTCGGGCCTTGGCGGACGCCTTGCCTTTGCCCTTGCCTTTGGCGGCCCGCTTCTTCTTTCTGGCCTTCTTTTCGGCGTCCGTCTTGTCCTTGGCTTTGGGCTTCTTCGCAGCTTTGTCTTTGTCGTCGGCCTTGGCCTTCGCTTCGGCTGTCGGCTGTTTGGCGGGCTCTGGTTTCTTCGCCGCCTTGGGGTTCGCTTTCTTGTCAGCGTCAACCGTCGCGATCGGTTTGTTTGCCGGCTTGGCTTTGGCGTCCGGTTTGGCCTTGGGTTCCACCTTGGGCGCCGGTTTCTTGTCGGGGTTGGGTTTCGGTTTGGCGTCGGCCGCGTTCAACGTTGCGGTCATTGAAACGCAGGCCAGAATCGCCAGGGCGGCGATGAAACGGAGGATGGTGTTTTTGAAGTAGTGAAAGTGCAACATAGCTTTGGAGAGATTGGCGCGGAGTAAACTCAACCGAACACAGCTCCGCAAATCAAAAAGCGATTGCGACGGAGCGGCGAGTCGTGTCCAGGACGACTTTGATTCGATGGAACAAGCGGCTCGAGGCTCAACCGACGCGGCCGTCGCCATCGAGATCCTTGCCATATTCGCGCTCGAGAACGGAGATCAGCTTGTGAAGAAGTTCGCGGGTTTCGCGCACTTCCCTTTCGAGTCGCTGAACGCGGTTCTCAACGGTCTGTGTTCGTTGGTCCTGGTTGGAGAGCTGGCTCTGTTGCATCAAGTCCCAGAATAATCCCATGTCGGTTCCTTTCGTTTTAGTTGTTTGTTTGAATGGTTTCGGCGGGAGGCGATGCCTGCCGCTATTTGAGTGGGAGAATAGCCCCTCCCCGTTCGACAAGCCAGATCGACCAGTGGTCGCAAATTCCGTTGACACTCGGCGGCAAGGCGGTTCGATTGGCGCGCGACAGCAAGCTGTCGATTTATGCCTGAATTTTCTGAATTTTATCGGCGCCGGTCAGGACTTCGAATCGCGGTCGCCGGCGTCGTCGCGCTCATTTGTGCCGGCAGTCTCGGCGCCGCGGAGATATCCCTTGAGCAGATCGAGTTTTTCGAGTCCCGCATCCGGCCCGTGCTGGCGCAGGATTGCTACGAGTGTCACAACAGTCGCGGCAAGGCCAAGGGCGGCTTGATCCTCGATCATCGCGAGGCGCTTCTGAAGGGCGGAGATTCCGGCAAGGCGATCGTCCCCGGCGATGCGAAGGCCAGTCTGCTGATTCAGGCCATTCGTCATGACGACGAGGATTTGGCCATGCCCAAAGCGGGCGCCAAGCTGGACGAGGCCATTGTCCGCGATTTTGAAAAGTGGGTGAATCTCGGCGCGCCCGATCCGCGCGACGCTCCGCCCAGCGACGCCGAACTCGCGAAAGACACCGACTGGGCCGCCGTCCTCGAACGGCGCAAAGCCTGGTGGAGCTTTCAGCCGATCAAAGCGCCCGCCCTGCCGAAGAGCGGGACTTCCCCACATCCGGTCGATCGCTTCATCCGCGCGGGTCTGCCATCGGCCGGTCTCACGCCAAGCATGCCGGCCGACCCCAACACGCTCGTCCGACGGCTTTATTTCGCGTTGATCGGTTTGCCGCCCACGGCGGAACAGGTCGCGGCGTTTGAGAAGTCGCACTCGGCCAATCCGAGCAAAGCCGTCGAGGCGCTGGTGGACGAGTTGCTGGAGAGTCCGCATTTTGGCGAGCGCTGGGCGCGGCATTGGATGGACTGGATTCGCTATGCCGAGTCGCACGGCTCCGAGGGCGATCCGAAGATCGGCAACGCGCATCTTTATCGCGACTACCTCATTCGCGCGCTCAACGCCGACGTGCCCTACAACCAACTGCTTCGCGAACACGTGGCCGGCGATCTTCTGGACAGGCCCCGAATCAACCCCGAGCTCGAAATCAACGAATCGCTCATCGGCACGGCGCATTGGCGCATGGTGTTCCACGGCTTTGCCCCCACTGACGCGCTCGATGAAAAAGTCCGCTTCACCGACGACCAGATCAACGTTTTTTCAAAGGCCTTTCTCGGGCTGACGGTTTCCTGTGCGCGTTGTCATGATCACAAGTTCGACGCGATCAGTCAGGCTGATTACTACGCGCTGTTTGGGATCTTCGGATCGACCCGACCGGGTCGCGCGCCGATTGAGATTTCGAAGATAAGGAATTCCAATATGGC
>Ga0302117_10001435_pt1 | contig 11377 bp, 7 predicted proteins | sample AG5_322_MG_FD_203112 | JGI IMG/M metagenome (GOLD analysis project Ga0302117, IMG submission 203112) | Marine microbial communities from Western Arctic Ocean, Canada - AG5_32.2 | ecosystem: Environmental > Aquatic > Marine > Oceanic | place: Canada: Western Arctic Ocean | collected 2017-10-01 | reverse complement strand
TATTTTCGGTATTATTCCCAGTATTGTTTTCAGTATTATTTTCGTTGACAACCGGGTCAGGAACAGAGTTCGGGTCAGTTCCCGCTTCAATCTCGTCACCATCGTTAATTCCATCGTTGTCGGAATCTTCATCAAATGGATCGGTTCCATGAAGATTGACTTCGTCCCTATCAGACAGGCCATCGCCATCACTATCGATCGGCTCTTCATCCACTTCTTCAGCATCAAGTCCACCAAGACAACCAGCTAAGGAAGATAATACCATCAGGGCTGCCATTAGTAGGGGTGATGCTATTGGTCGCATGAACTTGCTTTTATTTACCTTGGATTTGAATGATTCCCCTACACATAAGGCGAATCTATTGAAAAAGAATAGTTGACAGCAGCCCCCATGGAAGAAGCGAAGCCATTGCTTACCTTGTCAAAATCTCGCTTGATTAATGCCCCCACACTATCTGAAGAAGACGCATCCTTACTCGAAACCCTAAGTGGCTTGTGTGGATTTCATAGTAGCGGAGACCTTGGAATATTTTTATTCAGCGATAGGTTCACCCAATTTGTAGGAACCGGAGAAACTTGGATTGTTTTTGAAGCAGGGGTCTATCTGGACCATACCAAAACAGTTGAGATAATGGCTAAAGATGGCGAGATTTTGACCATTCGTGGGGATAAGATACTCCCGAGTAAAACCGAACAAGAGTTCACCCAAATAATTCAAGATTGGCACGATGATGTGATGGATATCAAAAGCGAATCGTTGAAGTGAGGTCGTAAGTCCCCACGCATTAGGAGAGAGGGTCATGACGAAAAGAGCCTTGCGCAATCAATTGCCCGACCCCGACCCTGTTCAAACCCTTGAATGGCAAGAGGCAATCTTGGCCGTCACCGAGGTTTTGGGCCCTGAGCGAGCCCGTAGACTCTTGTTAGACACATTGGCTGCAGCTCAAATCGAGGGTGTTGACTTAGCGGTTGTGAACACCCCTTATCTCAATACTATTCATGTTTCAGACCAACCAGACTATCCCGGTAATATAGAGATGGAAACCAAATTACACGGCATCATTCGCTGGAACGCGATGATGATGGTAACTCGGGCAAATAAAGCAAACGATGGAATCGGCGGCCATATTTCGACCTATGCTTCAGACTCACATCTGTGGGAAGTCGGGCAAAACCATTACTTTCGCGGCAAAGATCTCGAAGGTTGGGGCGACCACGTATATTGGCAAGGCCATGCAAGTCCCGGAGTCTATGCTCGAGCGTGGCTTGAGGGTAGGTTGAGTTTAGAAAACATTGAAAACTTCCGCTTGGAATGTGGCGGCAAGGGCCTATCTTCTTACCCCCATCCAAGATTGATGCCGGAGTTTTGGGAATACCCATCGGTCTCGATGGGATTAGGGGCGATGACCGCGATTCATACCGCCCGATTTAACCGATATCTACACAATCGTGACTTGACTAATACCAGCGATTCGAGGGTATGGTATACAATGGGCGATGGCGAATCGGATGAACCAGAATCACTTTCACAATTATCGTTAGCATCCCGTGAAGGTCTCGACAATATTGTGATGATTATGAATTGTAACCTCCAAAGATTGGACGGGCCGGTTCGAGGAAATTCAAAGATTGTCCAAGAATTAGAAGGCCGATTCCGAGGCTCCGGATGGAATGTTATCAAGATTTTATGGGGTAGCATGTGGGATGAATTATTTTCTCGCGATTCAGATGGAAAATTAGCAACAAGACTCGAGCAATTGGTCGATGGAGACGAACAAAGAGTGTTCACCTCAGATGCGAAAACCTTCAGAGAAGAATTATTCAACACTCCAGATTTGAGAGCCATGGTTTCTCATTTAGATGATGACGGACTAGAAGCCCTGGCCCAAAACCTAGGCGGCCACGACTTCAAGAAGATCAACGCAGCCTATTCTGCTGCCCAAAACCATCGTGGCCAACCTACGGTGATATTGGCGCGTACAATCAAGGGATATGGACTGGGTCCAGCCTTTGCCGGTAAAAACTCAACCCATGGGATGAAGAAAGCCGGGATGGATAGCATCGCGTGGATGCGAGACGACCTCGGTTTGGATTTCAGCGATGATGATTTGGAGAAATTCCCATTTATTTTACCAGAAACAGTCCCTAAAGCGGTCCAATACCTCAAAGAACAGCGAGAAAAACTCGGTGGGTATTGCCCCGAAAGGCGTTCACCACCAAGTGGGCTTATCCCGCCCGGCCCAGAGGGTTATGCTGCCTTTGATGAGGGGACAAAGGGCAAAATGCAGGTTTCGACAACCATGGCATTTGTTAGATTATTACGTGGCCTGATGAAGGATGAATCGGTTGGTAAAAACATCGTTCCAATCATTCCCGACGAGGGTAGAACCTTCGGAATGGATCCACTATTTGCCGAGTTTGGAATCTATCATCCAGAAGGACAACTATACACGCCAGTCGACCATAAAATGATTTTGAAATACAAAGAGAGCAAAACCGGGCAACTCTTTGAAGAAGGGATTTCGGAAGCCGGAGCGATGTCTACTTTCATCGCAAGCGCAACCTCATATTCGACCCAGGGCTGTCCAACCATTCCATTTTACATATTTTATTCGATGTTTGGGTTTCAAAGAATTGCAGACCTCATTTGGTCGGCAGCCGACCAGCGGGCGCGCGGTTTTTTGATTGGAGCCACCAGTGGAAGAACCACCCTAAACGGCGAAGGGCTTCAACATCAAGACGGCCACAGTCTAGTGATGGCACAAACAAATCCTGCTGTTAGAGCATACGACCCAGCATTCGCCTATGAATTAGCAACGATTATCCGCGGCGGAATCGACGAGATGTATATTGAAAATAAGGATTTGATTTACTATGTTGCTGTCTATAATGAGAATCATCCGATGCCACCAAAACCCGCAGATGTCGACCAAGGAATATTGAAAGGATTGTATCGGTTACGAAGCGCACCAAAAGGCGAAGGACCAATCGTGAGATTGATCGGGTCAGGTCCGATAATGCTTCAATTATTTTCAGCGGTTGAAGCCCTCAGCACTTTCGGGGTTCGCTGCGAGATTTGGTCGGCAACATCGTATGGAGAATTGAGACGCGATGGTTTGGAAGTCGAGAGAACAAACCGCATGAACCCGGGCAGCGCAAGACAAATTTGCTACGCTGAACAAATGCTAGGCGATGGAAACGATCCAACTATTGCAGTTAGCGATAATCAAATCGCAGTACCAGATATGATCCGCCAATGGGTCGGCGGAGATTATACAGTTTTGGGAACCGATGGCTTTGGTAAATCGGATACCCGCCCAGCGCTTAGACGCCACTTCGAGATCGATTCCGAACATATTACCCTCGCAGCATTATCTTCTTTAGTTAGAAGTCGAGATATCGACAAAGAGGTATTTGAAAAAGCGGTCGAAGCCATGGGAGTCGATAAAGACCGGTTCGACATCACCGCGCTTTGAGTTTTTTCAAAGCTCGTCTTGCGTGTTGCTTAAATCGTAATTGAGAATTAAATACATCTCTGATGATCCCTTTATCATCAATGATAAAAGTGACTCTACCGGATAAAAACCCGAGGCTTTTTTTCATACCTAGGGCCTTTTGCAAATTTAATTCTTTGTCTGAAAGCAAAGAAAAACTTAGATTATTCCCCTCCTTAAATCGCTGTTGATGGCGTTTAATATCGCTCGAAACCCCGAAAATAGGTATGTCTAAATTTGAAAAATCATCACTTAAATCTCTGAATTCACATGCTTGAATAGTGCAGCCAGGACTAGATGCTTTTGGGTAAAAGAAGATAATTGTCCAGCCCTCATCAAAAATTGAATTATCGATTAAATCGCCAATTTCGTTCTCTAACGAGAACGCTGGGAATTCATCTCCTACTCGAAGAATACCGAGACCTCCTCGAGTGGTTTTCTACTTAGGTCTGGAACGCGTGCATCTTTTGCAGGATATCCAACCGGCATTACCAACATTGCATGTTCGTGATTAGGCCGGCCTAGAATCTCAGCCAAGAAACCCATCGGCGAAGGGGTGTGTGTAAGTGTGACTAAGCCCATATTATGGATGGCGTGAATAAACATTCCAGCGGCAATTCCGCAGGATTCTGTCGAATAATAAGTTGGGGCGGATTCGCCATTTTCCCGAATTCTTTTTGATTGACGAAATAAAACTACGATCCAAGGGGCGTCGGTCATATGATTTTTGACCGCGTCGGTACCCAAAGGCTCCAATAATTCTCGCCATGCTTCAGGCATCCTTTTCTCGTAGGTCTTCCGTTCTTCTTCCTCAGCCGCAAGTCGCATTTTTTGCTTTATTTCTTGATTCGAAACCGCAACAAAAGTCCAAGGTTGTAAGTGAGCCCCGCTCGGGGCGGACGAGGCACACATAATTGCGCTCTCAACCAATCCCCGGTCGACCGGCTTGGTTGAAAAATGACGAGTTGTTCGGCGAGAATCCATCGATTTTAATAAATTTGATGCCCGGTCTAACATCTCTTTTTGGGTTAATTCTTGCCAATTTAATGGGACGAAACCATCGGCCTTCATGCGTTTTCCCCGGGCGTTTTTCCGCGCAGACGCAGCCAGGTTTCACTACAAAACAACAATGCATAAAACGAAGCGATCCACAAGGTTGCTCGGGCCAATATTCCTTCGGGGTCGTACATCATGATGTAAGCGAGCCACGAAAATGTGATCAGATCAAGTATCCAACGAATACCTCCTAAAACCTGATGGGAATTCGCTTTCATCCCGGTAACTTGAGTGTCGGTCAAGACCGCAGTAATGCCTTTGAGGGAAGTCATGACATCTTTGCCGAATTTGAGACGGCCCAATTTAACCCGATTCCAGATATCGACAAACATGAATACAGTAACCCAAACAACGACAATTTCTAAGAATGGTTCAGCGCCTAATAAATCCAATCTATCTTTCTCCGTCATCCAAAGTAAACTCCATAACCATGTAACTACCAATAATTGAGTTGGCTTAGCATATTTCGTTAACTTTGCCAACAACTCAGCATCGTGAGATAAAATCAATTCTAATGAGATGAATAATCCGACTGCAGAGGTCAATAACACTCCGCCAATCAACCACCACCACTCCAAATTGTCCCCTCTCCATGCGAGAAGTAAGGCGACAAATGTCCAACCCATCACTAGGGCTGTACTCGCATTTACCGCGGCCTGCATTACATATAACGGATCACGACCATCCTTGAGAACCGATAATCCTCCCATCAGGCGAACCTCGAATGCAGAATCGTCGACCACTCCATGGGCAGCAGCAGTCATTCCACCTACCGATTTTAGCCGAGCGGATTCTACCAAACCCTCGGTTTGATCTTGTTCTGAACCCGTCCATTTTGATCCACGGGCAGCAGCAACAGCCGCGCCGCGACCTCTGCTTTTCCCCTTCCCGGCGCTTTTGGCCTTGGCCCATGCTCTGATTTCCGGGGTTGTAATTTCTTCGACTTGGTCTTCACTTAGGGGAGCGCCGTGATCGGTGTAGAGCCAACGACATTGGATTGGTACTGGAGTAGGGCTAACATCGGGAGCGACAAGTTGGAATTGGCCCGGGCCCAGAGTAGGGAGCTGCTGAACCAGATCTTGGTCTCCACCGCTTTCTTTGAGCAAATGGCGGACCTTCTCAACATCTTGAGGTTGAGTAAATCGGCCGATAAAAGTAGTATTTGCTTGGGCGAGAATTTTATAATCGACATCGCTAACATTTTGGGTTGCCAATACACATGCTACACCGTATTTTCTCGCTTGTTTGAAAATTAGTTTAATCAAATCTTTAGCCGGGGGGTTACGAGGGTGTGGCGGCAGATAAGGGGATACTTCATCCATGAAGAATAGTAATTTTAATTCACCTTCAGCAGGTTGCTGAGTCAACATCCAATCATATAATTCACGCGCCATCTCCTGAACGAAATATTGCTTTTGCGCTTCGTCTTGAATGGTGTTTAGATAGACGATATTCAATGGGACTTTACCCGGAGTTGCCGGCTCGCAAAATGCATCCATGTCGATTGGAACACCATTCGAGAATAGCAGTTGATTAACCCCGCTACTGAATGCGGAAAGCCGCCGAGCAAGGTCGCTCCTGGTCGATTTTGGTAACATTTCATCAAAAGCAGGCAAATCGTGCTCATCCATGATCTCCTCCCAAGGAGGCAAATCTAACTTTTCATCCTCTTCGTCCTCATCGACAAAACATTGGGGATATAGCGCCCGTGAAAAATTATCTTGAGGCTCTCTGACGACCCGAGCTAAACTCTTGAAATCACTGACATTTAGGCCAAGCCGAGTCCCATGAACCAAAACTTCGTACAAAAATGGCTTTACAACCTTGCCTTGAGTCTTTTCAACATCGTACCCAGCAAGGTTAGAGAATCCAGCCGCAACCATATCCCACGCGGTGATCGCTTCCTCAGGATCTAGGTCGGCTGGAGGGGATCGAAAGGGGTCGATGCAAAGCGGTAAACCCTTGGAGCGCAATGGTGTCCAAATTCGAATCTCGACCATATCAGCTAATTTTTTCATCCGGCTGACATCACCGCCCTCTTTTTCTAAATCAGCAGCATCTATCCCTAGAGCCAATCGTGCAAGGTCACCCTGCGGGTCAATAATCAATGAAGGAATTCCTGCTAGCGTGGCCTCTTCGATAATCGCTTTTGCCATCACCGTCTTTCCCGAGCCGGTTGAACCGAGCATAGCGGCGTGTCGAGCAAGTATGGTAGTTGGAATATCGATCACCTCACCGGTATCGCGCCGTGACCCTAACAACATTCCTTTGGGTTCTTTGGACTTTTCAGGCTTTGATTTTACAACGACTTCTTCTTCGATACTATCTTCCAAAACCACAGGAGTCTCCAATATCTCTTCTTCGATACTATCTTCCAAAACCGCAGGAGTCTCCAATATATCTTCGACGAGGTCGCCCAATTCCTGTGGCTCACTATCTGACATGAACCGTCTAATGAAGGAGGCCTTCTTGAGTGCTTGGGCGACAAAGAAGACACGGGACAGGCTCAAGACCGGATTACCCCTCGCCAAACCATGGCGCGAATTCCATTGGCCCGCCCATATTGGGACCAAGACATGGAAGATGTAGCAATCGAAGTATTGCGTTCTAAAAAGTGGGTCAAAGGTGAACAAAGCCGTCTATTCGGCGCCGAGTTTGCCCGATGGTGCGGTGCACAAGCCGCGGTACCTTGTCAAAGCGGATCAGCAGCCCTATGGGCGGCTTTACGTTTACTTGAGATTGGCCCTGGAGACGAAGTAATAGTCCCGGGCCTGACATTTATTGCAACCGCAACCGCGGTGAGTTTGGTTGGCGCAACCCCGGTATTTGCTGATGTAGAGGCCGATTTTTGGTGCATTTGCCCTGAAGATGTCAAATCCAAAATTACCCCTGCAACAAAAGCGGTGATCGGTGTTCATCTATTTGGCCAACCATTCAGTCCAGAATTGAGAGAAATATGTGACCAGAATAATATCGCATTGATAGAAGACGCAGCTCAAGCCCACGGGGCAACCATGGATGGAAAAATGATTGGCAACATCGGCGACGTCGCGTGTTTTTCCTTTTTCCCGTCAAAAAACATGGCCGTAGGAGGCGAAGGCGGGATGATTACGACGACCAGAATCGATTTAGCCGAAAAAATGAATCGATTGATAAATCACGGCCGAGACGAAACCTTGCAATCGATCGAATTAGGGACTAATTTGCGAATGAGCGAGATTTTGGCAGCAATCGGTAGGAAGCAACTCGCGTTGGTTGACGGTTGGACTGGGCAAAGACAAAAGAATTCTGATTTTCTTCAACACAACACAGCCGTTAGAGATGGCTGTACTCATGCTTGGCATCAATTATGTATTCTTTCAGACCGTCCCAATGAAACGATTGCTAGATTTGAAAAACAAGGAATCGATGCAAGGGTTCACTACCCTATTCCTTGTAATCACCACCCGGTATTTTCTGAATATTCAGGCCATCCTCTCGAGGTGTGTGAATCGATAGCCCCCCGCTTGGTAGCGATCCCAGTCCATCCGTCTCTGACCGAAGAAGAATTACAAACTATCAAGGGTGTTTTGCATCCTTGATCATTAGTGCAAGTGCGCTGTTCGACCAACCGCGTAACCGCGTTACTTCCATCCCAATCCAATCAGGAATAATCACTTCTTGGCTCTCATAATCCAGTTCAACCTCGGCGATTACCAATCCGGCGATTCCACCTTCAAATTCATCGACTTCCCACAGTAACCCGTCTTCACCACGCCATAGATAGCGGGTTTTTTCAGTAAAAGGCAAATCTTGATTTAAGAGAATATCACATCCTAAATCAAAATCGATCGGCCACTCAAACTCGGTTGCTGTTGCGCCGATTTTAACCCCTTTTGCGGTTAGTACGCACGAATCGTTTTCTCGACGAATTCTCCATGTCAAAATATTAGTAATCTCTTTTGATTCCTTCACTAAAGACCGCCCTTGCCATGATATTATACTATCCTGGTGAGAAACCCCAGTCAGGTAGCACTGATGCATTTTGATCGTGCCTTCACATTGGCGCCAAGGTTTTTCAAAGCGGGCGTCAACCAAGAAGCGTCGCTCGATTTCAAGCCCCATTAATTATCATCCTCAATCTTCATAGATCGGGCGGAGTCCATTATATCATCATCGAGGAACCAAAAGGTAGGAGTTGTTTCAAGATGTTTATCCCAGTTTTGGACCGAGCGGGCAAACATTTCGTTTTTCGAGCACTCTTTGCACCAATTGAGAATCCATTCGGCATCTTTCTGGATTTTTTCATCATCTGTAGTATTTTTCATAATCTGAGCATTGGTAGCCAAAGACATTACCCAAGTTGGCGAAAGGGCATAGGTCCAGTAGGGGTTACGCTCAAGGTCAACACTTCGCAATTCAGTCCATAACGAGAAAACCCGGTCATAGAGGAACCCAATCAATAGCACACACAAAATAAGCGTTGAAAAAATTCCTAATAATCCAACATATGTTGTAGGAATCCCTAACACCGAGGGGGTGCTCTCGAATCTATATTTGATATATGGCCAAATTAAAAGGGTTAAACTCGAGCCCAAAAGCCCCAACGAAAGCACCGATTGAGATTGCTGCATTCGCCAATATTGGCGCATTATCCACTTCTTTACTGGGCTTCGGACCGCACTCGACATCGTACCCCCCTCGGCACAGGTTATTCATATTCTGTTGGGTCTAATAGTCCAATTGGCATACCAATGGTTCATTATATGGAAGAACCAACCCCTTATCATGAAGCGAACCCTTCAAAGACAATTTACGCCGGTTTTAGCGATTTTTTTAGTAGGTCTGATGACATTATCAGGGTGCACCGGGTTGGTGGAAGATATTGCCGAGCCAATATCGAGCGAAAAGCCACAATTGGAATTAACCGACGCGATCTCAAGGACTATAGGTTCACCACAATTACAAAGTTATCAAAATTGTGATGATTTGGAATTCGCATTAAAGACTAGCATCGAAGAAGAGATGCGAACCAACCTTATTCAAGCGGTTGAAGAAATTTACTACTACGGTGGCGACTGGGGCGATGAGTCAGTCGATATGGCAGAATCGAATGATGATTCTGCAAGCGGTGCGTCAAATCAAAAGAGTACACCCCCAAGGGAAGAAGGCAAGGATTTCTCAGGAACCAATAACCAAGAGGGCGGAGTCGACGAAGCAGATTTCGTTAAAACCGATGGTTATCATATTTATTATCTAGATAATACGATCTCCTCCTTACACATTTTGGACGTTCCGGAGTTCGGCCAATTGAGCCACGCTTCGACCACCGAGGTCGAAGGTAACCCAATGGCCATGATGCTCGATGGTGACAGATTGGTAGTCATTTCGAGCGTTTATAGCTGGGGACTAGATTCAGAAGACCCACTAGCCCAAGCGATGGGTTGGGACGGGGAATGGGGCGGCTGGCGCACCAGCACCTTGACAAAATTCACGGTTTACAATGTTTCAAATTCGAGTGACCCCACAATCTCGAGAGAATTGTATATTGAAGGACACTATATGACCGCTAGAGAAGTTGCCGGCACCGTCAGAACCGTCACCCACACCTGGATGGATATTCCTGGAATGAAATCTTGGCTAGAATTGCCTGATGGATATTGGAGATTAGATTATGATGATCCATTACGATATACCCTGCGCGCAGAAGCAGCAGCAGCAGCAATTCTTGAGAATCAACAAACACTTGCTAGCATTGGATTAGCCGAAATATTACCGCAGGTCCACGAGAGGATTGGCGACCAGATAATCACCCATGGCATGAGCGATGGTGAGTGTGCGGATTTCGCCGCACCCGGCGCATCATATAACCGTGGATTTACCAGTATTTTCACCCTTGATTTAGAGAGCGAAGAATTGAGCTTTGAAGCGGACCACATCGTCGGCAATTGGCCGCTGGTATACTCTTCAGCCGATGTATTAGTAATAACTGAAAGCGCATGGGATTGGTGGTGGTTTTGGGGTAATGACGGCTTAAATGAGGCAACGAATATCCATACCTTCGACATTGGCCAAGCGGGCAGCACGGTTTATACCGGCTCTGGGCGCATCGATGGAACGATTCGCGACCAATTTTCGATTTCAGAACACGAAGGAGTTCTGCGGGTAGCGACTACTACCGGGCAATGGGGTCGTTGGTGGATGGAAGATCCAGAACCGATGGAAAGCCACGTCATCACTCTAAGTCATAATGTAGATATTTTAACCGGCGAGCCAATCTTGTCAGAGATCGGCCGGGTCGATGGAATCGCATATAATGAGACGATTTGGAGCGCAAGATTTGTCGAAGATAGAGCATATATTGTAACCTTCCAAAACATGGATCCACTATGGACAATCGACCTTTCTGTACCAGAGAGCCCACAGATTATGGGTGAATTAGAGGTCCCAGGGGTTTCAACTTACATCCACCCTCTAAGCGATGATGCAATCCTAACCATTGGATTAGGCCCCGCAGATGCTAAAACCGGCCTTGGATTGGATTGGAGTCATACCCAATTATCATTATTCAACGTTTCAAATTTCTCCGACCCTCAACGGGCAGACGTGCTATCATTAAGCCCGGTAACAGACACCGAAGACGGATGGAATTGGGCTTGGTCTGAGGCAACATGGGAGCATAAAGCATTCCAATATTGGGCGCCTAAAGGAATGCTCGCAGTTCCATTGAGCACATACAAGTACGATTATTGGTACGATGAAACAGGCCAATATCACTGGGAATACGAATGGATTAGCAAATTAATGATAATCAATGTTAGCGAAGAAGGCCTCTCGATACATGGCGA
>Ga0302117_10001432_pt1 | contig 11389 bp, 10 predicted proteins | sample AG5_322_MG_FD_203112 | JGI IMG/M metagenome (GOLD analysis project Ga0302117, IMG submission 203112) | Marine microbial communities from Western Arctic Ocean, Canada - AG5_32.2 | ecosystem: Environmental > Aquatic > Marine > Oceanic | place: Canada: Western Arctic Ocean | collected 2017-10-01 | reverse complement strand
AGTAGATATAATAGTACAGAGGATGCTTGAAAAAATATCATTCGAAGACGTTGCGCCGCGGAAAGAGGCAGTGGCCTCAGAACAAGTTGCCCCACTGAGAGAAGAAATTGCTTTGCCCGAAGAAGTTTACAGAAAGAAACCAGCGAAGCGCCTTGAGCTTTATAAAAAGAAAACTCCGGAAGCCACTACGACTAAAACTTATATAGCGGACCGTAATTCATATAACAGTCAAATCAGCAAATTACTGCTTGATGTAACCTATGCTCTTCAAATTTTCCGCAGCGGAATGTTTGTGCAGCTTGAAGTCAGCATCGACCCGTCAGGTACAGTTGTTGATCAAAAAATTATTAAAAGCAGTGGTTCGCATGATTTTGATGATACTGCTATTATGTCTTTGGAGGAAATACAGTTTGCCCCACTTCCGAAAACAATGCTGAAATTCGGTAATTATGTTGTCATTTTGCAAATCCAGAATTCCAGATAATTTTTCAAAAGCAGACACAGAGCAATAATCCACAAACTACAAATGTTTTCAGGTTTTCCACAAACTCTTCGGCGTTACGGTTTTGATACAGATGTACGTGTCCTGATGGAACTGTACAGCACCATGGAAATTGGGTTGATCACCAATCTCGGTTCACTGTTTGACATCGGACAGCATTTGATTTGTAAATCGCGAAGGGAAATCGCACCCTACACACTTGCGTTCTGGGATCATTTTTTGGGAATCGATTCAACCAACTACAACAGCATTGATGATGCGATCCGCAACTCTTCCGCATTTGAACATTGGCTCAGTCAAAAACTGGAAACCGGAAAAATAGCCGGTGAGTTTGATTACGAAAAACTGATTGATGAATTTTTGAATGAAACACTACAGTCGGATTTGCAGGCAAATATTCAGCAAGAGCTCGACGCACGAAAGCACATTGATGAGGACAATCCGGATTTGAGCGATCGAGAGCAAAAAGGACCTCAGGGACCACCAGAGGTTGGTGATAAGATGGTGGATTATTCAAAAATTTCTCTGGAAGAGTTGATGGAACGTATGAAGCGCGTGGCGGAGCAACAAAAAACCGAGCACAGCGGCGGCGGACATTGGATCGGCAGCCATGGTTTTTCGCCTTATGGACATTCCGGAAAAGGCCTGAACGGAATCAGGGTTGGCGGACCGGCTCATGCTGGAACGGCACGCAAGGTTCTTGGTGATCCCTCATTTTATCCGCTTGATCTGGATGCGCCGATTACTGATAACAATATGGACGCCGCACTGCAGGCACTCCGGAATATTGAGGACATGCAGCCGGACAGGAAACTGAATGTGAAACGTACTGTGGAGGAAACCGGACGCAATGCCGGAATTGTCATTCCTCATTTCTTGCAGGAACAGCATGACCGGACGAAGGTTTTGCTTTTGCTGGACAACGGCGGAAATTCAATGTGGGTTCATGCCCAAAAAGTTCAAACACTGTTTGCAAAAATCAAACGCCGTTTTCCGCAGGACTTAAAAACTTACTATTTCCACAATGCTGTTTACGATCAGGTTTATGAAGACGAGGCCCGTCGCAAACCGCTAACTCTCCGGAGAGTAATGGAGAACAGTCCAGACTATCGCGTTTTCATCGTTGGTGACGCTTATATGGCGCCTCATGAATTGCTGTCACCATTTGGTTCCATTGAATTTCGGGAAGAATCGTCCACACCCAGTCTGGCAAATTTAAAAACCCTGCACGAGCATTTCCCCTATGTTGTCTGGATAAACCCTACTCCCAAACAATACTGGAACCGCACTGTCGCACCATATGTTCAAAAGGTTTTTAAAATGGAACCGCTCACGATAAACGGAATTCTTGAGGCCGCGAAATACATGAACGGGATCAAACATTTTTAGGGATGAACTTCCTTATAGTATAAAATAGCAATGAAATTGAACGTCATATTCCTTTTTACAGTTGTGTTGACATCTTGGACATCCATCCTGCATGCCAGACCCGGAGATGGCTTGGGATTATTTCTTGATTTTGGACAACTAAAAGCAGTTAATAATGACACTGGGACAGAATATCAGACTTCCAAAATAGGTGGTGTCCAATATGACTATCAGTTCACCTTAGGTGATTCTTTTTCTTTTTCACTTTTAGGGACAGAATTCAGTGGGAAAGGCGTATTGCCGGACAATACAAAATATGAATATTACAAAGCGGGCATCATTGGAGCAGAATTGCGGGCTTGGATGGGGCCATTATTTATTGGAGTACATGGCGGACAATATTATCTGACATGGATTGAATCGCTGAGTTCTTATTCAGGAATTAAATGGAGCAGCGGAAGTGGATGGGGCTTAGGAATTGAAGGTGAATCTGGCTGGTCCTTGTCATGGTACAATGAAAAAAGCGAAAAAATAGCTTTCGACGATCTTCCGGAACAACGTGTAGAAGGTAAACGAATAATCCTTGGTTACCGCTGGCGTTAATTCAGTTCCGGAAAGTTTTTTTCAGGGACACGGATTTGGAATGCGGTTATGAATTTCATCAATTGCGTTCAGCACTTCTGTAGAAAGCTCTAACTCAGCGCTGGCCAGATTTGATTTCAGTTGTTTGACTGAAGTGGCTCCCAGTAATACACTTGCCATGAAAGGCCGTGTCCGCACGAATGCCAGGGCCATCTGCGCCGGATCCAAAGCATTTTCTTCGGCAAGACGCACATACTCACGAGTCGCCTTTAGCGCATTTTTTGTCTGGTAACGTTGAAAACGGGAAAACAACGTTAAACGGGCTCGTGCCGGTTTGAGTCCGTCGAGATATTTTCCGCTCAGCATTCCAAAAGCCAGCGGAGAATAAGCCAACAGACCAACAGATTCCCTGAATGTAATTTCAGCCAATCCGGATTCAAAGGAGCGATTAAGTAAATTATAAGGATTCTGGATACTGACAACTCTTTCCCAACCATTATTTTCCGCCAGACTCAGATATCGCATGACTCCCCACGGAGTTTCATTTGAAATTCCGAAAGCTCTAATTTTGCCGGCCTTCCGGAGTTTTTCCAGCGTTTCCAGAGTTTCCGAAATATCCACGTTGTCTACGGACTCATCTTGCAGAGAAGTGAATCCCCATTGACCAAAATTATTAACATTCCGGTCAGGCCAGTGAATTTGATAGAGATCAATCGTATCTGTACCAAGACGGCTTAAACTTCCTTCAAGAGCATTGTTAATATTTTCACTGCTGAGATGATTTTTCCCGTCTCGAATGTAACCACCCATGGCACGTGAAGTCACGGTGGGTCCAACAATTTTAGTTGCCAGCACAAGGCGTTCACGGCATTTCCGCTGTTTCATCCATTTACCGAGCATTTGTTCGGATTTGGTGAAAGTTTTTTCCTGGGGAGGTACCGGATACATTTCAGCAGTGTCAAACAGATTTACTCCTGCCGCCAGCGCGCAATCCATTTGCGCAAATGCTTCCTCTTCCGTATTCTGCTCACCAAATGTCATTGTGCCTAGTCCGAGGCAACTGACTTCAATTCCGGATTTTCCTAAAGAATTTTTTTTCAAGTTAACTGTCTAATTTTAGTTTGCGAAGGCTTAGGAGTATTATTTTGCCAGTTTGACAAATGGTGATTTTGGATATTTTTTTATCAATTCCTTCCATAACACTTTTTGCTTTTTTTGCTGCCCAAGTTTACCCAATGCTTCGCCTAAAAAGTACAGAGCTTGAGGTATGTGTCGGCTTTTTGGATATTCACTGAGAAATGTACCGTAATGAGAGGCGGCTTGTTTGGCGTGTCCCTGTGCTAAAAAACTGTGAGCGACAGCCAAAAGGATTTCAGCTTTGAGCTGGGTTGGTTTTTTCTGCTTTAAAATTTCCTGCAGATGCTCCACGGCCTGATCTGGATTCCCTGCCTGCAATGAAATAAGTCCTTGCAGAAGTTGTTTTTGATCTCTGGGAAATTCAACTTCAGACGGCTCATAATCTTTTTTCTTTTTTGCTGATTCAGTTGTACTTTTCTGCAGCGCGGAAATTTGTTTTTCCAGTACGGTTATTTTTTTTCGTAATTCAACAAAGCCGTTCTGCAGAGATTCCAGTAAATCCCGTGGTGGAATCGCCTGTTCCAGTTCACTGTTGCGCTGCATTTGATCTGCCGTTAATGCTTGCAGATTATGCAGTAATTCCTGCTGTTCAGTTATTGTTTTTTGTAAGTCGGCAATTTCTTCAGTATTTTTTTGCAGAATTGTCTTTTTGGGCGCAGAGGTAGAGCAGCCGGAAAAAACAAAAAGTAAGACAGGCAATAAAAAGTAAAAGCTACTTGTTCCTGCCTTTTTCATAAAAGGGGACATTGCAATACTTTTGTTGGATCTTTGTAGAAATTTTGACATAAAAAGGAAGTTATTTTCAAATCGATGCTAAGCTTTTTAATCCGGCTGAGTCAGGAAATTATTTGCTCCAGACCGGATTTGTCTCAGCGATATCGTTGGCATTTGTGGTGACACGAATGGAGCGGCCTCCAAATGCAGAAATATAATAAAGTTTGGATACATTTTTCTTTTTCGCAGAGAAAACAATTTGCTTTCCGTTTGGAGACCAATCTGGTTTTTCTGAATCATAACGCCCAAATGTGAGTTGAAGATGCCGGCGGGTGAGTAGTGTATATTTAAAAAGTTGAAAAACTCCTTTTATCTGCCTTTCATAAACCAGTTGAGATCCATCCGGGGACCATTTTGGAGAACTGTTGTAACTGCCTCTGAAGGTCACACGTTCCGTTTTATTAGTAAGCATATTATGCACATAAATCTGCGGGCGTCTCGGACGTGCGCTGTCGGAAACAAACGCTATTTTCTGCCCGTCCTGAGACATTTGCGGAGAGGTTTCCAGACTTTTCCAGGCAAAAATCTTTTCCAACTTCGAGTCTGCTAAATTATAGCTGTAGATGTCGGAATTTCCCTTATTCATGAGTGTCAGCAAAATTGACTTCCCATCCTTACGCCAGCTTGCGCCAAGAGGTTGAAATCCTGAAGGGAAGCTGAGAATTTTTGCACGCAGACGTTTCGAAGGCTGAATGGTCAACTGCACACTGGAACGGGTAAAAGTTGTGTAGATAATATTTTTGTTATCAAAAGACCAGCTTGCAAGATTGTTGGAGCCCAGATTATATGAAAATCTTTTTTGCACAGTTCCATCGTAACTACTGTGCATGATATTTTTTCTACGGTTTGTTTTTTGCGAGGTGTAGGCAATTTTACTGCCGGAAATTCCTTTAATTTTCAGCGTTTCTTCCACAAACCAATCAGTCAGCAAAAGCCCGGTTTGCCGCAAATTAGCTGCTTCTACCAGTGGTAATAACTTTTGAGCAAAAGGCAATTCCTCACTCTGCGACCAGAGAGTAATTTCCAGTTGATCCGGATTCTTTCTTAAAAGTAATTCCAGCCAAAATACTACTTCTTCGGACTTCGCTAATTCTGCCTTTGTTCCATTAATTATTTGAAAGTAGAGTACTTTTTCCAGATTCGTTTTGAAAACCTTTTGCACAGCGACTACTTCAGTCTTCGCACTTCCAATAAGTCCTACCTTAACAGGGACAAACTTTGGGTTAGTGATTTCAAAATAATCAATGGCAACCGCGGAGCCTCCGGTTGTGGACATAATTAGGCCGAACAGCAGTAAAACAAAACCCGCCTTGAGGTGTAATATTAGTGTTCGATCAACGTTTTTGGACTTCACTGACATCTCATAATTGAAAGTTGGCCGGCGTGAACCGGACACCGAATTTGTATGAATCTTCAGGATAGGACTCTGGCAAGGATGGGAGAAATCGCAAGTTTTTCAGCAGTTTTTTCACAGTTTTATTAAGCGCGGAATTTTCGGACTCTTCCATCGACCAACTCAACAGACGTCCGTTTTTTGTGATTTCAAGCTGAATCACGGCGGTGAATTGACTTTCTATCAAGTGTATTGGCACTTCCCAGCGTTCAGAGAGAAAACCTTTAAGTTGCTGATGATATCCTTTTAATTCAACTGGGTTTAAATTGAGACTCTTCTTTTCCGGAAAATTTTGCAAAGTAACAGGAGTCAACAGCGTCAGTATTTTCCCTACTTGTCCTGAAAGCGGTTTTTTTGAAATTTCGGCCTTCTTGAGACGTCCCGGAAATTTTCCTACCTGAGTCAGGATACTCCTGAGAGAGATTTGTGGTATTTTATTTTTAATTTTAGTTGTCACGGGTACTTTTTTAGACTGCCCAGTCAAAACAATATCCGGAAAAATCAAAATTCCGTTGGAAACTTTTCTGCCGTACTCCTGAGTTGTTAAATCGGAGACTCCGGAAGTAGCAGTTTCATTTGCAAAAAATGGTGACCACTCATCCCACTGCCAGTCATTTTTGCTGATTATCCCAGGATACCAGTAAATAAGGGCACTCAGCAACAATACGTGTAAGGCTGTTGAAAACAGAATCCCACCTGAAAAACGCCATTTCAACCCCATAAGCCAATCCAATTTTTATTCACCGCTGCTGAACCAGGAAAGACGTGAAGAAAGATTATGAAAAAAATAATTCTTTTCCATGAAAACTAATTTTGCCTGCCTGGAAGATTCACGAATCATAACTTCATCGCCTATCTCAAGCGGAACTTTTTCCTTGCCGTCAGCAGAAAGGTAAATTTCTTTTTCATGAGTTTGCTCCGATATTTGAAGCTTTATTTTTGATTCACCGGTTACAACCAGATGTCTAGAACGGAAATCGTATTCGTTCAAACCAGCGATAATCATGCAACGCAGTTCCGGCATAACAATCGGTGAACCCGCGGCCAGTAAATACGCCGTACTTCCAGTGGCAGTACCCACGATTACTCCGTCTCCACGCACCCTGCGGATGTGCTGTTCGTTGATGTTCAATTCAACCGCGATCAGTCTGGTCGCTCCACGGACAACAACTTCATTTACCGCAAAATCCTTTCCATGCGGATGAACACACTCAAGTACTGAGCGTTCACTGATTATATATTTACCATCAAGTACACTCTGCAGCATATCGGTCAACTCTTCTCTGTCTCCCGCGGTCAAAAAACCTACATTGCCAAAGTTGACTGCCAAAACAGGACACTCTGGAAAAAGACTTAAAGCCGCAAGTACAGTGCCGTCACCGCCGAAAGAGAGGACCAAATCCAAGTCTTCATTTCTGCCAGTTTTTCCTTCGAGAGCTAAAGTTTCTATACCATGAGGAACAAACCACTCCTGCACCAACTCCGTCATAGGCTGTTCAAATTGCGGTGAAAATATGCCTACTTTACGCAGCTTAATTTTATTTTCGTTCATCACTCTTTCATAGAATAATTTACCAAGTCTTTACAGCATCTTCGGGTACTTTTAGCTTTGTTGTCAAGTGAAAAAACCGGCTCAGTCGTCTCTTAGGCGAATTGACTGATGTAAATTAAATTTCAATTTGCCTGATAATTGTATATTTCTCAGTCTCAAACTTGCGTTTCCGCAGAAAATGTGAGAATATTTTTAGGTTAAAATCATTAACTTAAAATATAAACAACTGTGAATACATTTTTAAGAAATATTGGAATCTGGCTCGTGATCGGCTTGGTGATGCTGATGCTTTTCAATCTGCTTGGACCAAGAGAATCAAACGATAGAAAAATTTCTTTTTCGGAATTCATTTCTCAAATCGAATCAGGATCTGTACTTGAGGTTACAATCCGCGGAAGTCAAATTCACGTTGTCAGTGACACAAACGGTTCTTTTCAAACTCAAGCCCCAAACTATCCTGCGTTATTTGAAATTTTGGATCGTCACCAGGTACGTGTACGTGTAGAACCGACAGATCAAACTAATTTGTTTATGGCGATTCTGAACAGTTGGCTGCCGATGATTCTGATCATTGGAATCTGGTTGTTCTTTATGCGAAAGGTTCAGGGCGGAGGAAACAACCCGATGGGTTTTGGGAAAATCCGCTCACGCATTACCAACACAGAAGACAATCCGATCAAGTTTGAAGACGTTCAGGGAATTGATGAATCCCGTGAAGAACTGGAAGAAATTGTGGATTTCCTCAAAGATCCAGGAAAATTTGAGCGACTCGGCGGTGAAATTCCAAGAGGCGTTTTGCTGATGGGAGAACCTGGAACTGGAAAAACTTTGCTGGCCAAAGCAATTGCAGGAGAAGCCGCGGTACCGTTTTTCAGCATTAGCGGTTCAGATTTTGTGGAAATGTTCGTTGGAGTTGGAGCGAGCCGTGTCAGGGATATGTTTGCGCAAGGTAAAAAACACGCACCGTGTATAATTTTCATTGACGAAATAGACGCTGTTGGACGCAGCCGCGGTGCAGGACTCGGTGGCGGTAACGATGAACGAGAACAAACGCTAAACCAGTTGCTGGTTGAGATGGACGGTTTTGAAGTCAATGAAGGCATCATAGTGATAGCGGCGACGAACAGACCAGACGTACTGGATCCAGCACTGCTGCGACCCGGACGTTTTGATCGTCACGTAGTTGTTCCGACTCCGGATATTAAGGGTCGTGAAAACATTCTTAAAACTCATAGCAAAAATATTACACTGAATAAAGAAGTAAATTTGAACACAATTGCCCGTGGAACTCCCGGGTTTACCGGTGCTGATTTAGCAAACCTGGTTAACGAAGCAGCACTTTGGGCGGCACGGCAGGATAAAGACGCGGTAGAGAATGAAGACTTTGAATACGCGAGAGACAAAGTCATGATGGGTGCCGAACGGCGCAGTCTGATTGTATCTGATGAAGAAAAAGAAACTACTGCATATCATGAAATTGGACACGCGCTCGTGGCGGCCAGCATCGAAGAGGTCGATCCTGTGCACAAGGTGAGCATTATTCCGCGTGGACGTGCTTTGGGAGTTACAATGCTGCTTCCTGAAGAAGATCGGCACAGTCACAATAAACGTGGACTCCTCGGACAGATTGCGATGACGATGGGCGGACGTGCGGCAGAGCACCTAGTCTTTAAACGTTTCACCACAGGTGCCAGTGATGACCTGAAAAGAGCTACTGAATTAGCGCGTAAAATGGTTTGCCAGTGGGGCATGAGCGAAAAACTTGGTCCGCTGACATACACAGAAGACGCAGGGCATGTTTTTCTGGGACGTGATTTACAGCAGCACAAGGAATTCAGCAATGAATCAATGAGGATGATTGATGAAGAAGTGCTTGAAATCCTAAATTCATCCTATGAACGCGCGAAGAAAATTTTGAAAAAAAACCGCAAAGTGCTTGAAGCTCTTGCCAAAACACTGCTGGAAAAAGAAACTATCGATGGAGACCAAGTACTGCAGGCAATGCAGCAATTTGCTCCTAAAACCAAAAAATAGTTTTCGCAGTTTAACTCTGTTAATCAGAAAACTTAGAACCGCTTTCCCTTCCGGAGACTTTAGTGGAAACACTTTTATCAATTTTTACCGGCAACTTTCACCTTCGCTGGCAAGATCTGTTTGATATAGTCCTCCTCTCGCTTATTTTTTACCGAATCCTGCTTCTTATCCGTGGTACCCGTACCATTCCAATGTTAATGGGATTTGTCTTGCTGCTGGCCCTTTATCTTGTTTCACTGATTTTGAATTTAGAAGCAACTCAGTTGCTGCTTGATAATTTAGGGCAATCGCTGGTGTTGGTGCTGGTTGTACTTTTTCAAACTGATATCCGCAATGGTCTGGCACAAATCGGGGTTTTCACTCTTTTCCGTGAAAGCAATCAGCAAAAAAAAGATGTGGTAGACAGTGTTTTGCAAGCCTGTCTGGTGATGTCAGAGCAGAGGATTGGAGCCCTCATAGTATTTGAGCAGGAAGTCGGTTTGAAAAATTATAGTGACCGGGGCACGCAGCTTAATGCGACTGTCAGCGAACCGCTTTTGCTGAGTATTTTTCATCAAAGCTCACCATTGCACGACGGGGCTGTGATTATCAACACTAAAGGGGATTTACTGGCGGCTCAGTGTATTTTACCGGTTTCGATGAGTAGCCGTCTCAGTTCTTTCCTTGGTACGAGACACCGCGCGGCAATTGGATTGACAGAAGAAACCGATGCGGCAGTCCTGATAGTTTCTGAGGAACGTAAAGAAATAAGTCTCAGTTACCGCGGACAGTTGATACGCGGAGCAAATGAGGATATTCGCAAGGCCTTGCTGGAAGTACTTTCCGGAAATATTCCGGCGACAATCCAGGACAAGGAAACAAAAGATGCTGCTAGAAAAGCTGCGACTGAAGCTGCAGTAAAAATTACGGGCACAGCAGATTCCACCAAGACATCCGAAAGTTCCGAAATACCGGCCAACTCCAATCCGTCAACGCCTATCCAGACAGAGAAAAATTAATGCGGATAAATGCTTCATACAAAGTGCTTGCAGTAGTTTTGGCTGTCTTCGTCTGGTTTCTCGCACGGAAATCTGGAGAACCGATACAGATGAGTTTTTACGCGCCTGTTGTTTTTAAAAATGTGTCTCCTGAATTTCAGGTCACATCTGACCCGCCCCAGGTCAACATTGTGGTGCGCACCAACAGCAGGGATTCATTTAATCCTCAGGAGATTCAGGCAGTGCTTGATCTGGATAAAGCGCAGGAAGGAACACTTTCGTATGTGCTGACTGAGAATCATATCTTATCACCGGTGGAAGTCGAGATAACACGTATTCATCCTTCACAAATCACGGTCAGGATAGAGGAACTGATTGAAAAATCTTTTTCGATCAAATCGCGTTATCAAGGGACTCCCAAAAAAGGTTATCTGCTAGGTGACATAAAAATCGTTCCGGATACTCTGACTATGCGGGGACCACGCTCGGTACTGGAAAAAATGGACCATATTTCCGCACATGAAATTGAACTGGAAGGTTTAAATGAAAGTGCCACTATGCGTGTTGAATTGGATTTGCCTGGAGGAAACGTACAGATCATTCATCAAAACGTTGATTTTTATACCGCGGAAGTCACGATCATTAGTCTGCCGATTAAGAAACGATTAGACAATGTAGCGGTATATTTGCGAAACGTGGATTATGTAAGTGTGATTAATCCAAAAACTTTTAATGTTTTTGTTGAAGGTCCTGAATACCTTATACAGGAATTGGATCGTGATGCAATTTTTGGAGAAATTGATCTATCCACATATGAACCCGGCAACTATCCTAAGGTGACGCCAAAAGTAGTAACTCCGAAAGGAATCACTGTACTGCAGCAGTGGCCCATCGTTTCTGTCTGGGTTAAGAATGAAAAAAATAGCTTAAAATAATAACAAAAATAATGATTGCATTACACATCAACATCGATCACGTTGCCACAGTAAGACAGGCACGGCAAATTAGTGAACCGGATCCTGTAACCGCGGCTGGACTTGTAGAGTTGGCAGGCGCTGACGGAATCACGA
>Ga0302117_10001430_pt1 | contig 11403 bp, 10 predicted proteins | sample AG5_322_MG_FD_203112 | JGI IMG/M metagenome (GOLD analysis project Ga0302117, IMG submission 203112) | Marine microbial communities from Western Arctic Ocean, Canada - AG5_32.2 | ecosystem: Environmental > Aquatic > Marine > Oceanic | place: Canada: Western Arctic Ocean | collected 2017-10-01 | reverse complement strand
CGGCTGTTCGGATCGAAGACCTCTTTGCCGCGGGTCTGCTCCCGGGGCTTCTGATGGTGACTCTTTTGGGTGCGTACAGCATGTGGCGGGCTCGAGGTCTTGTTGAGACGAACAAGGAGTTCTCTTGGTCCGAAGCCTGTGGAGCGGTGCGCGAAGCGGCGTGGGAAATCCCGCTGCCCATTGTCGTGTTGGGCGGAATCTACGGTGGTTATTTCGCCCTGTCCGAAGCGGCCGCAGTGACTTCTCTCTACGTCCTCATCGTCACGGTGGTGATTCGCCGGGAGATTCCCCTGGCCGAACTTCCCGGCATCATGCGGGAGTCCATGGTTCTTGTGGGCGCAATCCTGATCATCCTTGGGGTTTCTCTCGCCTCAACCAACTACCTGATCGATACCGAGGTGCCCACTCGGCTATTCGACGCGGTTCGCTCCCAGATCGACAGTAAGCTGACGTTCCTGATTCTATTGAACGTATTTTTGCTGGCCCTTGGAATGATGTTGGATATTTTTTCCGCCCTGGTGATCATTGTTCCGATCATCCTTCCGATTGCGATCGGATACGGGATCGACCCTGTGCATTTGGGAATCATATTCCTGGCCAACATGCAGATCGGGTATATCACGCCGCCCGTGGGAATGAACCTCTTCATCGCGAGCTATCGCTTCGAGCGACCGGTTCTCGAGGTCTACCGGGCAACGATCCCGTTCTTCGTGATCCTACTGGCTACCGTGCTGCTGATCACGTACTGGCCGGCGCTGAGCCTTTACCTCGTCAACCGCTGAATAAATCGGCGGTTTGTGAGGCCAGGCTTGCTCGAATGCCCTGGTCGAATGCCCTGGTTAAATGCCTTGGTTAGAAGACAGTCTGGCCGTGGGAAGCTTCGCAGCGACCGATGGAATTGGTCAGGTCTCGTTGTTGCGATTGCGGGTCGTAGAGGCCATCGCAGTCGAACGGGATATCCTCGGTGTCGCCATCGGACGCGGGCTGCACGTAGCCCCAAATCTGGGGAACCCCGTCGCCATCGATGTCGGCACGGGCCGCCGCGGAGAACTTATCCGTGTCGGCGGATACTTCGTACTGGAAATAGATTCGCCCCTCGGGTTCCCATCCCATGGCCGTAAAATTCTCTCCCGGGTCGCCCTCGTCGACGAAACTTCTTGGTTGCGGGCCGCCTAGGCCGTCAGGAGATTCATCGGCCTCGATGAATTGGCCGAACTCTGCCGAGTAGGTCAACTCGGCGGTCCTGATCGATGCGAGATTGACTTTGGCCTCGCTGGTTTTGCTGCGCAATTGAAACCGCTGATAGCCCGGAATCGCAGTCGCTGCGAGGATGCCAATAATTACCACGACGATCATCAACTCGATGAGCGTAAACCCAGAATTTTTTCGAGGCATCGGACTCTCCCTCTGTGAAACTCAGAACCGTGCGTGTTGAACGTATCGTCCGATCCCAATTTCCGCTGAAGTGAGTACCCATCTATTCCTGAGGAATATCCCTAATTTGCTGGTTTTCCTCATCAAAAATTCCAACTGCTAGCCTGCTCCTTGCAAGGGCTGGCAGGGGTAGAGGCCGCAGGGGGCGACGCGGTCAGGGTGGCAGAACGCTTCCAGGCAGCGACGCGTGCATCGGATTAGGAGAAGGTTCAAATTCATGGGATCGAATCAGAAGGGCCAAGTTGCGGTGGTTGTGGGTGTGGGGGCCAAGCAGGGGCTGGGGGCTGCTCTGGCTCGCCGCTTTGCGAGGGAGGGACTCCACACGTTTGTGGCTCTTCGATCCGTCGCCCAGGGGATGGCGCGGGAATTTGGCCCCCGCGGACTCCACGTGGGCCACGTGATCATTGATGGCGTGATCGATGGCGATCAGGTCAATGGACGCTTCCCCCAATTGAAGGAAGCAAGAGGCGAGCAGGGCATGCTTAATATAGACGCCATTGCCGATGCATTCTGGATGCTCCATGCCCAGCATCCCTCGGCCTGGACTCAGGAACTCGATCTCCGCCCCTTCAAAGAAGAGTTCTAAGGAAGAGTTCTGAGAATCCGGCCTGTCGGGAGAATTATTGCCAGACCCACAGTTTGAAGCTCACAATGTTTTCATCGTAGTTGAGCACCTGAATATTGGATCTCGATTCGATTCGGATGTAGTCGAAAGACGCTTGGGTGGGGCCGAAGAGGGGGAGGGCCGCCCCGGCCCAGATGACATGCCGCTCGTCTTGTCGGACGAATCCCTGGGAACCGTCGTCGCTGTCGTAGTCCCGGGACTCGAACTCGTAGGAGGCCCCCACCAGAAGTCCCTTCAGCCAACTGTCCAGGAAAAATGTCATCCCCCCGCGAACGATCTGGGCTTGGTAGTTGAAGGTGTCGCCCGTCGCGTCCTGCCATTGGGGTTCCCAGGTGAGCGAGAAAGCAGCCAGGCCTTTCCAGAGGAAAGTCTGTTGCCCCACAAGGAGGGAATAGCGGTCCGAATCTCTTTCGGGTGTCGGGTCGAAACGGCGGTGCTCGAATTCGCCGCCCAAGAGCCCGCAGGTGTGCCGCCAGAGGCACACGGTGAGGTCAAGATCCACGATGTGCGAAGCCAGGTAGTCGGCGCCGCCGTAGCTCTCCCGGCGATACGCGTAGGCGAGGACCGGTTGCAGTGCATCGAGGAAACCATAGAACTCGATATGGGTCTCGTTGCTCTGAAGGTCGAATTCCTCCAGGTCCTGGTGGAGGCTCTGGAAGAAATCGTATCCCACGGAAATTCCCAGGAGCCCGCTTTGGAGGACTCGGGCGTCGATGCCGGCTTCCAGGGTGCCGGCGAAATCTCCGATCCCCGTGCTCAGGTCCTGTTCGCTGACCGTCAAATTGTCGTCGTTCTCGATCCCCACCGCCGCGCGTAGCTGAATGCGGGGTTCGCTTGTCTCACTTTGGGCCAGGGCGCCCAGGAGTTGGGCCGAAGCGACCTTCCAGTCCGCGGGCCCAACTGCCAGGGCCGCTCGCTCCAGGAAGCCCATGGCCGCGTCGAAGTTGTCGCGGTCGAGTTCGTAGTTCGCGGCGTGATAGAAGGCGAGGGCGGCGACTCCGGGATCGAGGGCGGCACTTTCTTCGAGCATTCGCTCGCCGCGCTCGTAGTGTCCGTTCTCCAGGTCGATGAGGCCCAGGTGCAACAATACGTCGGCATCTTCGGGGCCCTGGAGCAGGGCTTCGAGAAGATGCTCTTCGGCGAGACTGAACTCGCCCAGGCGATAGAGGCTGATTCCGAGGTCGGCCTGGACCCAATCGAGTTGCGGATCCAGGGCGGCGGCTTCGGCGAATGCAGACACCGCGGCAAGGTCATCGCCGCTGCTGGCCGCCGCCACACCGACGTAGTAGAGCAGCTCGGGTTCGCCTGGAAATTGCGCATTGAGATCGTTGAAGATCCGGGCTGCGTCATGCCAGTCGCCGGATTCCAGAGCATCGAAGGCCTGGTCCAATCCCTCGGCGGGCGCCTGGGGATTCGGTTCTAGCAAATCGTTGCCCGCGCGTGCCGGAGCGCAGAGCGCAAGAAATCCCAGAAGAAGACATATCCCGAGCGGCCACGACCTTTGAATGAGAGGCTTCATACTGCTGGGACGAGGATACTCGGATGAAGGCGGGAGCGGGAGAAGCCCGGGATATTTTGCCACCCGGGGCTCTAGCTCATTGGCGGGATGAGTGGGGCCTGATTGGGCCTCGGTCACGCCGCTGGGTTCAACGGATCAGCGGAGGAAGCTAAAACCGGTAGCTGAGCCCGGCGCCAAAGGAGAAATAATAGAGGTTGCCGAGAGTCTGATCGAGTTGGGTTTCGGTGGGGTCCAGGGTGGTGGTGTTCAGGACGGCTACGGCCTCGGCATTCAGAGCGAGGTGGTCGCTGAGGTGGAAGTTCAACCCGAGACCGGCCCGCCCGGTGAAGCCCTTGCCCGAGGAATGGCTCGCGGGAACCGCTCCCAATCCCGATCCCAAAGCCAAGGTATCAAGTTCCCAGAAGCCGATGCCGGCTCCTACCAGGAGGTAGGGCTGCAGCGCGCCCGAAGGCAGAAAGAGTTTGACGTTGGCGGTCACGGTCTGGGGGTTGTACTCGGCAAACTTGCCCTGGGCCGCATTGCTGAAGTCCACGGTATCCAGCCACTCGTATTGAATTTCGAGGGCGATCCAACTCATCGCCCGGTAACCCAGGCGGGCGCTGACGCCCGCGGAGTCGCTGACCTTGGCGACGCTCGCTGGCAGGCCGCCGTAGCTGAGAACTTCTTCCTGGAATAGGCTGGAGGTGTAGATACCCGTCACACCGAGGTAAACACCGCGGTCGCTGAAATCTGCGGCTTGGGTCGGCGTTGCCATGGCGAGCAGAAGCAGAAAGCCGGCTACTCGGGCGCGAAAAGAGTTGAAAGAAATGCGCATGAAAAATCCCCTTTTAGTCAGCGGCCAAGAGCGGGCCGGTCTAGCAGGATCGGTCGCGAACCCTCAGGACTGGACCCCGATTTGATATTGAAAGCCGAAGGAATTGGTCCGGAGCGGCTCAGTAGAGCAAAAGAATCGATTCTTTGGGGGCAAAGTCGGTCTTGAACGAGGGTGCCGTAGGCAACCGGCCGCGAAACTCGAAAAATTACGTATTCTCAGCCCAAGGCCAAACGGGCCTGGGGGCTCGAACATGAAATTGATGATTCAGATTCCGTGTCTCGACGAAGAGGCGACTCTTCCTGCAACCCTGCAGGCCATCCCCCAGAGCATCGACGGGATCGATTCGATTGAGATCCTGGTGGTCGACGACGGAAGTACCGACCGAACGGCTGAAGTGGCGCGTGAGCACGGCGTGCAACACGTGTTGCGCTTTGCTTCCAATCGCGGGCTCGGTCACGCCTTTGCGGCGGGTATGGACTATTGCTTGCGGGAAGATGCGGACATCATCGTCAATACAGATGGCGATAATCAATACTGTGGCGAAGACATTGCGAAACTCGTACGTCCGATCATCGAGGGCCGTGCCGAACTGGTCATCGGAGACCGACGGCCGGGAGAGATCAGTCATTTTTCGCCCACCAAGAGACGGCTCCAGAAGCTGGGCAGCCGTACGGTAAGCCGGTTGGCCAATCTGCATGTCCCCGACGTCGCCAGTGGTTTCAAGGCGTATTCCCGGGAAGCTGCATCGCGAATCAATACGTTCGCCGAATTCGACCACACGGTGGATCACGTCATCCAGGCGGGACGTCGACGTATTCCTACGGTGAGCGTTCCCATTCGGACCAACGAATCGCTCAGGGAGTCCCGGCTCTTTTCAAGCGTCGGCGAATTCATTGCCCGCTCCGCCGGCGTGATGCTGCGTGTGTATTCGTCCTATGGCGCGATGAAGGTGTTTGCTGCGGTGGGGAGTCTGGTGATGGCCGCGGGGGTCTTCCTTGGCCTGCGCTTTGTCTATTTCTTCGTCTTCACCGAGCACCATTCCCTTCACGTCCAATCGTTGATTCTCGCGGCGATTCTCATGCTGGCGGGCTTTCAGATGCTACTCACGGGGATCGTGGCCGACCTCATCAACGGAAGCCGCAGCCTGCTGGAGGACGTTTCCTACCGGCTCCGTAGGCTCGAAACCGACGGCCGTTCGGCGGGCAAGGAAGACAGGCGCAGGGGGAATTCGTCCCCCGGTGCCGACAGCCGAGGTGGCGATGCCTGATCGGCCTCTCTTGGAAGAGTGCGAGGGTGCGGTTGCGACGCTGACTCTCAACCGCCCCGAAGCGATGAACGCCTTGTCGAGCGCTTTGCGCGATGCCCTGGCCGACGCCTTTCGTCGATTGGAGGCCGATCCCGAGGTTCGGGTGGTGATCGTGACGGGTGCCGGACGGGCTTTCTGCGCGGGATACGACTTGAAGGAACTGGCTGCGGGTACGACGGGGGATACGGCCGCCTCGGCGGCCAGTGATCTTGCCGACGCCATGGCGGATTTTCGGGGTCCGATTATCGGGGCGATCAATGGTCACGCCATTACCGGCGGTTTCGAGTTGGCATTGGCCTGCGATGTCCTGATTGCTTCGGAGAATGCAAGCTTTGCTGATACACATGCCCGGGTGGGCATTCTGCCTGGCTGGGGGCTCAGCCAATTGCTGCCGCGCCTGATTGGAGTTGCTCGTGCCAAGGAAATTTCCCTTTCCGGAAATTTCCTTAGAGCCCCCCAGGCGCTGGACTGGGGCTTGGTGAATCGGGTTGTGGCCGCGAGCGATTTATTACCGGCCTGCCGCGAACTCGCCAAGGACATGGCCTCTTGCGTGCCCGATGTCTTGGAGGCCTACAAGCGCTTGATCGATGAAGGCCTGCGGATGCCTCTGGGGCAGGCCCTGGCAATGGAAAAGGACCGGGCAGTGGCTTCGGCGGCGGCAACGGGTTCGGAGGAGGTGGCTTCCCGGCGCGAGGGTGTCATGGAACGGGGTCGCCAGGGCGACGCCTCCTAGGGATTCTGGAGTCGCCCAAAGGGGCGCCCGGGGAGTGCGACGGTTCTCAGTCCCCTTTCGAAAAGCTGGGGGCCGGGGGCAGGGCCATCCAGTCGTTGACCGGTACATCCACCGGCGTCTGGATTCGCGTGCCGGATTTCGCACAGTGGAAAACCATGGCGGCCCGGATTTTCTGACTCCGGTTCTCGCTCGAGCAGTGCATGAGATGGCTATGAAAGACCAGCAGGTCACCGGGCTGAATCAGTACGGGGGTGGCCTGGGACATGTCGTGGTCGACGATTTCGACATAGCCGAGGTTGGCGCCCGGCCGTCGATCAGGGATGTGTTCGTGGACCGGTTCCCGATGGGATCCGGCGAGCACCCGTAGGCAGCCATTCTCCAGGGTTGCTTCGCTGATGGCCAGCCAGAGTCCGATCTGGGGGGTTTGGTCGAAGGGGAAATAAAACGAGTCCTGGTGCCAGGGCTGCCCCCACGCTCCGGGATTCTTGAAGATGAACTGGGAGAGGAAACAGTCGATCCGGCCCCCGAGCAGGTCGGTGACAAGGTCGAGGATTCGGGGGTCCTCGATAAATCGGCGGAAGGCCGGCCGGCGATGTAGGCGGAAGACCTTCGAGACTCGGTCTTCGGCGGCTTGGGAGGTCCGGTTCGCCAGGTTGTTTTCGGGCATCACCAGAGCCCCGTCGGACAGCCCTGCGCCAGAGGCGGCCCGGCTGAGCTCGATCGCATCGTCGAGCATGGCCTTGCGGATGGCCGGGCTGGCGAATTCGCGCCGAAGGAAAAATCCCTTCTCTTCGAAGCCTTGGCGCTCGTTTCCGGTCAGCATGGGCGAATGCTAGCCGAAGGCTTTTTCGCCGACGGCTTCCTGATCTGGGCTCCCGGGCTAGCCGCGGAGTTCTTCGTTGAAAAGGGAGACGGTTCGCGTCCAGGCATCCTTTGCGGCGTCGGAGTTGAAACTCGCCCGTTGGTCGCAGTTGAATCCGTGGTCGGCATCCTCGTAGACCCGGACATCGTGGCGAGTCTCCGCCTCCGCGAGGGATTTGCGGACGGCTTCGACCTGGCCGCCGGGGATCATCGCGTCCTGGCCGCCGAAATAGCAATGAATGCGGCCTTGAATCCCGGAGGTTCGGCTCAGTGTAGACGGACCGCCTCCGGGGCCCATGGGTGCTGCGATTCCGCCGCCGTAATACGCCGCCGCTGCGCGAATGCCGGTGGTACAGGCAGCGAGATAGGTCATGTGGCCGCCGATGCAGAACCCCACGGCGCCGACTCCCTTTCCGCCCACATCATCGCGTCCCTCGAGTGCGCCGAGGGTCGCCTCGGTGTCGGCGATCATCTGGTCGGCGTCGAGTTGGCCCAGGTGCTTCATGCCCTCGGCCATTCCTGCGTCGTCGTAGCCGAGTTCGATACCGGGACCGGTTCGGTGGAAATAGTCTGGGGCCAGGGCGACGAAGCCCTCGGCCGCAACCCGCTCGGTGACTTCCCGGATATGGGAGTTGATCCCGAATATTTCCATGTAGACGATGACCCCGGGCAGGATCTCGTTGCCCTCGGGCCTTGCCAAGTAGCCGCGCATGGCGCTCGACCGGGTGGGAATATCAATGAATTCGCTCGTGATGTTCATCTGGGTGTCCTCGGGGTCAGCGCGAAGTGAAGATCAATTTCAGGTTTCGCAGGGCTTGGGGAAATGGATGTACTCATTAACGAGGATCTCGGCCAGTTCCCGGTTGGCAGGCCGGCCGTCCTGGAGGCGACCCCTTTCGCGAAGGTCCGCGCACAGGGTGTCGAGCACGGTTTCCACGTTCAGGTCTTCGCTGTGAGTGTGCCAACGTTCTTTGTCGGCGTCGTCGCTGAAACAGTAGGCCTTCCAGGAAATTGAAAAACGCATTTCCTCCCACTGGTACCGGCCGATTTCCTCGGCGCCGTCCAGCACCGCCCAACGGCGGTGACCAATGGCATTTAGCCGCATTCCCGAGCGGAAGGGGGGCATGGGGGAGTCGAGTTCCTGAACCCGGTCGACCCCGTGGAAGACGCTGTCCGTATCCATGATGACCGCGCTGTTGAAGCGCACCGAATGGGTTCGGGCTGGCCGGTCCGCGCCCTCGGGATAGAACGCGAAAGCCCCTCCTTCGGTGTCCTGGTACCACGAAACCGAGGTGGCGATGGGCATGCGCCAGGAGTCAAAAAGCCCGGAGTGGTGCATGACGACGAGCATCCATTGGGGGTGCAACCGCCGATTGAGTCCGCGGAACTCGGGCACGTCGGTGTGTGTGGCGAGTTCCTGCCCGGGCAACAGGATATTTGCGTAAACGATGGCCGGTTGGATGACGGGTCGATCAAAAATCTTCTTTGCTTGTTCGATCAACTCTAGGTTGCGATAGAAAAATTCGATGCCCGGGGCGGCGAGTTCATCCCCGTACGCGTAGGTCTCGCGAAAATAATTGGTTCGTGCGGCCAGGGTCGCGAGATCTTCATGGGCCTGCCCGAAGCGGCCCCCGGTCTTGATGAAGTTGAAAGCCGCGTCGAAGCGTTGGGGCAGCCCTTCACCAATCCCTTCGTTGAGGGATTCTTCCGAGTAGAGGCCGTAGCTGCCAAAGCTTTCGCACAAATCGACCAAGCCTCGGGCTTGTTCCTCCTGGAGAAAGGGGTCGAATTCGTGATACTTCGAAAAGAAGTGCGGCTGCATGAAAGTCTCGCTGGGTGCGGTCGCCCGGAGAGAGACCGGTGCGGAGCGCCGCATAATAGCGGAGAAGTGCGGGGGTAGAGCGTGTGAGTGGCGCTAAGATCGCTGGATGCCGACCCCCGCAAACCCTCCCTCGCCCTGCGAGGGGCTTCGCGTGTTGGATTTCACCAACGTGGTTTCCGGCCCCTTCTGCACCCAGGCCTTGGGCGATTACGGGGCGGACGTGGTCAAGGTCGAGAGCCTGGTCGGTGATATGTCGCGCTCTACGAGCGGTCCTTTTCATGCCGGGCTATCGGGCTTCTTCAGCCAGTTCAATCGGAACAAGCGAAGCATCGCCATCGATCTCAAGAGTGAGGCCGGTCGGGAAGTGGTTTTGCGACTGGCCCGGGAAAGCGACGTGGTGGTGGAGAATTTTCGTCCCGACGTGATGGATCGGTTGGGGATGGGAGATCGGGTTCTAAGGGCGGCGAACCCCCGGCTGATCTACGTGTCCATCAGCGGGTTCGGTCCGGATGGTCCCTATGCGCCGTTGCCCGCCTATGACCACGTGGTTCAGGGTCTGGGGGGGATGATGCCCGCTCAAGGCGCAGGGGCGACGCCCCAGATGTTTCGGACCGTGGTGGCCGACAAGGCGGCGGGCATGACCGCGCTGGCCGCGATCATGGCGGCGCTCTTCGCCCGGGAACGGGCGGGAGCCGGGGGCGGTCAGCGTATCGACGTCCCCATGCTGGACGCCTACGCGGCCTTTATTTTGCCCGAAATGATGGGCCCCGTTTCATTCCCGGATTCGGATTCCGGCATCCCGCCCTTCGATCTCTTCAGGGTGTATCCCACGGCGGATGGCCACGTGGTGGGCATGGTGGTTCAGGATGAACAGTTCGCGGGCCTATGCGACTTCCTCGGACGCGATGATTTGAAGAACGATCCACGCTTCGTTCGCATGGTCGAGCGTTTTCAGAATATCGATTCCCTCTCGGAAATATTGATCGAAGAATTTCGCGAACGCCCCACCGCGGAGTTGGTCGCCGGTCTTCGTCAAGCCGGGGCGCCCTTTGCGCCGGTCAACGATTTCGACGCTTTCCTGTCCGATGAGCAAGTCAAACACAGCGGTGTGGTGGGCGTGATTGAAGATCCCCTCGCACGGGTTCGGGTTCTCCGCGCGCCGGCGCGTTTCTCGGAAACCCCCCTGGCTCCCCCGCGTCGCCCACCTCTTCTTGGCGAACATACCGATGCAATCCTTGCCCAGGCGGGACATTCGCCGGCTGAAATCGCGGATCTGAGAAAACAGGGCACAGTCGCTTGAACAGGGCTAGTCGCTTGAACAGGGCTGGTCGCTTGAATAGGGCCAGTCGTATGAACAGGGAGGAGAGCATGAAAGCCTGGCGGGTCAAAACTCACGGTAGTCCCGAAGAGGTTCTGGTCCTGGATGAAGAAGTTCCCCTGCCCGAACCCGCCGCCGATCAAGTGCGGATCCGAGTGGGCGCTGCGGCGCTGAACTTCGGCGACGATCTGCTCTGTCGCGGCCGCTACCAACTGCGCCCAGAACTGCCCTTTACGCCGGGACTCGAGGTTGCCGGGGAGGTGGTGGCGGCGGGCGGCCAGGCGGGGATCGCCGAGGGAACCCGGGTGATGGGGGTACCCGCCCTGCCGGCGGGTGGCTTGGCCGAGTATGCCTTGGCGGACGCACGCAACTGCTATGCGATTCCGGACAGCCTGCCGGATCGCGATGCGGCCGCCATGTTGATCCCCTTCCAGACCGGCCACATCGCCCTGCACCAACGGGGCGGCTTGCAATCCGGCGAGACCCTCCTCGTGCACGCGGGTGCAGGGGGGGTCGGCTCGGCGGCCATTCAATTGGGCAAGATCGCCGGTGCTCGAGTGATTGCTACGGCGGGGGGCCCCGAGAAGGCCGCGATCTGCCGGGAGTTGGGCGCGGACCTAGCCATTGACTACCTCGAAGAGGATTTTGCGGAGAAGGTGCTGGGGGCCACCGGGGGCCAGGGGGCCGACGTGATTTACGATCCCGTGGGCGGCGCGGTCTTTGACGAGTCCCGGAAATGTGTCGCCTGGCACGGGCGCATTTTAGTGATCGGATTCGCCGGGGGAAAAATGGTCGACGCGCCCATGAACCAACTTCTCCTTCGCAACTACTCGTTGGTGGGTGTCTACATGGGTGAGTACAGTCATCGTGACCGGCCCTTTCTCGACCGGGTGCACGCGGAACTCTTGGGCCTCTACGCCGAGGGCCGGATCAAGCCGCTGATTCACGGGGTGGTTCCCCTGGAGGCTGTC
>Ga0302117_10001423_pt1 | contig 11424 bp, 10 predicted proteins | sample AG5_322_MG_FD_203112 | JGI IMG/M metagenome (GOLD analysis project Ga0302117, IMG submission 203112) | Marine microbial communities from Western Arctic Ocean, Canada - AG5_32.2 | ecosystem: Environmental > Aquatic > Marine > Oceanic | place: Canada: Western Arctic Ocean | collected 2017-10-01 | reverse complement strand
TAGAATAGAGCGTTCGGCCGTGCTCAATAAGGGGTGCAGCCAGTCGTAGGCCAGGGCCAGGGCTTGGCTGAGTTGGCCGGTGCGCAGGTCGGCGGTGACCATGTGGTGCGCCTGGTCGCGCCATTCGGGCCACTGCTTTTCGTCGAAGAGCACCTGCATTTGCTCCAGCGCCGCTTCTGCATAACGACGATCCTCGGTGATCAGTGCGGCCAGCGCCGATTCCATAACGCGCTCGCCAGCGGCCTGCACGATAACGTAGTCGGGGTTGGCGTGGCGGGTTAAATCTGGATCGCGGTCGGGCAGTGGAGTAGTAGGTAGTAGAGGGGGCGTGTGCAAGTGGGCTTCGGCGCGCTGGTGCAGGCGTTGCCACAGGGCCTGGGCATGGCCGTGGCTGATGCTTTGGCGCAGGTGGGCCAGAGAGCGCAAGCCGGGGGTTTCGTTTTGTGTAACCAGGATGTGCGGGTGCATAGTTTTCCTTAGGGTAGAAATTCACCGGGACGATGCCGCCGGATTGCATTCACCGTCGCAGCAGTCGTCCTGCACCCTCACCGACATATGCATGGCGGTTGGCACCGGGATAGGCGTAGCCATTGATGAATATCCGACGGCTCACGGTCGATGTGTTCAGTCGGCTGCCGTGCAGCGTGTAGGGGCCAAAGACGGCCACATCCCCAGGATCGCCGATTACGGTAACTGCTCCCGAAAGATCGATGCCCTCCGGCCACTCATCCTGGCTCGTGGGCAGACCGAGATGACACTGCTGATTCGAGCCCGGGACGAAGAGCAATGGACCATTGTCCTGTGTCATGCGATCGATCAGCGTCGCCGTCTGCACGAAGCTGCCGCGGCCATTCACATCTTCCCATCGGGCGGTGCCGTAGCCGCGATGGTGGCTGTCCTGGTGCAGCGGAAATTGCACCGTATCCCCGGGCTCCTTGTAATGCACCTGATTGATCAACTGGTTCATCTCGTCACTATCGAGCAGATCAGCAGCGATCGACAGGAGGCGCGGGTCCGCCCCGTACTCGAGCATCACCGGCTCGGCGCCGCCACACCACGAAATGCGCCGAATATGAGCGACCCGTGTGCCGTCTACTTCCACCTGGTCGACAGCGAAGTTCGCGCCCTGGTGCAGCACACTGCCTTCCAGATCTTGCGCCAGTGCCTTGAGCCGTGCACAGGCATCGGACATGGCGGCAATATCCTGCGGGCCAAAAACCTGCCGAAGAATGATAAACCCCTGGTCGTAGAACTGGTCGATCTGTGCTGATGTGAGACGCATAGATATCCTTGTGTGGCGTTTATACGGTATTGCGTCTAATAAAATAGGAGTAGGGATTGCCGCTGAACATCACCATGGGTGTTGAGTAGATCAATTTATTCGATTAAAAGCATGCTAATGAACAACCCCGCGGCAAGCCACGGGGTATCGGGTCGGCTACACGCTAATTTGCGCTGCAAGCAGCGGGGTATCAGACCCTAAAGGACGCAATCAAACGGCCATAATCTCAAGGCTCAATCTCATTAACAATGGGGTCTCTATCAAGCACAAACAAAAGAGGGCACACTCCATCGACTATCTCGGAAGTCCGTGGCCAGGACCACGCAAAACGCGCGCGCGAAGTAGCTCGCCGCCAGAGGCCACAGTATACGGGAATTATAAAGGGCTTTTTAGAAAGTTCAGTCAAGCGGTTTACGCGTGCTTGGACCCTCTTGCCGAGATCGACCTAGTCTGCAGTAAAATAACGAGCCATCACCTCTTGCGGCGGCCACATCTCTACCAGTGCCAAGGCCTCTTGCAAATTCGTCCCCACAAAAGACTGTTCCAACTCTTGCTGTGTCCGTCGCCTCGCCGGCCTTTCGTCGGCATTGGCCACGGCCAATAATACCTGCGCGTTGACGGCGGCCGCTTCGCTCAAGCCGCGGGGATATACCTTGTCGGCGGTGTCGGCGCGCGTGTGGCCGTAGAGGCGAGCGTCCGGGTTGACGGCCTCTCCGCCGACGCCGAGTGTCGGCACGCCTTCGGCATAAAAGGGGAAATGGTCGGAGCCCCAACTCGGCACGCCACAGTCGACAGCAAAGGGCTGCTGCAGGTCTTTAATCTGCACTCGCCGGGCGATCTCTTCCATGCTCGGCACGAGATCTTCCGCGCCGGCGATGGCCAGGCGCGAGGGGCGACCGCCGACATCGTTGTTGATCATGAGGATCGTATCGTCGAGCTCGTCTTGGTGCTGGTGCACATAGGCCCAAGAACCGACGAGACCGGATTCTTCAACGCCAAACGCCACAAAACGCACGCTTCGCTTCAGGTGTTGGCGCACGCCGGCCAGCGCCCTAGCCGCTTCAACTACGGCAACCACACCCGAGGCATTGTCCGTCGCGCCGGGACCGACATGCCAGCTATCGTAGTGGCCGCCGGTGACGAGTACTTCGTGCGGTCTTTCTGTGCCGGTGAGCTGGCCGACGACATTCCAAGACTCTTTGCTTTCGATATGACTCTCAAGCGTCAGACGCAGACGCACCGGGCCACGGCGCTGCTGCAAACGCTTGAGGTATTCGGCGTCTTCAAGACTGATCGAAGCGACCGGCAACCCGCCCAACTGCTGAAAAGCACAAGTGCGCGCCGGCTGTAGCTGACCAGAAAAACTGCGATATTCCAATAGCGCACTTGCGCCATAACGAGCGGCTAGCGGCGTTTTGAGTTGGCGCGCGACGGGGTAATAGGGAGCGGCGACGATGCGGCCCCGCACTTCGTCGGCGCGGGCGGCTAATTCTTCTTCGTCGCAGCGTTCGAGAAATACCACTTCGCCTTCTAAACCCTCTTGCGGCGTAGAGGGCGAGAGCGCACTACTGCGACAGGCCAGTGGTCTGTCGTCTTCGCTGGTAACAAGCAGCTCTTCGCGTTTGGGCTGCCAGGCGCGGTGCCGGAACGATTCTAAGTGAACGTCGTCTAGCCCGTAGCGCGCAAATGTTTTCAGGAGAAAATCGCGGGCGCGTATCTCGCCTTCGCCGCCAGCAACACGCACGCCAATATCATCGGCGAGCACCAGCAGGTTTTCCCAAGCTTCTGAGTTTTGTTCGATGTCGGCGAGCATTTTTTTTTCGGGCATTTCAGATCCTTCGTATTGGAATATTATAGGAAATTCATATATACTGTCTACTTAAGTTATATAGGCCTTCTCTATGCCGAAACCGCACTGAAGTTTTTCAAGAGCAGCCCATTGACGCATGAGTTCCCCTATCTTATTTCTTAAAAGAGCCTCTGTTTTGACGACAAACGTACAGCCCTTAACAGCCACCCCAGCCGACGCACCCACCGAGTATATTCGCCGCCAATACGCAACCGACGGCTTCCTATTGCTTTCTGGTTTGATCAAGGACGAGACGAGCCAGAACGCCCGCCAGTTCTTGTTGCAGCAACCGGGCATGGATGGAGACAGCGCCGCCCTCCACCCCTTAGATCACTATTTGGCCGAGCGGGAACTGGTCGAACATTACGCCCGCCAGGACGAAGTGCTATTGTCCTGTTTCAGCGATGCCTTTATCGATATGACCGCGGTCCTAGTGGAGCAGCCCGACCTACATCGCCCGGATGGCGTGCAGACGCAGAGTCTATTGACCGCGTCGCGCGACTGGACCCTGCCATCACCCCATATAGACGGTATCCCGAAAGAGAACAGGCACCGCACCTTTCCCGGCCCCTACCAGATTGCTTTTATCCTCTATTTGAGCGATGTAGAAAACCGCGGTGGCGGCACGATTGGCTGGCCCGGCTCGCAGCATGCCGTGCGGAAAAAAGCGCAGTCCGACCCCGTGCAGTACGAGTATTTATATGACCTAAACAAAGAAGTACCGGGTTTGGATCTCGGCGAACCGGTCGAATTGCTGCCCAAGCGGGGGGACATACTCTTTTTCCAAAACCTGTGGGTACACGGCGCGACGTTTAATATACGGCCCGAACCACGGCTGGCGATTCGGCCGCTTTGTTCCTGCGATGCGTGCAATACGCGCTGGTACAAACGAGACGGCTGGAGTTTCTGGCAACCCTAATAGCAGCGAGTTGTGATCGCCGGCAGCGACTTCCAACGCTTATTGAGCTTGATCCTGCCAATCCACCTCACCCCCTTTAAACTGAGCCATATCGCCGGCTCAAAGGGCGATCTGCGAATGGAAGCCTTCTGCGTCCACAGACCATCTCAGATATCGACTTCGATATATCCGCTCAACAATGCAGCATGCTCGGCAGATGGTGGTTGCGGAGTATCACCACTTCGCATTGATTCTCAAATACATTAGCCAGAAAAAAGTAGCAGGAGACGGGAATGAATTTTACTGCACTCAACATGCGCAAAGCCATCATCGGCATCGCCGCGGCAACCATGCTCGGCTGCTCGGGCGGATCGGATAGCGGCCCGAGATTTCTCAGCGTCGGCACCGCACCACCGGGCGGCGCGTTCTTCGTCGTCGGCGGCGCAATCGCCCAAGTGGTCGATGAAAACACCAAGACCGCAGGATGGCAGGTCTCCTCCGAAGCCACCAAGGGCACGCAGGAAAATATCCACCGGCTCGCCAAAGATGAGCTGGATTTCGCGCTCGCCAATGCGGCGATCTCCTACTTCGCGGTGCGCGGAGAAGGGAAATGGGAAGGGAAACAGGAGATCCGTGCCGTCATGACGCTCGCTCCCAATGTCGCACTCTTTATCACCCCCCGAAACTCGGGTGTGAATACGCTGGCCGACCTCAAGGGCAAACGCGTCATCGTCGGCCCGGCGGGCGCCGGTTTCGACTACTTCCTGCGGCCGATCCTCCAGGCGCACGGCGTCACTTACGATGACTTCACGCCGCTGCACAACACCCAGGCGGGTTCGGTCGACATGCTGTCCGACAGATCGGCCGCGGCCGCTTTCCTAGGTGGCGCGGTCCCGACCGCATCGATCATGCAGGCGTCCGCGTCGCAGGACATCTATTTCGTCCCATTTGACGCGACGGCGAAAGCCAGCCTGTTCGAGCAATATCCATTCTTCTCCCCGGCCAAGATCCCCGCCGGCACCTATCGCGGACAGACGGAGGAATTTGCCGGCATGAACGTGGGCAACATGCACCTCATCACGCGGGCGAGCCTGGATGAGGAGACGGTATACGCGTTCACCAAAGCACTCTACGAGCATAGGGCAGAGGTCGTCAAGAAGCACCCAGCCGGACGTGCCATCAACCCGAAGAATATCGTCCGCGACACCGGCACGTCTTTCCATCCGGGCGCGATCCGCTATTACAAAGAGATCGGCATCTGGCCGGACGCGTAAACCTTGAAAGACCTGACATCATCTGACAGGCCGGATACGCCGATCACCATCGTGTCCGTTCTGCTTTCCATCTTCGTTCTATCCGAGGTCAATTACCCCTTTCTCACGCCGCACTCGCAGCTGGCGGTATTCGGGGGACTTGGATTGATGCTCATCTTCCTCGGGTCAGATGCCGGGCCCCACATCCGCCGCACGACCGCGTTGCTCACCGGGTTGTGCTTCGGCTTTATCCTCATCCAGAACGAAGCGCTCTTCAGTCAACTGTGGATCGATCAGCGCTCGCTCGGTGAGCGCGCGGGCCAGGAAACAACGGCCGATTACCTGATCGGGCTCGTCATCCTGCTCCTGATACTGGAAGCGACTCGCCGGACGATCGGCAACACCCTACCGATTATAGCGCTCACCTTCATCGCCTACGCGGCATTCGGACCCTACGTACCCGATTGGCTTTTCCCGCATCGGGGCTACGGCTGGGACCGCATCGTCAGTCAGACGGTGCTACATTCGCAGGGCGTCTTCGGCATCGCCCTGCGCGTAATGCTCACCTATGTGTTCCTGTTCGTCCTGTTCGGAGCCGTGCTCGAAAAAACCGGGGCGACCGACTTCATCATTGCGTTCGCGATGCGGCTCTTCCGGTCAAAGCGCGGAGCTCCGGCCAAAGTCGCCGTTATCAGCAGCGGTCTCATGGGCTCCCTTTCGGGCAGTGCCGTCGCCAACACCGCCACCACCGGCACGTTCACGATCCCGCTGATGCGGGCAGCGGGGTTCAAACGGGAGCACGCGGCCGGCATCGAGGCCGCGGCCAGTTCCGGCGGCGCCCTCGTACCCCCGATCATGGGCGCGGGCGCCTATATGATGTTGGAGATCGTCGACCCGCCCGTGACCTATCTGCAGATCATCACGGCCGCCATCATCCCGGCAATCCTCTACTACACCTCGCTGCTGCTGATCGTGCATCTGCAGAACACCACAGCGACCGAAACGCCAACGGCGCAGTCGGATATCCCGCTGTCAAAGCCCGCCGGATTCCTCTGCGCCACCGCGTTCGCCTCCCTGATTCTGTTTCTGGTCGTCGGCTTTACGCCCTTCCGCGCCGTCTCGTTGAGCCTGCTATTGGTGCTGCTACAGGCCGCCCTGCATCCGGACACGCGTATCGGCGCACGCGACCTCGTCGCCATCTGCAAACGCGCGGCATCCGCCGGTGTATCGCTCATCGCCGCCGCCGCCTGCGTCGGGATGATCATCGGCGTCGTCACCCTGACCGGCATCGGGTCCCGCATGCCGGGGGTCCTGGTCCCGCTCGCCCATAGCAACCTGCCCCTGGCACTGATCCTGCTGATGGTATCGACGATTATCTTAGGGATGGGGCTGCCGTCGGCGGTCTGCTACCTGCTCATGGCGACGCTCGTCGGTCCGATCCTCGACGACCTCGGGCTCGTCCCTCTGGCGGCGCATATGTTCATTTTTTATTTCGGTATGATGTCGATGGTCACGCCACCGGTCGCGCTCGCGGCCTACACCGCCAGTGCCATCGCCGGAGCGGGTGTCATGCAGTCCGGGTTGGCGGCGTTTCGCTTCGCGTTAATCGGCTTCGCCCTTCCATACTGCTTCGTCCTAAACCCAGAGCTTCTACTGCTCTCCCCGGACGGCGGCGAACTCGTCTTGTCCGCCGTATTCGCCGCGGTCGCGTGCACACTCTTAGGGATCGTCCCGCTTGCGGGCGGGGTAACGGGGCAACTGCGGGGAAGCCTGCACCTACTGCTGCGTCTGCCCTTGCTCTTGGCCAGCGGGCTGCTACTCTTTGCAAGAAACATGCCGAACACGTGGGTGGCCTTGATCGTCGGAATCGCTCTGACAGCCGCCATCGCCCTCATACCTTCGCGATGGAGAAAGAACGTTTGAGCAGAGAAATCACCGGCTTAACGTGAGCCGATGGGAGTTGCTACACTAGTCTCTTGCAGTCGTCGACCTTCTTGAAATACCCGCTGTATGGGGCCGTTCTACCCCGCCGGCCAAATCCGCAACAAGCGCTTCACAGATTCTTCTTTTTCTTTTGGGGAGCCATCCTGACGGCCACTTCTTCTTCGACTTGCTTGTGATCGATCTTGCCGGTCCATTGGGCAACGATTTGGCCGTTGGGGTCAATAAGAAATGCGGCTGGCAATACCTTGACGTTGAACATATGCCATGCGGGCTCTTCTTTCGCGTCGGAGAAAATCGGATAGGAAACATCGACCTTTTTGACAAAGCGCTCGATCTTCTTGATCCTGGCCTTGTCATCGTCGATGGAAACACCCAGTACTACTAAACCTGTATCGGCATAGGCCTCGTAGAGTTTTTGCAACTTGGGCATCATCTTGATACAGGGCTTGCACCAAGTCGCCCAAAAATCCAATAACACCCATTGGCCCTTATAATCCTGCAACGTCACGCTCTCCCCCGCCAAGGTCTCAACGACCATCGCCGGCGCCGGCCGCGGCAGTTTCGGCGGCAAATAGCCCGCCGGATCTGCATCAAATTCTTCCTTGCAACCTGCCGAGCAAAAATAATAGGCCTTGCCCTCGTGGTCACTGTGGGCATTTACCTTTTCAAATTCGCTTTCCCCGCTTTTTAACGCGCAGACGACACACAGCGCTTTTTCGGGCAAGGGCGCTTCATCTGCTGGCAGCAGCGAGGGGGCCAGCAAAAATGTGGCAAGTATCAAGTGAAAATAAAACAAAATGCCTCCTGGTTAGAATCCGACAAAAAAGGCTACGCCCGGCTTTTCGAGCCATACATACATAAGGCTGAAGCCGTATTGGGCGGCAAAATAATTGAGCAGCAGATGGCTGCGATCTCCATCGTACATGGGCCGAACAGAAAAGCCTTTGCCCAGCTCAATGCCAAAACCTACCGGCAGGTTAAAACCATCGTCCCATTCGGTGAAGTTCAAGCTTCCGTAAAGAGACATGCGCAAGATCGGTATGTATTTGCTCACCGTAGCATAGTACGCCTGCTGGCCCGCCGGCGAACCAATACGATCCGAACTGGTGCCGATAAATAGCGCGGGCGCCGTTTCGGTCTCCGTGAGTACGAAGAAGGTAAACAGCGGGCCTAACTCTTCGGCTTTGGGATTAAATTCCAGCCCGGCTTGCAATCTGCGGTGAATGCGGTAATTGGCCGTAAGACGCCATCGAGGCCGCTCTAACTGCGTATCGACAAACCGTCCTGAAATCGTCCACTTCGTATCAATGCCGCTCCCCCGGAGCGGTGCGCCTTCGCCGGGTCAGCCCACTCAGGTAGGCGCCTGCGAAAACTTGGGCCGCTTGCTTTGGGTGGAGTCGGTCTGCGCCTGCTCAGAAAACCCCGACGCGACATCACCGAATAAAACCGCGAATAAAGAAAATAGTACGGTGTTGATCTTCATTGCCCTCTGCTTCGAATGGGTTTGCTAACTACAACTTCACCACGCCCTTGATATACCCGTCTACCTGCCCGGCGACCACCTCCTGCATAAACTGAGGGTATTCACTCAAAGAGACTACGTGCGTCACCAACCGCCTGAGATCTATGGTACCTTTCTCAAGCAGGCGACCCGCTGCCCTACTGCAAAACCCTCGACACCCGGCCCCAACTTGGCGACATAACCCACGCCCTCGTGCCCGGGCGGAGCGGCAAAGGGCGTATCTGATCCCGTCTTAAAGGCCTGTATATCCCAGGCGCAAATACCGCAAGCCGCGACCTCTACCTGCACCTGACCGGGCCCGGGCCCACCCACCTCACAATATCGGTCAATTCGGCCCCGCCGCCAGCCATATAGCGCAAACTACTAACTCTCATACCCTCCGCTCTCCTATCTTATTATCCCTTACCGCGATCGACCCGGCCCCTCAATCCACCCCGCCGCATCATCCCTCCCACTTCTTCGAAAAGCACCCGAGCGCATCAAACACGACCGTTCTTTTTTTGGTAATCATCGATAATAACCCGATAGTTCTCGCGTATTTCACCATACCGGTCCTCCGGTCGCGCGAATTCAAACGCCAGCGACTCCTCCAGGTTGACTTGCAGCTCGCCGCTGATCTCGCGGCTGGAATAGGCGATGGTCACGCTTTCGATCTGGTCGCCGTTGGGCGCGGTTATAAAATGACCCGGTCCGGAATACACGCCCTCCAGGGTCAAGGCTCCCACGACCAAACCCGTTTCCTCCAACACCTCGCGCCGAGCAGCTTGTTCTGCCGACTCGCCCAATTCCATCAATCCGCCCGGCAGCCCCCATTGCCCGTAGGGAAATCTTCGCTGTTCGAGCAAAATCCTATCCTCGTCATCGCTGATGATCACGACGGCCCCCACCAGAATCAACGGTCGGGTGCCAACTAGCGCGCGTATCTCTTTGACATATTCCACGAACGATTAAGCCTTTCGATCACTGTAGCGCAAACCACATGGCCTTGCGGTGGACGTTGACGGAAAACGGCATACGAATAAAGAATTCATATCAAGAGCAACGAGGTAGATCAATCTCATCATAGCACCAAGCGGTCTGGGATAAGCGCGCAATGCACGCCTAACCGCCGGCGGATTGCTGGCGTTAAGGAGTCAGCGATTTCATATTGCGGTGCCGTATTGCGACAGCTGTAGCCGAGGTGAATCACCCGTCTGGACGCCGTCGAATAGTTGGCTCGCCCCCCATGCCAGGTATCCCCGTGAAGAAAGATGGCAGTACCGGCCGGACAGACGGCGTAGATCTCACCAGCGACCGGTTCCCTGGCGTCGGCTACTATGTCGCGGGGATGGGGTTTTTTCTGCGAGCCCGGGACCAAGCGGGTGGCTCCATTCTGTTCGGTCATCGCATCAATGGCCCACACCACATTGAGGTAGGCCTTACAATCTGGAAAAAAGGATCGATCCGCGTGAATCGCCTGATGCGGACGCTGATCTCCAGGTATGGGGTCGTGAAAGTTCATGGCCTGCCAACGCATGTCCTCGCCAATTGCCCGCCTGGCGACTTCCAGCGCGATCGGTTCGACAGCCAGTTGCTCTAACGCACGGCCCTTGCCAATGAGATTGCACAATCGGCGGACACCCTGGATATCCGCCCCCTCAGACCCCGCCATAGCGCCCTCCAACTCATATCGCTGTTCCAGCGTTTCCCGCAGCACCTGCAAGCGTTGCACGGACAGCACGCTTTCGACAATCAAGTAGCCGTGTCGCAGAAAAAAATCCCATTGTCGCACGGAGATCAACTCAACCATACAAAACTCCGTCCCCGTCTTGAAGACGGATTTCAAAGGTGTTCTCGCCCAGCCTTTAGGCGAATTCCGTAGAAAGCTGGAAGCTGCGCACAGGACAGGCGTCGCCAGTGGGGATTTTAGCCTCTGGGTTGTGTTGGTAGCGATCGACCCCGCGGGCCATCGAGCTTTCAAAGGTGGCCCAAACGTCAAGGTCAGCTTTGACTTCGGTGGGGCTGAAGCGCATCGTCAGCACGGCGCGCGGCGTGTCGGCTTGGTTCGGGCCGGAGCCGTGGGCCAGGGCTTCGTCGTGCAGCGAGATTTCACCGGTCTTCAGCTCCAGAGTCACCGCCTGGCTCAAATCGACTTTATCGGCGTCAATCTCCTGCCCCAACATATACTCTTTACCGGACACATCATGATGCGGAATCTGCCCGGAACGATGGCTACCGGCAAGGACCTGCATGGCCCCATTGTCTTTAGTACCGTCGTAGAAGGCCAGCGAGGCCGTGACGGTTTTCCTCGGCGATAGCGGCCAGTATTGCGAGTCCTGATGCCAGGGCACTAAGTTGCCTTCGCCGGGGTATTTGACGAAAAATCCGCCACCCCACTGGAAAAAATCGGGGCCGATCAAATCTTCCACATAATCGAGAATCGCCGGAGTCCGGGCCAGGTCGTAGATCCAACGATTGGCTTTGTGCCACATATTGACCGAGCTGATGGGCACGTCGGAAGGCATCAACGCTTCGAGTTCGTGCAGGCGCTTTTGCAGTTGGCGGGCGGCCCCCTGTTCGAATACCGGCAGGGCCTGCAAATAACCCGCTTCGTCAAATTGTTTTATATCGGCCGGCCTCAGGCGTCTGGCGGCGGCGCTAATGGGTAGGTTTTCCATGGCGTGTTTACCTTGTTTT
>Ga0302117_10001420_pt1 | contig 11437 bp, 13 predicted proteins | sample AG5_322_MG_FD_203112 | JGI IMG/M metagenome (GOLD analysis project Ga0302117, IMG submission 203112) | Marine microbial communities from Western Arctic Ocean, Canada - AG5_32.2 | ecosystem: Environmental > Aquatic > Marine > Oceanic | place: Canada: Western Arctic Ocean | collected 2017-10-01 | reverse complement strand
AGCAACCCTAATAGACATTTTTTTACTGTCAAAAAATGCTAATGCTGACGATCATGTTGAGTTATTTAGAACGGCTAGAAGGTACCGCCATTGAAGTTTGCACCGTTGTTGGTTTTCCTGATGGGGTGGGAGATATTATGAAAACAGAAAAATTAAAATTTAAGGAATAAATTGATGAAAAAAATTATCTCCATTCTTTTATTGCTTTCCCAAACATCATTACTCTTTGCTAATACCTTGATTTTCAAGAGTGGTCAAAAGATTGAGGGGAAACTCGTCAGCATTAGTGAAGAACATGAACTTGACCCTAATACAGGAATAACCTCAGAGGTCACTTTTAATGTTTATAAATTTTAAATTAATATGATTCCAAATGAAACGATAGTGGGAAAAGTTGATGAAAGTATCTTTTTATTTGATCGACGGTCAGTTTATAAGATTATTGATGAAAAAGGTAAAATATTTTTCCGAAAGATGACAAGGGGTTATCTTTAGAAGCTCAACAAGTAATGCTAATTGATGGTTTAGGATGCTTTTTTGCCATATTTTTTTTAACCAAACAGGTTTTCGTGATATAAAGGATGGGGTTTAACCCCATCCTTTATTATGGAGTTTCATTATTTCGGTATGTAATTTCTCTTTGTCCTTACTTAAGGGTCTATAATAAGGATAACCTATAGGAATAAAAATAGAGGTCAACACCTTTGTAAACAACGAAGCCTCACCTAACATGGGCTTCGTTGTTTACAAAAGAGACACCCATAATGTTGGGGGATTTTTATAAATTCAAGAAAACTATAGGGAGTAAAAAATGGGAAAAGGTAAAGATTCTAAAAAAGCAACTAAAAAAGCACCCGCCAAAACTGCAAAAGAAAAAAAAGCAGAAAAGAGACTAAAAAAAATTAATCCATAATTATTCAAACTCGAGATCTTTTCTTCTTAGCAACCCTTTTGTATTTTAATCAAATAAAAAAAAGGGGGGGGGGGGAATAAAAAGAGAATTTCTGGAGGCAATTTTGATTCCTTTAAAACAGCTTATCATCACGATGCAATTTTAGTGAATGGGATGAATTAAAATGAAAAATAAAATATTTAGTTTTATCATTCTTATTGCATGCTTTAGCTACGGTCAAAAAATGGACTTAGCTGATTATCAATTTCCATCCAATGCAACGACAGATAGCATCGAAGCAGTGGTTAACGAAATGTTGGATGCAATTAGCAAAAATGATTCAACGCGGGCTGCAAAATCGGTCGTAAGGAATGGACACGTGATGGTTGTTATTAAAAAGAAAAGAGGAAACTCCCCAACAGGGAGCTTCCCCCGCTTCAGAACAAACAAAACCTTTATTGAAAGAACGGGAAAAAGGGAAATAAATGTTCATGAAAGAATGTGGAACCCAATTATACTTTACAGAGGAGACCTTGCTGTTGCATGGACGACTTATGATTTTCACAAAGAAGGCAAGTTTTCTCATTGTGGAGCTGAAACCTTTAATTTAGTTCGCATAGATAATAAATGGTTAATTGCTGATTGGGCTTTTACCATTGAGCCGAATAATTGCGAAGAGAGCCCATTAGGCCTCTATATCAAAAAAGACAAATGAAACGCCTCTGGCTCATCTTCTTTCTATTAGACATAGTTTTTGGGCAAGATAAAATCAAAACAAGTGGGTACTTTGATGAGGTGATCGACAATAATGTTCTTACCCTGACAATAAAAAGTGAAAATACGCAAATTATTGACAACGAGGACAAATACGCCATCCTCATTATTAACAGCGATGGAGGTGAACTAACTCTAAAGGTCTTTTGGGGGGATGTGTATCTAGGTCATAATCCAAGATCGGTAACTTATCGTATTGGAACAAATGATTCGATTACAGAACAATGGGAAATCGCTAACGATTACACCGTTACAAAATCAAATACTCCCATTGATATCCTTGAAAAAATGGCAAAGAATACAAAAATACTTTTCAGAACAAAGCCATACCAAAAGAATGCAATTACATTTGAGTTTGATATTAGTGAATTGAATTCAATCGTAGAAAAATTTCCCAATCATTTTTCTACGATTAGACCTCCTTCGGTTACTGAGATAATAGGAGAAACAAGCACCATAATTTTTATTGGGGGCCTCTTTTTCGTAATTTTATATGGGTTATGAAATCTCAGTTGAAAAACTCCTAACTCAACCCTCCAATTTCCACAAATCAAATTGTTTATAAAAAAGGCACACATGTTGATAAAATCTTTTGTACGTTTTTAAGTGAAAAATAAAGAATTACTTAAACTTTCCGCTAAGGACTAATACAAATGTTGTATGAAGATATTAATATCACAAAACGAATAACCATTACAAATGGGGAAAAATACGATTTTTTTGTCTATGATATGTTTTCACTGGAAAAGAAGCTTTCCGAAGGAAAATTTGGCAAAGGTGATGGCGCCATAGCCAAAATAGATGACTTTAAAATGCTTGATGATGAAACGGGCGAAATGCTCGACGTAAAAATACGCTGCTCCAAACGCATTAATAATGCAATGGAAAGCTTGGATCTAGAAGAGAGTAAGGCAAGCACAAAAATATTTAAAAAATGTCTAAAAGAACTTGAGACCAGAGGCTTGGTCAGAGGAAAATCTTAACTTTTAGATAATATTCCCTTATTGAACTGATAAAGCCTTCACTTTGGAGACTTTGTTTTTTTACTTTATTTTAGATTTTAAATCTGTAATGATTTGTTGTGCATCTAATCGACTTTTTTTATATATAGATAAAGGCGAATCATTTTTATTATACATAGATATAATATATACACCCACCCAATTTATTGACTTGGTCGCCGCGTTAAAATCTGGAAAAACTGTTGTACGCACACCACCGGACATTGATTCTCGTGTTTCAAATGGCTTATCGATTGTTGGATTGTTTACCGTTTCATTGAAATAGCTTTGATCCTGCAGAACCACAAAAGAATCAAAACCCTTGTCTAAAGTAATTTCTGCACAGCGATATAAAAGCATCTGAGCGGTTTTTTCAGTAGTCGTATGCTGATTCCCATAAAAATGCACCTCAATCATATCTTCGCCTACGGCTTTTTCTTCATAGCCCCCCATAGATCCTTTCGGACCATAAGATGAAGCACAGCCACCAAGAATCAAAAGGGCAAAAACCCCAAGTGTATGTTTATAAAATGGTGTTTTCATTTTGTTTAATTTAACGTCAATCTACCTATTCTTGATTAATATTTTGCCGGTTCACCCTTTTTAGGTGTGGAAACCTTGATGAATTTCCTTATATCCTCGTTGGATTCTTTTAAATCTTCTTTCCGCAGATACATCATATGGCCGCTACGATAACCTTTGAAGCTGAGTCGCTCTTTCATTCTTCCGCTTGGATCCATCCGCCACATGGTATATTTTGCATCAAAATATTTTGTGGCGCCATCATAATAGCCAGACTGTATCATGGTATGTAAATAAGGATTCTGGGCCATGGCTTGTCGCAAGTTTTCTCCGGTGTTGTTTTCAGTGCGATCCCAAGGATGAACTGGGCCGAACATATTGTATTTCATATCCGTTTCAAACTTTAACATATTTTTATAATAATAATTAACGGCAGGAGTAAACGAATGAAGCCATGAGGTTAATTCCGAATTGAAATCTGGACTATCACCCGCCTTAGTTTTATCAATTCCTTTATAGCGAGAATCCAATCGGCCCACCGTAAAGCCTTCTTCTCGCAAGAGTTCTTTCCAAAAAAAAGATGACGGTACTTCAAGGTTGTAAGACAAAATAGATTCTTCAGAAATACCAGAATATCGCGCCATTTTTTGAGCAGCTTTTTGTCGTTCTTTTTCATCCACAAACCCGCCTTTAGCAATAACCGCCATGAGTTCATTCACCGCATAATCTTCTGCTTCATCCAACACCTCTAGCAAATCTTTCCGTTGTAAATCTTCTGGTAATTTATTGTGATACCATGCTGCTGCCGTAAAATATGGCACCCGAAGCGCCGACCCTACAGGGCCAGCCCGACGGCCATTGCCTGAATCAATGCCCAATTCAGTTGGTGAAACCAAAATGACGCCATTCAAATACATCCATTGGCGACCCTGCAACACGTAAGCCAATCCTGCAACGCGAGTAGTTCCATAGCTTTCACCGATGAGATACTTTGGAGATTCCCACCGATTCACACGCTGAATAAAGGTGTTGATCCATTCCGCTAAATATTTGATATCCGCATTAACACCAAAGAATGTTTTCTTTTTTGCTTCTTTGTCCACAATTCTGGAATAACCCGTATTCACCGGATTTACATAAACAATATCAGCCACATCTAAAATAGAGTAAGGATTACTTTTTACGCCGTAGGGCTGTACGGGAAAACCCTCATCATCTACATTTAAAATCATAGGGCCGGTATAGGCCAAGTGCATCCATACCGAACCAGAACCAGGACCGCCATTGAAAGAAATTAAAATTGGCCTCGATGCGTTTTTCTTAATATTGGTTCTTTCGTAATATGTATAATGGACAGAAGCGATGGGATTACCATCCTCATTCCAAACTGGCTGTGTTCCTGTTGTAGCCCGGTATTCAATTCGCTTACCCTTGATTGTGGTTTTGTGGTTAGTGACAACTGTGGTATCTGCTGGTAAGGATCGACTTTGAGCCAAAATGGCTCCTAAAAATAGGGTGTAAAAAAACAAGGTACGTTTCATTGTATTTTCCTTTAAAATTATATTAAATGGTTTTTGAAATTTCTATAAATGGCTTTTTAGTGATTTCTGGGACTTCCGCATCGCGGGAAGGATATCCAACTGGAATTAATAAAAACGCTTTTTCATTGGCCGGTCGTTTCAGTATTTCACTTAAAAAATTCATAGGGCTTGGAGTATGGGTTAATGTTGCCAATCCCGCGTTATGTAGTGCCATCAATAAAAACCCCGAAGCAATGCCAGCCGATTCATTTACATAATAATTTTTGCGCTGACTACCATTTTCTTCTAAATCGTATACTTGCCTAAATACAACAATAAGATATGGCGCGACCTCTAAGAATGGTTTTTGCCAATCCGTGCCAAATTGATTCAAATCATCTAACCATTCTTTTGTGGCGCGGTGACTATAAAATTCTTTTTCTTCCTTTTCGGCAGCTTGTCGAATCTTGACTTTCACATTGGTATCTTGAACAATAACAAATTGCCACGGTTGCTTATTCGCACCAGAGGGTGCTGTGGCTGCTGACTTTATACAATTTTTAATTATCTCAATCGGCACATCTCGATTTGAAAATTTTCGAACGGTACGCCTCTTCACTATTTCAGTCAAAAAAAGTTTTGACCGAGATAACATTTCTTCTTCCGAAAAAAATTTAAAATCTAGTTTTTTGAATCCCATCGCAATTCCCTAAATTAACCTCCGATTATGAAAAAAGAATTTACCCCACCTAAAAAACTGAAGCGGCTTTTAGTTTATTTGAGTTTTACTTTTACATTGGCCATAACAGCTTGTTCGCACAAAGAACAAGCTACAAAGGTTAAGGCGCCTCTTATTTTGATTTCTATGGATGGGTTTCGATGGGATTATTTTGATAAAACAGATACACCAAATTTTGATGAATTAATAAAAAAGGGCACCAAAGCCAAGGCTTTAATTCCATCTTTTCCGAGTAAAACATTTCCAAATCATATTACCATTGTAACAGGGCGCTATCCTGAAAACCATGGGATCATTGCAAACACAATGTATGATCCAATTTTTGATGAAAAATATTTTATTGGGCAAGGAAGTAATGCGGTTTTAGATGGAAAATGGTATGAAGCAGAACCAATCTGGGTCACTGCAGAAAAACAGAACCAAACAGCCATGACCATGTTTTGGCCTGCTTCAGAAGCAGAAATAATGGGGGTTCGCCCGACAGAATATTTTGTTTATGATGGCGCAATTACTCACAATGCCCGCGTAGATCAAATTTTAAAATGGCTGGATTATTCCCCATCTAAACGGCCCCAGTTCATATCAACCTATTTTAGCCATACAGATGATAAAGGCCATCAGTTTGGTCCTGATTCCGATGAAATACTTAAGGCAATTGGCGAAATGGATCGAACAATTGGTCGATTAATTTTTGGATTAAAAGTTAGAGGTTTATTTGACAAAGTAAATATAATGTTAGTTTCAGATCATGGCATGGTATCCACTTCCTCTGACTCTATAATTTTTTTAGATGATTATATAAATATGAATGATGTAACAATGGTGGACTGGACACCCGTTGCAGCAATTCTACCAAAAATTAATGTTGATTCCCTTTATTCAAAACTGATGAATGCACACCCTAAAATGGATGTTTATAAAAAAGGAACCGCGCCGGATCGCCTTCATTACAATACCCACCGGCGAATTCAACCCATCAGCGCTGTGGCCCATGAAAACTGGTCCATTTCAACAAGAACATTATTTAGTGAAGGCGATAAGTCCAGCGGGTATGACGGCGCGACGCACGGGTTTGACCCTATCTATAAATCAATGGGTGGCATTTTGGTTGGTTATGGCCCGGCCTTTAAAAAAGAGTTTAAAGGTCCCGGTGTGACCAACGTTCACCTTTACGAAATGATGTGTAAACTTCTTGGATTAGTCCCAGCCGAAAATGATGGACACGCTGATTCTGTCGCTGTTTTTCTCTTAGACTAGTTTCACTCCCCATTTTCATCGTCATAAGCCTATAATTCTAAAACTCAAAACATAGGTAAAAGGGTAGGGCGGGAAACTAGTTTGGCTTATTGGCTCTTTTCAAAGGGGAATGTCAGCCTCGAATAATCCTAAAATAGTTGAAAAACTGTCAAAAGAACTTGGCTAAAATAATAATATGAAAAGGAGATATTTTGAGACCATTTGAAATTATTTATATTATTCTATTGGGGTGGGGGACAATTCAAATTTTTTCCAATCCCAACAAAAGGATGCATTCAACCTTGTTATTTAAATTCATTTTAGCTGTTTTCCTTATTCACTTCTTTTTGGAAAAACCTCATTGGCAAATGTATCCTGCCTACGGCCTTTTTCTCGTTCTAATTTATTTAAACCAAAAAAGCGTTTCAAATATAATAAAAGGAGGATTAACCCTTTGGCTTTCTATTTCAATTTTTTTACCGATTGCAGGGCCGGTTATAAAACTTCCTGATTTAAAGGGACCTTTTTCCATCGGATCTATATCACACCATTGGGTCGATCAAAATAGACTGGAATGGTTTACGGATGAAGACCCTAATGATAAAAGACAACTCATGATACAACTTTGGTATCCGGGACAAAAAATAAAAAAAGCTAAGCGAGTCCCTTATCTAGACCGAATGGACTTACGAGCAGAAAAAATGGGGGTCGCTGGTGGCTTTCCTGGCTTTTTGGTTAAACACTTACATCTAACCAAAACCAACGCCTATTTTAACCTAGAAGCAAATTCAACCTCTGCCCCGTTTCCAATTATTATCATTTCCCATGGCATTACAGGCATGCGCCAAATTCATACGTCTCTTGCAGAAAAGCTAGCCAACAATGGCTACGTCGTAATTGCTATGGATCATAGTTACGATGCAAACATAACCATCTTCCCCGATGGCAGTGTGGCAGACTATCGTTCCGAAATTACGGGACACCCTGACAGCATCGCTATCCGCCGTAAACAAATTAATACGCGCGCAGCAGATATTAGTTTTATTATTGATCGATTAGCACAAATCCAAACTGGCAAAATCAAGCACCCTTTAAATGGGTATTTAGATTTAAATAAAATCGGTGTTACTGGCCATTCTTTTGGTGGAGGCACAAGCACATTAGCCTCCTATAGGGATAATAGGATTAAAGCGACCTCAGTAATGGATAGTTGGATGAATCCTGTGCCAAAAAAGATCTTGCGCGATGGTTTAATCCAACCGTTTTTGTACATGGGGCGACCCAGTTGGGAGGGCTCAGATTATCCCTCAAACAATTCGTTTATCGATTCAATTGTTTCCAATAATCGAGGACCTAGTCACTGGATAACTATAAAAGACACCCGCCATTTAGATTATTCTGATTCCCCGCTTTTTACTCCTTTTGCCGAATATATTCTTGATGTTGGCGCTTTAGACCACCAGCGTTCTGTTTATCTAATTAACCAGTTATCTTTAGAATTTTTTGATCAATATTTGCTAGAGAAAACCAGTCCAATGCTAAATAAAAAGCAACGCATCCCAGAGTTCATAATACACTAGTTAAGTCTCTCTGCTAAAATGACTAGAATAGTATTTATTAATCATAAAGTGCGAATCGTAAAACAATGAACAAGCTAAGCATATCCGGACTAATGCATCTTTTAATTGTCTATTTCGTTTGGGGAAGCACCTATCTTGGTATTCGGGTTGCGGTGCAAGAAGGATCCGGATTTCCTCCGATGATAATGTCTTCAACAAGAGTGTTTGCCGGCAGTTTAATCCTTATCGCTTTGGCAAGGTTTATTCAGAACCAAACCATACGCTTAACGAAAGAGGAGTGGATTGTTTTATCCATTTCTGGACTTGCTCTTTGGTGGGGTGGAAATGGATTGGTTGCCATTGCAGAAACAACTGTGCCCTCTGGATATGCCGCCTTAATTATATCTTGTACCCCAATCTGGGTGACAATTATTGAATCTATTCTTGATAAAAAACGACCGACTACTTTTTTAGTTATTTCATTATTAGTTGGCGTTGCTGGGATCGCAGTTTTAAACTGGCCCGCAATTAGAACTGGAAATTTGAGCGACCTTCGAGGAGCATTTTTATTAATTATTGCAGGATTAAGTTGGGCCGCTGGTTCTATATACCAAAAAAGAAAAAATATTCAAACGACACCTGAGATCAATTCCGCTGTGCAACAATTCACCGGTGGAATTGCACTCTTAATTACATCTTTTATTTTATCGGAACCCGTGATGAATCCGGTCCCTTCTGCCTGGTGGGCTTGGTGGTACTTAATCATTTTTGGTTCTGTAATTGCATTTACCTCTTTTGTTAAAGCGTTGAAATTATTGCCACCAAACATTGTTTTTACCTATGCCTTTGTAAATCCCGTGGTAGCTGTAATTCTTGGGTTTTTTATCTTAAATGAGCCCATCACCCAATGGACGCTGTCTGGTGCCGGCTTGGTCCTTGTTGGGGTCCTCGGGGTATTCAAAGAACAAAAAAACAGTATACCTCAACCTGATTAAGTTCCGGACACTAGAAATAGATTTTTTAAGTCTGTAAATAAAACGATTCCAATTATTAACTAAAGCCACCTTTTCGTTATGAAAAAATTACCCTTCTTAATTCTTACCCTTTTTACCGTTTTAAATGCACAAAGCACCTCAATGTACTCAGGACGTGTCCACCCCGAACTCAAGTGGCAAACAATTACAACGAAAAATTTTAACATTCATTATCACCAGGGAATTGAAGACATCGCCAAAGAAGGGGCTCTTATAGCAGAACACGTTCGCCCCACATTGTTGGCACAAATGGATTTGGATACGATTCCACGGATTGATATTATTTTCACCACTGAAGATGAAATCATGAATGGCTTTGCCACTTGGATGTACAACACCTTCATTTGGGTGGATCAAAATGATGCTGCTATCTGGCTGGAAAAAGGAAAATGGCTCGAACAAGTTCTTTCTCACGAATTACAGCACATTGTTTTACTACACAAAACACGGTCGTGGTTCCCAGATCCATTAGGGCGATTAATCAGCGGTCTACCCAGCTGGGTTGTAGAAGGCACCGCAGAATACGAAACTGAAAGCTGGCGTCCCTATCGCGCAGATCTTTCCCATAAAAGCCATGTGCTTCAAAATAAAATGGGTTCAATGGATCCTCACCATGACGGGTTTTCAAAAATGCTCTATTGGGCAGATCGGTTTGGAGATTCAACGATTACAAAAACATTGGCATATAGAAACAATTTTAAAACCTTTTCATTTAAAACGGGATTTAAAAAAGCAACCGGCATCACTGTAGGCCAATTCAACGAAGACTGGCGCAGGCAAATGAATACCTATTACTATGGCTATCGCGCACAAAAAGAATCTTACAAAGAAATAGGTGAAGTGTTTACGCTCCCCATTAAAAAAATGCAATCTTTTTCCTTTTATGAAGACAGTACCAAAATTGCCCTACTTGGTTTGCTTGATAAAGAACAAAGGGATGTTTCTCTCATTATCGCAGAGCAGGATACAGTCAAAGAACGAGAACGTTTTAAAAAATGGGAGAAAAACATTAATAAACTCAAGGAAAAAAACAAAAAAACAAAAAAGGATTCTCTCGCTTTAGAAAAACCCTATAAAGAAAAAGTGCTGTGGAAGAAAGATGAAATAGATTTTGGACAGTTTCACCAAAAGATGGCTTGGTCCACTAATGGAAAAAAACTGGCTTATTCGAAATACCATTTTGGAATAAATCAATCCATGGTTTATGATGTTAAAGTTTATGATACCGAGTCTGAAAAACACCGATGGCTGACCAAATCCCTGCGGGCAACCTATCCCGTGTGGTTGGATTCCAAAACAATCGCTTTTGTTGCTCACCGTAATAGTGTGTCCAACATTTATACTTTAAATATCACAGGGGATGAGCCAAAGCTACTGACAAATTTTATGGATAATACTCAGATTGTACATTTATCCGTTTCCCCGGATCGGGGTTCGATCGCATTTGCAATGAATCCAAAAAATGCAAACATGGATATTTATACGCTGAATATTGAATCTGGCGATCTGAAACAAATTACGACCGAACCTATGGCAGACATTATTCCCGTTTGGCATCCAGATGGGACAGCAATTTCTTATACATCTAATGCCAACGGAGTGCCGAACATCCACACTATAAATCTGAGTACCGGCAACGCCACAGTAAATACAGATGCGGGCGATGGGATTTGGTCCCATCAATGGATGCCAAATGATTCGCTTATTTTGGCATCATCCTTAGGCGATGTGGACTCTGTTCGATTGGTTAAGGTCAATCCTTTCCGCAAGCCGGATACAAATCCGCTCTCTTTAAGAGACAACTACACCTCATGGCTAAAAGCGGGACCAGACGTGTCCTTTGTTAATGAAAAAGCTGATTCACTGCCAAAAATATCTGATCCTCAAAAATATAAATTCACAAAACACATGCGACCTTTTATCACCTTATTTTTACCCACCCCCTCACCGTTCGGAATGGCCTCTTGGACGGACGCCTTAGGGCGCAATACATTTTCAACAATAGGATCTCTTAATCCGAACGATGTCAAATCCAGCAGTCTTTTACTTGAGGTCATCACAGCCAATTTTGGACCATTGTGGACCGTTTATTATTCACACAACATGAATGTAGCATTTCGCCAATATAATAAAGCAAATATGATTGATATTAAAGACGGT
>Ga0302117_10001417_pt1 | contig 11458 bp, 12 predicted proteins | sample AG5_322_MG_FD_203112 | JGI IMG/M metagenome (GOLD analysis project Ga0302117, IMG submission 203112) | Marine microbial communities from Western Arctic Ocean, Canada - AG5_32.2 | ecosystem: Environmental > Aquatic > Marine > Oceanic | place: Canada: Western Arctic Ocean | collected 2017-10-01 | reverse complement strand
TGTGTCTTTTGTTAGTGTTATCATAGTGTTATTCCTTGTTCGATCATTCTAATATCATTCTCCATCATGATACTGACCATTTGATTAAAATCGACTTTTGATTCCCATCCAAGTTCTCTAAGTGCTTTGGATGAGTCCCCTCTCAGGTAATCGACCTCTGCGGGTCTCATGAATTTGGGGTCCTGCTTCACAAATGGTGCCCAGTTGGATATGCCTATGTGGTCGAATGCACAGTCTAGGAAATCCCTTACGGAGTAGACTTCACCTGTTGCTATAACAAAATCGCCCGGCTCGTCCTGCTGCATCATCAGCCACATGGCCTCTACATAGTCAGGTGCGTATCCCCAGTCCCTTTTTGCATCCAGATTTCCTAGTACGACGCAGTCAGATAGTTTGTGATGGATCTTTGCTACGTTATAGGTTATTTTGCGGGTGACAAACTCTATACCTCTCCGCTCACTTTCATGATTGAATAGTATCCCATTACAGCTAAACATGTTGTATGATTCTCTGTAATTTTTAGAGATCCAATGGCCATACATCTTTGCTACTCCATACGGGCTGCGTGGGTAGAATGGTGTGGTTTCGTCTGCTATTTTAGTCTTCATCGCACCGAACATTTCGGAGCTGCTGGCCTGGTAAAACTTTATTTCTCTCCCGGATTCTCTTAAAGCCTCTAATACGCGCAAAACCCCCAGGCCTGTTATATCCCCTGTTTGGGCGGGAGTGTTCCAGCTCTCTCCAACAAAGGATTGAGCTGCCAGATTATATACTTCGTCTGGTTGTGATATTTTTATTGCCCTAGCAATTGAGTTCTGATCTGATAGGTCACCCGGTATGATTTTTATTTTGTCTATACTTTCGTTTAGGTTGTGTCGGTGTTTCGTCGAACTCCTTCGCTCCATACCATATACAGTATACCCTTTCTTCAATAAAAAATCTGCCAGGTGACTTCCGTCCATCCCCGTGATGCCTGTGATTAGTGCTGTTTTCATAATCAGCTGTTTTCCTTTATATGTTCCATTATTTCTATATGATTGATATGGTCACAACCGTTCTCAGTAAAGAAGGTCTTCCCATTATCGTTTATGGGTTCGAGTGCTGTGAAGTTTTTCGCATGTCCGTTCATCCAATTAGTCATTAAGTGTATTGACGGATGAGAGTAAGCTCCCATCACCCACATGGCGCCGCTGTCTGTGCCTATAGATATATTTGATGCTAGGCTTGCCTTTACTTGTTCAAAGTATGATAATTCCTTATGATGGGTATACAAGACGGATGTGCTTAACGCAGGCTCGTTGGGGTGGCCAAAATGGTGGACGGTATACCCGTTATCATTGATCATATTTATCATTGTCGTCCACCAACCCACGCTAGGGGATCTGCTGATCTTACCACCAGTGCCTGATGCAAATGGCCATATAGATATATTTTTGTCACTGGCGTCCAGCCTTGGTATGTATTTTTTTGAGTATGTGTTACATTTCACATCGGGTACACCTGTATCGAACCACTGGTGGAGTTGGGGCGTCATCTCATCTTTGCTTAGGATTTCTGTCAAGTCATGCACGCCTGCTATGATCGCTGTTTCTTCCACACAATTGATAAAGTTATACCAGTCAGGTCTGCTGTGCTTCCAGTTCTCACTGGTTGTTTTTACTTGGCATGCCCCCATTAATTTTCTGTCTGTGTCACCAAACCCACCCCACTCGTCCGTTATCTTAATACGGTCAATCAAAGGATGGTTAAAATACAAGGCCGCTGAGAGGGCACATTTTTTTTCTATGACCCAGTATTTGTAGCTGCCTGGGTATTTCTTTTCGAAATATTCCAGCATAGGCAGGCCCATTATAAGGTCACCTATCAACCCATAGCTCATCCCCCATATTTTAAAGTTTTTATCCACTATCGCATTGTTCCTCGAGTTATATGTTGACTATTTATTATACACTTAGTTTTTTTCAAATACAATTATTTTTCTTCCTATTTCACTTCTGCCTATGATGTGGGATGTTCTGAAGTTACCCCATGCATTGCATTTTAACATGAGTGAATTAATACTGGTCTCTCCTAGATGATGTGGCATTGTATCGGGGACCTCCATGATGAATATTTTGTTCACCTTTTCGCAAATGGAGGTGAACAATTGTATCCACTCGTCCTTTTTGATTTTCTGTTGTGTGAATAGAAGATGCAGGATGCTTAGTGCTATGACCAGATCATAGCTTTTCATATTTCGGGCATACTCGATATCCATCTTCTGTCTTACGAATTTGGCATCGTTCTTTTCAAATTCACCCATCATTCGGTTGAAATCGATTTTGCCCCCGTTTCCGTTCTTCCATGATTCAGGTCTATGGATGCCAGGGAAGTCAAAATCTAAACCAGTCACGTCTATTTTTTTTTCGGCCATCCAAAAACAGAACCACCCGGCATTGCACCCTATGTCTAATGCACTGTCGATGCCCTCAAGTATGGGTGTTAATAGATCGGCCCTGTCAATGCATGATCTGTTAGGGGGTACTAATTTCAAAAACAAGGGGTCATCGCTTTCGGTTTCTGTTCTTAGAAATGCACTGAAGTTTTTGAAATAAATGGGTTGATGCACGTTTTCAAGCGACTGATATTCTGTCTCTATTAATTTATTGAATGCTCTGTCTCTCAGCTCGTTTAATGGTTTGCCTGAGATATCGCTGACTGTTTGGATAGTTTTAAGGACTCCGTATGGGTCGAGGGAGTCCGTATATGTCATTCCATGTTCCTGGTCGTCGTTGAAGTCGATAGCCTTTAGGTTTCCCTGTGCGTCTTTCATTACGTGGTTCATTGACGCTATCCACAATAGGCCGTGGATGTATAACTGCCTATGAGTGAGAACGGTGAAATCACATATCTCCTCTGCTCGGTTACCGTAGTCTTTCTCGGTCAATGGGAAAAGTTTCTCGAGCACTATGAATCTTTCTCCGTTGAAGTCATCTCCTGCCCCTACCAGTGAAACGCATCCGGGTAATCCGGTTTCGAGTGTATTGATTGATTGGGAGAATTTATCATCATCTGGATTTGTTTTTTCCCTGCTGCCAACTTCTTGCGCCTTGATAACAACTGCACTGCCTTTGTAGTTGGCGTTATAGGCCTGTGACCAGCTGCCACCGTGTCCCGTGATTATAGAAATTTCCGTTAAATCTGTGTGTGATATTTTATTCATACAATCGTTTCCTTTATTATCCTCTCAGCCCAGTTAATCCTGTTGAACTTCTGTACGGTGTGGTATCCGTTTTCGGCTATATTTAATCTTTTTGTTTCGTTTTCAAGGTAGAACGTTATCTTCTCTTTCAACTCATCTGTAGATGTGAAAGTATCTAAGTCTTTGCCTATTATAAAGTCATTTTCCATATTAGGCCAGGGCTGGGTTAGTAAAAACCCTCTACTTGCCAGTACTTTATATGTTCGATCTGATGTTCCGCCTTCTGTGAAGTTTAAATTGATTTTGCTTTTGGCTACCGCATTCGCATGGTCTTCCCCGAACACATTACTAAATAGATGGAATCCTATTTGATCATAGTACGTCGCCCGTTCATTGCGAAGATTGCCTATGAAGGAGACGTCATGCTCGTAAGGGGCTTCTGCTGGTTTGTCTATGTCTTGGTCGAATCCCTCATGTAAAAAATGTACTTTACTGCCTGCTATTTTCTGAGCCTCGAGAAAAGAATCATGCAAGGCACAGAAAGTAAAATCGCATTTCTCTATCTTCTGAGTTAGTGATGTTCCAAAGTTTATATTGAATGGATCCATATACCAAAGAACTGTTTTACATATTTTATTGCATTCTTCTATGACGTGTGTACTCACTTCATTGCATTTGCTGAATATGACGAGGTCTGGCCTATCTCTCTTACAGCATTCGATAATCTCTGTATTTCTTGCTTGATCAGATCCTAGTTGTTGGGACCTGGCTCTGTAATCATACCGGCCTACTTTATGTCCCAACGATTCGAAGCTGCGCGCTTGTGAATTATTTGTTGATGTGTCACTATAGACGGCTACATATATTATCTTCATGTGATCTTCCTTATCGCCTGCATCACTTCGTCTATATCTGCATCCCACCCTGTCGCTGTATGGATATACTCTACGGGGGTGTTGTGGGGATTCCAATATTTTTCGTATCTCAATTTGTTGTGAGTGGAACCAGACCATACTACATGAGAACATCCGCAAAGTGATGCGAGATGTATGGGTCCACTACTGGGTCCTACTGTTACTCGACTGCTTGCTAATACGTCTGTGAGTTGATCTATTGGTATGCCTCTCATGTCGGTGGTGCCTTCAAAATGCAGAGAGGCCTCTTTGGATCCGATACACACTATACTGGTATCTGGGAAGAGAGATACGAGTTCTTTCCATTTTTCCTTCGACCAGTTGCGGTTATTGGTTCCGAGTTTACTTGTACTTCTGGCGTGGATCACCAGATCAAACATACGTGATTTTGATTTGCTGCCGTACCGCATGAACTCCTGGTTTTTGAAATTAACAGATGCGTGTTCTGGATTGTCTATTGGAAAGCCAATATTGAAGTGCCCTCCTATGTAGTCAGTGCAATCATACTTTCCATAAAGACAATTGCCATGTTCACTTTCACACATGAACATATTAGTATTGCCGGATGATACTGGGTGCTCTATGATCTTATCTGCAAAGTCGGTATACAGCCCACCGTGCCCTGGTTTGCATGCTACAGCTACTTTATCATAATCCTTTGCGATGCGTCTTAGGTGCCCCTGCCAGCAAAACAATTCCCACCCAAACTCACCCACCCAAGGGCCTGCTAGTAATGTTCTCATAGTGCCTCACCGTACTTGCGTTTCATTTGCCTGACCATTGTCTGTACCACTTCTTGTGATGTGTGGGGGATCTGGTTGGTGAACATACCATATTTCTTCATCCAATGTTCATATGAGTGCTGATAGTTCTTTTTGTATTTTTCCATGTCTTCTGAATTAGAAGATCCCTGAATACACTCTGGTATGCATTCAACATAATCTGTACTGTCTTTGATATCGGGGGCCCACCACATAGGAGGAATTCTACCTGCAGTGGCACATCTGTATGACCAGTCTACATGGGTAAACGCATTCTTGAATCCCATGTCCCATCCACCAATCTCTTTGATCAGATCAGCAGTTGCATACATGAAGGGTCCTTGATAGTTCTGATATAAGTCAATCCCTATCTTGTCGTCGTACTGTAACGTCAGCTTCTTGGGATTGTCCCCACCTACTCCGCAATACATTAAATGGTGTATTCCTGACAGTTTGGCCGTTTCAATATACTGTTTGAACACATCAGGATTTTTGATTATCATATCATCTTCCATCAAGAATATGTGTTTGCATCCTTGAGTGATAAGATAGCTCCAGGCAGTTGTTTTCGACCTGCAGTTGCAACCATTGTCGATGAATTCTATCATTGGGGTTCCGTCTTGGTATCGGCGATCGTAAGTGGCTCCCCCACCGTCTTTGACTATTATCACCTCATCTACGTCCCTGCCCGCGTCTTTGAGTGATTGGAATACTCGTTCAAAGTGCTTGGGACGGTTAAAGGTAATAAGGCCCACGCCTATTTTCTCGCTATTATACATTATACTCCCAGCCCTTGATAGATTGTCTCCGCTAAATTTGGTATGCGGACGTACTGGTGTATTATAGGAGTCTTGTTGCCCATATACAGTATGCTATTGCCTTCTAGTTTGATCCTTTCTCCTATGTCACCCATCTCTACGTCCTGTGCTAGATGCGCGCATATTTCCCCAGTGAGTTCATAGAGCCCACACACCGCGCAATTTTTGTTGTAGTAGTGAGTCATTGATACTTGGTCTGCTATATCTAATCTTCCCTGGGATATGGTGATTTCGAGTTCTTTGAGGAATCCTTTAAGGAAGGGTATTAATTTTTCATGCTTCGCTATCATCACCCCCGTATTGACTATGGGTTTGTCATAATGTTCTGCTAGCTGCTTGTACCCGTAACTCTGTGCACACCATAGTGAGTTGGTAATGCACTGACCTATCTTCAGCCTCTCAGCGAAGAAAAACACATCATGAAACTTCCTGCCCATAAAAGGGTCGGATTGAAAGTACACATCACTCACATCACTGAATAGTATATGTTTGTATTTCTCTTTCAAATAGAACTTGACGTGCAAGTACAATATGATGTATTTCAGATTGAATGGGGATAGGTTTTTCTGTACGTTATGTGTCTCGATATAAGACGCGTATGGTATTAGATTGGCTTCAGGGTATTTCTTCTTGAGCCCCTCTATTAGTTCATCACCCATCTTGTCATACAGAACGGTTACGTCGTTGCGGGTTTTCAATGCTGACTTGATAAAGACTTCTATTGATCTACATTCAGTGTATCCCGACATAAGGGATATTATTAGATTACTCATTTGGATAAACTTTATTGGCGTAATTAGTGTGCATTGTTTTTAGTGATTCGACAAAGTCAGTCTCTGACGTTGCAGGTACTTGCATTGGCTGGAAGCCGTGCTTATGCTGGAACCACGCGCATGCGTTTCCTAGTCTCTGCATAAACTCTTGTTGGTCTTTTCTGATTTCACTTCCCTTGTGATCCTCTTCTATGTCACCAATATATTCCCAGCTGTTGTGGATATCGGCGAACCACCAGAAAGGCGGGTGTGCTCCTGCTTGTATGATTTTGTATGTGTGGTCTACGTGTTCCATTGCGTTGTGGTATTTCTCATCCATGTAACCAACATTCTTGATAACGGATCTGAGATAGTAACTGCAGGCCCCTAATATGTTCTGATAGAAGTCTACTGTTTCGTTCTCGTATTGAACCGCCTTCTTCACTAGGAATTGTCCTGTGTGGGGTGCTTTGTTGTGATACCCATGGCAACCGAAATTCAAATGCCATATACCGGAGTCCTGTGCTGTCTTGATGTACTGCTCGAACACATCCGGCTTCTTCATGAATATGTCATCTTCGACAAGGAATATATGATCGCACTTGTCTTGGACCAGGAATCTCAACAGTTCGTTTTTAGAAACACCAACACTCTTGTTCTTTGTGTGTTGGATGACTTCTTTGACGTTTGATGGGTATGCGTCTGGGAAGTAAGCTTCGCCGTCATTCACTACTACTAAGGTATCTACTTCAGGCAACGATGCTATGCATTGCTTGAAAAAGCTCTCACGGTTACAGGTAACCACCCCTACGCCAATCTTGTTATTCATTATTTTTTCTCCATGCAGAAATCATATGCTTCTGAAAGATAATTAATCAATTCGTCCTTGTTTTCAACCTCTTCAAATTCGTTCACAAACACTGTCATGTCACCTTTGATATCTATACCATCGAATGAAATATCCGTATCTGTTGATATGATGTTTCTGGATATGTATTGATTGTCGGGTTTAACTGATATGGGCTTCAGTGCATGAATTTTACTCACCAGCGCGTCTACTGTTGACTGATCTATTTCTGTGTCAATCACCAGGCTGATTATATTGCCCTCAAATTCTTTTTTGATCGTTGGTGTGATCTTACCCACTGCCAGGATTTCTGATAGGTTTATCCTTATATGTCTCGGCGAGAATTCGTTGGGTATGAACTCCATTGTATCGTCATGCAGGTCTAGTACAAAATATCCCTTGGCGTCGCCAGCTTCACCCCAGCTTTGTTGATAGGGTGATCCTATGTAGATGACTTTACCTTTTTTGTAATCTCTCTCTTCGGTTCCATGAAAATGCCCAGAGAGAACCAAGGGAGCTTTATCCAACAACTCTTGTGCATTATACCCATTGGAACATATATGCCCACCGTTCATTTTGAATGTGTTGATTTCAAAATGCCCCAGCATTATATCTGATTTGGGTATGTCTACCATCTCGGTACTCCAAGGGCAGAACGTCAGTGTTTTTCCGAACTGATTAATAGTGACAGGAGTGTCTATGATTTCCATATTACTCCAGTCATTCAGTGTCCCCAGAGAATGCACATCTGTTCGCTTATTGTAGTAACAGTCGTGATTGCCTGTTATAGCAATGATGTTAAAATCCTCCAGCACTTTGAAAAATTTATAGAGTATATGGAGAGTAGTGACTGCTACTTCATTTCGATTGTCTATGATGTCACCGAGTATGAGTATATCCTGTATGCCTCGATTATGTAGATCGGTTTTAAGCCATTCAGCATAATCAAGACATATGTCGTGCCATGTTTTGTTTGCCTGGTGCAAGCCGAGGTGTAGGTCGGCTATTACTGCAACTGTATTTTTATGTATCTTCATGTACAGAGTCTTCGTTATTACTTGTATTTTTGCCTGCGTGCGCTTCGATTCCTTCGTCTATCAATTCATTATAAACGTCATCACGATAATTTGCAAGGGTATCACGAATTCTTTTTTCTTTTTTGATCCTATTACAGAATGCATTGAATGCTATTTTAGTGAAGTATGAAAAGGGATTCCCCTTATCTGGATCGAATTTATGAGCTGTCAGTGCCTCTACCATTCTGATTACTGCGTCTCCTACCATGTCCTCTCTGTAAGTGTAGTTGATGAAGTTAGGTGCAAATGCTAATCTGTTGGCGATCTTGTAGATGGATTCCGCCACACCATCTTCAAAATTGTTGGTGTTATAGTACGTGATTATCTGCTCTTTGAATACTTCAGGGTCTATGTAATGTAATTTTATTTGTTCGTTTACCGTGACTGCCTGCATGGGGCTAGTAACAAAAAAACCATCGTCTGTATATACGGACGCCTGAATGGTCAGTGTGAGCTCGTTGGTCTTTTTATATCTACACTCGATAGGATGTCCTATCAACTCCTGCTTGCGGTTGGTAAACGTTTTGTGTTTGTTTCCGTTACCGAAATCCCACGTTACCTTTTTCACTAACGGTGTGGTGTCAAATGATGTAATGGTAAATGTTGCTGTGGTTGGTGTATGTATCTCTTCAATCCCCTGCAACCAATCTGTCTCGTCTATTTTTACTCTAATGAGAAATGGGCTATTCTGTGATGTACTTTGTTTCATAATCTATCTGTTCTCCATCGTAATATTTCAACCTTTCTTGTAGGTGTTTTTCCCCGTAATGGGTAGCGTCTGTTATATCTATAATGATTAGACGCTCTTTCTGTTCATGTAGGCGCAAGCCTCTGCCTATACTCTGTACGAGTGTGACTTTAGCTTTTCCTCCTTGTGCGAATACAACGTAATGTAGGTTCTTGATATTAATGCCGGTTGAGAATATACGTGACATGGCTATACATATGATGTCATTCTCTTCTTCCATTATTGCTCTTATTTCTTCACGGTCATCCATTGCGACGGCACCTTCAATGAAGTATATTTTTTTGTCTGTGGCATCTACTAGGTGCTCGAGGATAGCGTGACCGTGTTCAAGGCGGTCTACGAGTATAAGGGCGTTTTTGTCGAAATTGGATCCGATGGTAGATATAACTTTGTGTCTGAATTCGTTATGGTATAGGAAGCTGCATTCCTCTTCATATGCTTTTGTGGGATTGTTGCGATCAATCTTCAGCTCCGGTGGATTTTTATATTCAATGTGAATTATACGAATCTCCGCTTGTGCGATGTAACCCATCTCTCTCAGTGCAGCCGAGTCTACGTCGATCAGTATCGGTCCTATTTGACCCATGACATTCCATTGGTCTAAGGGGCTTTGTGGTAGTGTGCCAGTAAATCCAAACTTGTGTCTTGTGGGAAAGGCAGACACTACCTTGTTGAACACATTATCTTTCCGCAATCCATGGACTTCATCGATCAGAACTAAATCGACATCCTTCAGTTGGTCTAATAAATACTTACGCTTAGTTGTCCATTCTTTTTTTCTTTTCTTTTCTTTTTTCGCATATTCACTTAAGTATTCTTTGTACGCTGCCTTTTCGGCATTCGCATCTTCAAATTCTTCATCTGTTTTGGATTTCCATTTGAGCTGGGTTTTGGGTTTCAATTCACTAAAGACGGCTATGTTGGCACGTAATGTTTCCACACCGGCTAACATTATCGGTGTCTTCTCAAATTCATTCTTCCCTCCCCACATAGAGAGTCCCTTTAACCCGTACTCCGCATATTCTTTGTATGTCTGTGTTAATAGGCTCGCAGGGAGTATGACTAGTGTAGTGAATGCCATTTCATTATTGCGTACGGTTTCGATCAGGGAGGCCATTAGAAGTGTCTTACCCCCTGCGGTGCCTACTATGCATATCCCGTAGCCCATGTGTATACAACGCTTTACCGCGCTCTCTTGATATGGTCTTAGGGGTAAAGAGAGATCTACTAGCTCATAGTCGTAACTCCATGAGTATGTTTGCACTAATTGTTGTATCAGTGGTTCTGTTGTTATTACTTCATAGTCAATGATCTTGTTGCTTTCGAGGATCTTTTTGATTTCGAAGTACATTCCTATGCTGAAGCGACCTGTGTTGGTGATAGGACTGAAGAAGTCGGGGTTGTTCCATGACGCCCCTTTTCGTTTCATCAGTTCCTTTTTCTCGTTAGGTATAGAGATTTCGGCCCGGATGTTCTCAAGGAAATCCGATACTAAGATCGCTTTTTTGTATTTCGTGTCCCAATCTAATATTACTTTTGCCATGTTATGTTAACTCGAGTTTTTTGATATCTACTAGATTTTTGATATCGTATGTAGTGCTGTGGCATATCCTTTCTACTTTTTCAAGGTATTCGATAATGATATCGCACTCATTGATTTTGTTGTTAATTTTTATTATGGCCGGGTGATTCTGTGCTTGGCGCTTCAATGCTAAGTCTGACATGATCACTTTATTCTCGGCCTTGTTCTTATCTATTACCGCAGTAACTGCTTCTTCTTTCAATTCTTTGAGTTTATTCAGTTCAATCTTGGACTCGATTAATCTGGAGACCCATTTGTGTTTAGTCCCGGGTAACCCCATCTGCACGTCCTTCATATTGAAATCGGTGAGATCCAATTCGGATTCAAGTTCCGCCCGGTATTTGTTAAAGAGACTGGTATCCATAGTTATTTCCTCTGTTAATAGAATAAATAGTTATAATGAAAAGTCAAGAGAGAAAAATCAATTACGCTAAAGGCCTGAGAATGATCAAAGAAATGAATGTTGCCGGTGGACCTGGGAACACATTTGGATACGGTGGAGCCGGTGGTGGTATAGGCACCCATGGTGGATCTGTTGGGAATGATGCAGATGCATGGAAAAACACATACACAAACGTGCCAATCCATTACTTGCACGGTGATGGCAAGAAGAAAACCAAGAAAAAGAAGAAGGGTGATAAGAAGGAAAAGGGCGGCATGCATGTGTATCGTCGCGCATTCGCTGAGACCATGTCCGAATCATTGGAATCAGATCATACTTTGAATTGTCTCCTCTACACTGAAAATAATGACTACCTGACCGTCATGGTTGATATACT
>Ga0302117_10001416_pt1 | contig 11461 bp, 9 predicted proteins | sample AG5_322_MG_FD_203112 | JGI IMG/M metagenome (GOLD analysis project Ga0302117, IMG submission 203112) | Marine microbial communities from Western Arctic Ocean, Canada - AG5_32.2 | ecosystem: Environmental > Aquatic > Marine > Oceanic | place: Canada: Western Arctic Ocean | collected 2017-10-01 | reverse complement strand
TGATCAGCAGTGCCGTGCCGACGACATCATTCGCGACAGACATGATTTAATTCAAACAGTCACCGATGCTCTCATGAAATACGAGACCATCAACAGCGACGAGTTTGCGGCTTTGATGAAAGGTACTAGCATTGAAAATTTACGCGAAGAGACAAAAACGGGTGGTATGACTCAGATGCCATCCGTTCCGCCTCCAGTACCTGCAGCCGATGCAGCTAATGAGAATATTGCCGAAGACAACAGCCCTCAAGCTGAATGAGTTTGAGTGGCGGGCGGCGACTTTAGATAGTCAAGCGGCCCGCAGTGCCCTAGCAAGCAAAGGTTTTCATTGGCAACGCTTGCTCGGTGACGGTAGTTCGTTGTATCTGCGCCATGGCAACTGTTGCGAAGCCGAGCTGAATGACATCGCTGCCGATGACGTGTACCAGGCATTGATTTACGCCGAGCAAGCTAGTGACCGCCCTATCGCTAAGGCCAAATTCATGGCGATTGTTAATTTGACCGCGGACTCGTTTTCCGATGGTGGTACCTACCAAGCGAGCGATGCCCATTTGATTAAGCACTGCCAACAATTAATCGACGATGGCGCAAGCATCCTCGATCTTGGCGCTGAATCTACCCGCCCTGGCGCTGAAGATGTAGATGCCCCGACGCAAATTGATTTACTCAGTAATGCAATGCGCGTTTTGTCACCATTAGATATTCCACTGTCGATTGATACGCGCAACGCAATAGTTGCCGATCATTGCCTTGCTGCTGGCGCGGTAATGATTAATGATGTGTCGGCTTTTGGCGACGCGGACATGCCAGCTGTAGTGGCACGACATGATGCCCAAGTGGTGCTAATGCACAGTCGCGGGACATCTAAAACCATGCAGCAGCATTGCAACTATGATTATTTAATCGGTGAAATTTGCGACGAATTGGTGCCGCGCATCAATCGCGGCTTAAGTAAAGGGATTCGTCCAGAAAAAATCATCGTCGACCCTGGCCTTGGATTTGCTAAAGACGCGGGTCAGAGCTTCGAGATTATCCATCGCTTAAATGCTTTCCGCAGTCTCGGATTCCCTCTATTGGCAGGCCCTTCTCGTAAATCATTTCTTGCCAGTGTGCTTCCGGAACGGGCTGCTGCGCAGCGTGATGGCGCGACGGTTGGCGCAGCAAGTGTTTGCGCATATCATGGTGCAGAATATTTGCGACTCCATTGTGGCGGAATGAATTGGGATGCGGTTAAAATAGCTCAAGCATGCAGCTAAGCGCATTTCACTTTTCGGACGCCATTGAGGTTTTAATTCTCAGTGTGGTCATCTACGCTATCTTACGGTTTATCCGTAATACGCGTGGTTCGCGATTGCTGCAGGGACTCATCACCTTCGTCGTTTTCTCCGGACTTGTGCTCGGCGCCCTCGAGTTTCTGCTGCCGGGTGGCTTAAGCGTCATCACCTTTATTTTGTCACTAGTTGCTCCGGGGCTTGCCGTAATTGTTGTGATCCTGTTTCAAGAAGAGATTCGCGCAGGCATTTCGCGATTCAATCAAGGCGAAAGATTGTTCAGGCGTTTTCGCACTGACGTCATCACCACTAATTCGGTGACGATGATCAGTACTTCATGTAAGCGCATGTCCCTGCAGCGCACCGGTGCGCTAATTGCTATCGAACGCCAACATTCCTTAAAACCATTTAGTGAACATGGCGTGAAACTCGAGTTACCCGTTAGCTCAATGATGCTCGAGACTATTTTCTTTCCGTCGGCGCCGATGCATGATGGTGCGGTGTTAATTCGCGGCACGCAAATTATTGCGGCAAAGTGCGTATTGCCGATGACCACCTCGACGGATGTCCAAAGCAATTATGGGACACGTCATCGCGCGGCGATGGGGCTCAGCGAAAAATCAGATGCCGTGGTCATTATTGTCAGCGAAGAAACCGGAGAAATCGGCATTACTGCAGAAGGTGTCATGCACAAACCGCTGGCGCACAACGATGTGGAAGGAATGCTGAACAAGCTTTTGTCAACGCCGGCTACAGAGCAAAGTGACGATGTTCAAGACGAGCAGCGAGGTCAAGCATGAACCGTTTCATCAGCATTTTCACCGACGATATTATTCGCAAAGCCATTGCGCTGTGCTGTGCCATCTTCTTGTGGTCTCAAGTTCAAGGTGCGATTTCAGTAGACCGTCAAGTCAAGTTTGATGTCACGACTTTGTCTCCACAAGGTTTGGGTCAAAACAATTTTACGTTGCGCATCACCCCGCCCGATGGATGGAAACTAACGGATCCGTCAAGCGGCGATACCATTTCTATTTGGTTTAGAGGCTCTAACTCAGAATTACAAAACTTCACGGCGAGTCAGTGCTCGGCAAGCATCGCGGTTCATTTCGACGCCGACAGTACTCAAGACCGCATTGATTTTATTGTGTCGCCGAGCGAACTCGATTGGTTGCGACCAGGCGATGCGCATTACCTACTTAAAGATATAAACCGCGCTCAGCCGCTGCAAAAACTTACTTTCGAGCGTATTACCGAGAACGTGCACGTGTTGGATTATCGCGACATTACGATTGTTGGCGATACGGCAAGCACTCACATCATCGATGTTGCGCAAGCCCGCTTCATTAATCACTCGCAGGTTACGCTAACTGGACCAAAGTTCGCAATGGATCGCTTGCAGCTGCAACTTAGCTATCAAGACGGTAGTGGTCTGCCTAGTTTGCTAAACCCGCTGCGCCTCGCAGCTAACACCCGGCAAGACGTGCATCCACGCTTGCATCTTGCCGACGAGTGGGAAGCAGCCGGAATACGCATGAGCCCGCGGCAAATTGATGTGAGCGTGCCAGTACGATTAAGGCAAAGCGCAAAGTTTGTTTGGCTGCCATCTGCTACCGATTTACAAATATTGCAGGCCGATGATAGTGTTGGTGAATGGCAGGTACGCCCATGGGAACCGACTCAATGGATTGCCGAGCTTCCAAATGTCAGTGCCACCGATGCACGCGCGACTGTCATTAATACGCAATGGATTAGCGACCATGTCGTTTTGCTATTGCCTCTCAGTAATCTATCAAGTGATAGCTTCAGCGGAACTTCCCTTACGGTACAGGCTAGGCTGATTGGTTTTGAAAATACCGACGACCTTCTGTTTTACCAGCAGAACATGCGCATTCGTGCCATCGAGCCTGACGATGCGATGGTTACCGTATTACGGGTCGAGCAATGAGCGCGCCGCTATTTGGCACCGACGGTATCCGCGGCAAGGCCGGGGTTTACCCTTTAGTCGACGACATGATATCGCGCCTCGGGCAGGTTTTAGCCTCGCGCCTGCATTGCGATTTCCCTAATGCCAGCACAGGACATAAAGTTCTAATCGGGCACGATGGTCGCGCAAGCGGCGAATCTTTAGCAGCTGCCATTGCTGATGGACTCGCATCCGGTGGCATCGATGTCGACATTATCGGCTTAGCAACCACCCCCTGCGTCGCTTACTTGACCTACGCTGGCAACTACCACAGTGGCGTTGTCATTTCGGCATCGCACAACCCCGCTGCCGATAACGGTATCAAACTTCTCGGCCACAATGGTGCCAAGTTAGAAAACGCGATTGAACAAGAACTAGAAAGCGAATGCTTAAGCGATAAGCAATTTGCCGAGCACTCGCGTCAAGGCAATATCACACGCTGCCAAGATTTATGCGTGGACTACATTTTATGGTTACGTGGCGAGGCCTTTCCTGACCTCGATCTTAGTGGACAAAAAATTCTTATCGATTGCGCGAATGGTGCAGCAAGTGAAATTGCGCCGCGTGTCATGAAGGCCTTCGGCGCTGAGACTATATTGATGCATGCTGCTCCCAATGGCAGTAACATCAACCTTGATTGCGGGGCAACTAAGCCGCAAGTCTGCGCTACTGAGATGTTAAAGCATCAATATGACGCTGGGCTAAGTCTCGATGGCGATGCCGATCGTGGCATTTTATGCGACAACAATGGGCGCATACTCGATGGCGACACTATTCTTGCTGGACTGGGCCAAGCTATGTCGCAGCAACAAAACTTGACCAACAATACTGTCGTTGCGACGGTAATGAGCAATCTGGCTCTCGAAACACATCTAAAAGAATCGGGCGTCACCCTTCTGCGCACTAAAGTCGGCGACAAGTATGTGGCCCAAGAGATGCGCAACGGCAATCACAATCTTGGCGGTGAGAAGTCAGGTCACATTTTGTTTGGCACCGAACACGGTTTCAGGGGAGATGGCATCTACACTTTGCTGCGAGTATTGCAAGCCGTGCAGTCACAAAAGGCCTGTTTAAGTGATTTCGCAGCAGATTACAGTGACTTCCCGCAGATTCTGAGCAACTTCAAGTCTACCAAGCGTTGCGCCTTAGAAGAGCTGCCACAGCTATATGCAGAGTGCCAAAAAATCGACAGTGAACTCGCTGGTCGAGGTCGTACCGTGGTGAGATTCTCAGGAACTGAGATGCTATTGCGCTTAATGGTCGAGGCCGACGAAATTGAATTGGTCGAACAATCATTACAACGGCTCGAAGCTGCTGCGCGGCGTGATAAAATTCTCGCGGACTAACCATGGCAACTTTTTTAGCACTAGAGCTGTCATCGTCACATTGCACAGTTGCAGTTTCTTGTAACGACAAGATTACGCAGCACGACTTCAGCGACCAACGTGGGCGCGGCGTTGTGTGCGCTATTGAAAACATACTGACCGAATTGTCGATTGAGCCGAAGCAACTCGATGCCATTTATGTCGGCATTGGCCCTGGCTCTTACACGGGCTTGCGCATTGCTTGTTCTGCCGCAGTAATGTTTGCATATTCGCTAGGGATAGAATGTCATGGCATTAATTCATTCGAAGCAATGGCATGGCGAGCTGCAAAGCAGCAGCCACTCACCATTATTCTAGACGCCTATCGACAGCAATATTATCACGCCGAGTATTACGTCGAAAAACAAAAACTTATCTGCCGTCAACAACCGCATATCATAGAGCAAGCGGATTGGGATGGCACTCGTGAATCCTCGCCTCCAGATACTTGCGCAGAAGACATCCTTCGCTTTGTAAACGAGTTTATTGACAAACACCCTGACACACTATCCAATCACCTATTTGCTGCCGAACCGCTCTACCTGCGACCACCCGCATATAGGCAACAAAAAAAGAGCGCGACTAAATAAATAGGCGCGCTCTAAATCTTAAGATGTTATTTACAGATCTTGCGGACGTACAGTCTTGCGGCCGTTTGACTGAGCGCGTGCTTCTGCTTGTGCGATGACACCGTAAACGAATTCGTTTAGTGCAGAGTAGAACTCGCCAGAAACGTTGCAGTCGGCAACAGCATTCTTAGTGCGTGACTTAGAGATGATCATGTCAAGAGTAGCCTTCTTTGAAGCCTTCTTCTTGGCAGCCTTCTTAACAGGCTTCTTAGCAGCAGCCTTCTTCTTAGCAGCAGCCTTCTTCTTTGGAGCAGCCTTCTTCTTTGCAGGAGCGGCCTTTTTCTTAGTTGCTTTCTTTTTAGCAGCCATAGTATTAAAGTGGATTTTTACTCGAATGAGTAGGAACGGGGTAATTGAAAGGCCTTCACGACCTTTCGAGAAAACAGATTTTGCACCATTCGACTGCATATTTCAACGTCTTTTGTGCTTTTTAATTAATATTATTGATTATCATATTCGGAACCAATGCCGCTATCGCTACTCCTTTACTGTTTCACTCTCGTTTCTGCCCAAAGCGACGACGCTGTAGCACGACGTTTTTCTCAGCTAAGCGAGACGGAGCAGCTAGAAGTTGTTTCGGATGTCACCTCTCAATTGGTCGCTTCTGAAAATATCGTAGTGCACCGCGCTGGCGAGTTATTGCAACTTAATTATAAAAATCAAGAGTGGCAACCAAGGCACGCTTTATATGTTTTTGATGACCGTGAATATGCGCCAAAACTAAAACTAAAATACCGCGAATATACGTCTCAACAATCAAAATGGAAAAAAATAGGGCGCGTATCTTTACCTGACGGAGTGCCTAAAGAGAGTCCGGCCTTGCGCTACGATTATGTATCCAAAGGCATGTTTGCTCCAGAGACATCGCATTGGGGAAGCGTCTTAAGTGACTTGTCTAAAGGCTCTTGTGACGACTTAACCCTCTTTTCAGCGCCCTGCGAGGGAGTACTTGATCATGATGCCGATATGGGGAAGAGCGCCGATTATTTCGCTCACACTTATCGTGACCGTGACGGAAATGTCTACAGTGGTGTAAGGCTTTACGATGTCTGGAATTCACAATCGAACTTCGGTATATCCGACGTCGAGGGCGTGGCATTTCTGCGTAACATCCTTGATGAGCATCGCATTGAATCCCCTATCGACGATCGCTATCACACTAAACTTTACAAGCGTATTAGCGAGTACTTCGACCGCTGGCGCGAATATCAGCAGTTGCATCACGCTCTCGCGATGCTGCAAATCAATCCGAACGCTGCGATTGATTTACTCTACGAGGGCCTGCGCCAAAACTTCAATATGGCATGGCGCATGCTGCAATTCGATCCGCGGCGCATGGCGGATTATCTTAAAAAACACCCTACTCGCACCGATTTTATTGCTGCGATTAGCGAAGATTTGCAAGCCGTTATCCAGCCACAGCTGCAATTGCCCCTGCCGGTCAACTACGCAATTAACAAGTTAGCGAGCGAAACTGCCATGGCAGAGATTAAATTGCTGACCAATACCGTCTTGCGCAACCACGGATTGCTTGGATTACGGCGTTAATCATGACTAAGCACTTGGAATTAGTGGCTGAAAATATTACTTTATAAGTATGTCACTGTCCGACCGTGCCTGGGCCGAAATTGATTTAAATGCCCTACGCCAAAATCTGCTAATTTGCCAAAATGTCGCGGGTAAATCCGCTTTGTGGCCGGTGCTCAAAGCGAATGCTTATGGACATGGTGCGATTGAATGTGCGCGCATTTGCCAAGAGCTAAAGGTACCCCTGATCGGCGTCGGTGACAGCAGTGAGGCCTTGCAATTACGCCATGCTGGCATTCAGACGCGACTACTTATTTTAGGCACTGCGATTGATTCAGAAATAGCGGCTATTCAAGAATACGACATCGAGGTCGGAGTGCATTCCGAAGTGCGCATCCAAGAGCTTGGGATTATCGCCAAAGAGTATAATAAAAAACTTGGCGTGCACTTAAAAATTGACACGGGCATGGGGCGCCTTGGCATTCGCCCTGAAGCTATCTCACGAATTACCGAAGCCTTGCGTAATAATCCGATGCTTGAATTACTCGGCGTAATGAGTCACTTTGCTAGCAGCTCGGGCAGTAACGATTCCTTCACAGAAGAACAAAATATGTTGTTCTTGCAGGCGGTTGACGAAATTAGATGCGCTTTGCCAGACGCCAAGTTCACCTGTCACATTGCTAACTCTGCCGCCCTGTTCACTAACGTCACTCCTCTTGGCGACGCAGTGCGCACCGGCATCGCCATGTTCGGCATGCTGCCGGCTAACCTGCCACAGCATCAATTGCAGCCGGTGTTGTCACTGCGCACGCAAATTGCTTTCTTTAAAGACGTGCCTGCCAATACACCTGTTGGATATGACTCCACTTGGGTTTCTCACACTGCGTGCCGTATTGCAACGATCCCCATTGGATATAACGATGGCGTTCCCTTCCGCCTTGGCTTGAGTGGCAGTTCGCAAGTGCTAGTGCGCGGCAAGCGCTGTCCAATTATCGGCCGTATTTCAATGGACTACTGTACTATCGACGTTAGCCACGTAAAAGATGCCGGCATTGGCGACAGGGTTACTATTATCGGCACAGATGGTGACGAACGCATCACTGCTCAAGATGTAGCCGATCAAGCAGACACCATCGCTTACGAGATCTGTTGCCGCATTGGATCACGCGTTTCGCGACGCTATATCGATAGCAGCGTCACGCAGAGACCGCTTGCCCATGCTTAAACGCCTTAGTCGCCTTGCCCGCATTTCACTAGTTGCGAGTGTGTTAGTGGGGGCAAGCGCTTTCTTTAGTATTCGAATTCCGCATGCCTTAATTAACTCGGTACTGAACGGTGTTTCACCTGAACTTGAACTTGTCTCTGGCAATGTTAGCTACTGCTGGAGCAACGGGCAGCTCGATGTGAGTGACATTATTATCCACTTCAACGGCAGCCAAGCACTAAGTGCCAAGGTCGCTCAAGTCAACATTGGTGTAAGCCCACATCGCGATACCCACCTGCTACCAACTTATATCAAAGTGGATTCAGCACAGATCGTCATTAGCTCGCAACTGCGAGAAGCATTTGAAGCCCTGCAAATGGATGACCGTAGTATGACCGCACTAACACTGGATATTAGAGATGTTGATGTGCAGTACGTTGACGCGCAAATCAAGCTCATTGAATGGGAAGAATTAGCTATTGCTGGTACGCTCGATGACGATATCGGCAGTTTCGAGATTAGCAGCAAGTCTTTAAGACCTACCGTTGGCGATTTACAGGCAAGGCTGCACACCAACAACGGCAACAGCGACTGGGAAGCCTCTATGAGTGTGCGTGGTAAACTAGTTAATGATTGGCCGATTCTCGAAACAGCCCAGTTAACGTTTGAGCATGGCGCGGTCAAAGCAGACTTTGTTGCTGCGGGTGATTGGGATGGCGAATATAGTTGGCGCCTTGCAAGCGATATTGCTTTCAAGAGACCGCTTCTTGAGTCGCCAACGCTTAGTTTTGACGCGTCCGACATTAACATTTCTGGGTCCTCCGCGACTGGACTGCATATAAAAGCCACCACAACGCTTTTGGACGGCGCCGTTCAAACTACTGGAGTCTTAAGTTTTGCCAAACACGAAGGTGTCGATTTGCAGATGGAGCATTCGATTAAAGCCGTTGCCGTTAACCAAGACTTGCGGCAGTGGTTGGGCAAAATAGAATCAGAGATACCTGTCTTTCTCGACGCCGCACAGGTCGCGGGTACTGTGAATGCGCAAGTGCTCACAAACATTCATAACGACAACTTTGAGTGGTCTATTGCGATTAAGCCCAACGATCTAGATTTGGCTTACCAGGGTTTCGTTCCTGCAGATGATTCCTCCTTTTCATTTCCGTACGCTGCGCGATTGAATAGCGGATACATAGCACTCGCCGAAGGAGCGCTAATTTTTCACACGTTGGGTGAACATGCTAATGGCTCGGTAAAGATAAACGGTGAAGTCGATTTCCGACCGCAACTAACCGCTGTAGATTTATCAATCGCAATAAACGATATCGCGCTAGAGCAGGAAGCCTTCGACAGCCTAAGCGGCAATCCCGGAATAACCGAACTAATCAGCGACCTCGGTAATCCGCATGGTGGCACTGCTAACGCACAGGTGCGGTTGTTCACCGCAGGCAGCGACAGCCTAGATTACTCTGTTTCTCTAGATATCTTCGATTGTGTTGCTCAGCCGAAATTCTTGCCGATGAACGTGCAAGTTGAAAAAGCGCATATCACCGTCACTGAGAACACCGCTCGTTTTAAAGTAAATGCGACTGCAGCAAAATCAAAGCTAGACATTAGCGGGAAAACGCATAACTACATCGACGGTGAAAAGGTGCAATTAAGTATCGGTGCTCACGGCAGCGGATGGCGCCCAAACTCTGCTGAGGCTGAGATCATGTCTAGTAATTTGCCGATCCCTGCCGGCCTAGCAAGCTTCCCTATCGACGGCGATTTCAAATATCGCCTGGAGTTGTTGTGGCCGGACATGAATTCAGAGGGCCACCTTAACGCCCAGTTGTATGCCGCTGGGGTAACTGTCGATTCGCCACAGCTCGGCATTGCACTTGATAACATAACTACGCATAACGCGCAGCTGTATGCTGCTGGCGATAGCTTCAACTTCCACTTTGGCGAGATAGTGACTAAAGTTAATGACGGAACCATTCATGGATACGGCAACCTGTCTGACGAATCCACGCTTAACCATGGCACCGCGAAACTGAAACAATTGTCGCTAAAGGACTTAATCCTTGGTAGCCAGCAATTCGCTCAGCAGCAAACCTGGGGCGAAGATCTAGATTGGAATATCGACGACTCCTACGCGATTAATGGTTGGATAAATCTACGTCCTAATCAAATACAATCCGATTGGCTAAAACTGTCGTCGGTGAATTCTACGCTAATGATTTACAACCTCGATGGCACAATACTTGGCGATGGCCTGCATGTCGAAGCAGATATTGAATCAAATCGTGGCGTTGAATTGACCTCCGATTTCCCAGCACTTGCTGGTTCTAAGCTTGCCGCTACTTTGCAAGAGCTCGGTGTCAAGGGCAAGCTCAAGACCGAGAGCCTTCACGCCAGCGTTGAGCTGCATGACAACGGCCTCATGCATGCCGATTTCACGGGAGGCTTTGAAATATCTGATTTACAGGTTAGCGAAGGCATCCCCCTGAATAAAGGTCAAGCGGTGTTCTACATCAACGAAGCTTCGTGGGATTCAGCGAAGGACTTCTCGGCGACAATGTCAATTACTAGTGGCAAGGCTGAGTTGGGGGAACTGAAGGTGAGCAACATTCGAACAGCGAAAGAATCCAGTACCGAAGTAGATGGCGAGATAGTCGTTAACGAAAAAGGAGTCCTAGTCATTAACGCAGAGGGAATCCGAGTTAACGGGCTTGAGGCAGATTTACTCGGAGGTGGGATCACTGAGGCTTCGTTCGCCTTTTTCTCAGAGAGTCCCTCGCCTTACGTAATCGAGTTAGGGCTCGAGAACATCGACCTGGGACAGATGCGTAATGAGCTAGATATTAGCGGCGCACTTTCCGGTAGATTGGGAGGTGCCATAAATATCAAGAGCACAAGCACCTCGCCGATTGATTTCAAGGGCAAGGTCAACTTATCCGTCGAAAATGCGATGCTCGGCTCGGTCCCTGTTTTGAAAAGCATCTGGCAAGTTTCTGGCTTTCCAACACCGGTCATTGACAATGGATATCTCGAATTGACGCTCAACGGAAAAGGGAAGGTGACGGTGGACAAGATGTCGCTGGATGGCACTGCTTTTGAATTCATTGGCGAAGGCACCGCAACTATGGACAACATGGTCAATCTAAAAATTACGATGCGCACTTTAAGTTTGATCACTCGTTTGCCTGTGGTCAAGGACATACTCGACTTCTTCATTGAGCAACAGGTTTATGGGCCCATTGAAGATTTAAAAAATCGCCATCGCAGTTGGGCGAAAATAGTTGAGTGGATAACCGATGATGAAGCTTTTGTTCCCCCAGCATTTCCACTTTGGGTGCCGACTCCTGCCCCGCCTGAATGGAACACCTCGCCAATAATTCCTGTACAATAAGCGCATGCTTCACGCCGTAATCATGGCAGGCGGTTCTGGCACTCGTTTCTGGCCAGAAAGTCGCACTGCACGACCCAAACAGTTGTTGCCCATCATGGGCGGCAAA
>Ga0302117_10001414_pt1 | contig 11466 bp, 7 predicted proteins | sample AG5_322_MG_FD_203112 | JGI IMG/M metagenome (GOLD analysis project Ga0302117, IMG submission 203112) | Marine microbial communities from Western Arctic Ocean, Canada - AG5_32.2 | ecosystem: Environmental > Aquatic > Marine > Oceanic | place: Canada: Western Arctic Ocean | collected 2017-10-01 | reverse complement strand
TCCTCATCCAAACCGAGGTCCCGCAGACGGGCAAGTCGGATAGGTGACTTGATCGTACGTCCCACCAATTGCGAAATCTCCTTTTCGCTGATTGGGATTCGATCGAGAATCTCTGTCCTGCTAACGCCAGCCATAAAGCGTTGAAAAACGAGTCTCCAGCCTTCGACCGGGGCTATTTGTTAAGACGAAGACTGCGAATTCCATCCCCGCCCGAAATATATAGCACACCGTCACTGTAAGAAAGGCAGTCGGCGGGACCACCGGCATCGTAAGTGAGCAAGAGCGCACCTCGAACCAAGTCGAAAACCTTTATTTTTTTCGTTTCGCCGAGACCGACGTAGAGAAGACCCGATTCGTCGAAAGCCAATCCCCGGGGCTCTTCTCCAGAGAGCGAGAAGTCCACCAAAGTCCACATTTCAGCAGGCATATCGTCCTTCCGGAGATCAAAGACCAGCACTCGTCCGGAATCCGGTTCCGCAGCCACGAGACGACGACCGTCAGGACTAATGGCCAACCCTCTGACTCGGGCCAATTCTTGATTCAACATACCCACGTAGCCATCCTCCGGACGAATAATGAACACAGCTCCGGAACTAGGTGAACTGGCATAAATATCTCCATCAGGTCCGATAACAACGTCACACACGCTTCCGAGCGAAAAGCCATCGAAAGAATCTGCAAGCACTTCCAGTTTTCCTGCACGTCGGACAACACTCGCTTCGGACGGGTCGGTGTGTTGCAGCAAATCCGTTTCCGCTTCAGGAGAAATACGGATGACCTTGCCCGTTCCAGCCTCAGCAACCACCAAGCGACCTTGCCTATCGATTCGCATGCCATGAGCCCTTGGCGTACGATCCCCGTAGGAAGTCATCCATTGCGTAAGATCGATGAAGGTCTCGGCGGATTGAGATCGGTCGACTTGATACATGCCGATGGTTCCGGACTGAAGGTGGTTGGCAAAGTAAAGAATGCCATCAGTAGAAAAGGTCAAACCACCCGATCGATCCAAGTTGGCTATGACGGGAGATAATTCGACATTCTCGGGCGGCAACAAAGGAAAGGTTTCGCCACGAGGGGAAGATGTAGTATTCTTCGGACTTTTAGAAACAGTGGAGCAACCGCCCAGCAAATAAATGCCAAGCACAAGGAAAAGAATTAGCAATGCGTGTTTCAAGATAAGTTGTTTTTATACTAGCCGATTTCACCCAATACCTTCGGTGCGTGAGATTCAAACTAAAAGATTGAAAAGTTAAAGTAGGTCGAATCTAAAAATGTCGGAAGGTGCTCTGAATCAAGCAACTGAAGCAATAAGGAAGGCTGATGCCATGCTGATTGGAGCAGGTGCAGGTTTCGGCGTGGACTCGGGTTTGCCCGATTTCCGAGGGGATGAAGGTTTCTGGAAAGCATACCCGCCAATGGAGAAACTTGGAATTCCCTTCGAGGAGATGGCTAATCCACGGTGGTTCGAGGACGACCCTTCCCTCGCTTGGGGGTTTTACGGGCATCGCCACCAACTCTATCGCAATACGATTCCCCATCCGGGATTTGCAATGATCCGTCGATGGGCTGAAAGCATGAAGCAGGGAGCTTTTGTATATACCTCCAATGTCGACGGTCATTTCCAACATATGGGCTTCGGTCAAAACCGCATCTTGGAATGTCATGGATCTATTAATTACTTCCAATGTCTGGATCGCTGCGGGCAAGAAGTCTGGAGACAGGATAATCTCGATCTATCCGTTGACGAGGGAACGCTTCGAGCCTCTACGCCCTTCCCCGCCTGCCCATCTTGCGGGAGCATAGCCAGACCCAACATCCTGATGTTCGGCGACTGGGGTTGGGATTCATCTCGCACGGAGGAACAACGCGGCCATTTTATGGATTGGGTCCAGAACACCCGAAACTGTCGAACGGTTACCGTGGAGATCGGGGCAGGGGTAACGATCCCGTCGGTTAGAAACATATGCGAACAATTGGCCGACGAAACGAATGGTACCCTAATCCGAATTAATCCAAGGGATCCACAAGGTCCCGCCAACACTATTTCGATTCCCCTTGGCGGTCTTGAAGCCCTTAGACAAATCAACGAATTAATGGCTTAGAACCATGACCCACAGAAATCTTTCCTTTTGGCTCCTTCCCTGCCACGAAGACTCCGTAAACCTCCAATCCGTAATCGATGATTTTGCCAAGCGATATGACGCCCCTGTCTTCAAACCGCACCTTACCTTATGTTACGGACAATTCAGCGATGAAGAAAGCCCTTGGGGCAACCTGCCGGTCATCGAGCCGATTTCACTTCCTGTCCTCGGAGTCGACTCCACCGCCCAATACACCAAAACTCTTTTCCTTCGGTTTCCACGCAATGAAAGACTTTGGGCTCTGAAGGAAAGCCTACTCGAACAATGCCCCAAACCTGATACGCACAAGATGGATCCCCATCTAAGCCTCCTTTACGCAGAGCTGCCGATAAGTGAAAAACAACAACTGGCAAAGAATCTCGTTCCGCCTCTATCGAATGTTTGCTTCACGGAAATCCAAGTGATCCAACACCCCGCAACCGTAACAAGAAAAGAAGACGTTGAAGCTTTCAGAAAGGTAACGGCATAACTTCACTCATCGCTACAATATAGCTGACAAACGAAACAACCGTTAAAACAGTCAGACGATCCCCGACCTACTTCCTAGGTTTTCTCTTCTTTGGCTTAGAAGAAGAGGAGCTTTTTCTAAAGTTCAGTTTTTTCAAGGCATCGCCTGCAGGAGCTAGTTGCTTGCCCTTCAAGCGATCGACCTGTTCCGCGATGCGGAACCATTCCTTTGACATAGCGGTCACACGCTCCGGGTGCTCGGAGGAAAGATCGTTGGTCTCTGTGCGATCGTCATCGACATTGAACAATTCCCAGCGACCTAGTTTGGCAGAAGACAGTTTCCAGTCCCTTTGACGCAAAGCACGGTCCGTCCCGAAATGGAAATAGAGTGTTTCGTGAGGTTCTCGCGTCTTGCCCGCGAAAATGGGCGCCAAGGACTTCCCCTGCAACGGATCGATCTTTCGCTCGCCAACCTGCTTGGGATACTTGGCTTTTCCCAAATCGACGAATGTTGCCATGAAGTCGATCAAGTGACCGGGTTGTCGGGTGATTGATCCCGGCTTGGTCTTGAGACCTTCCGGCCAATGAACGATCAACGGAGAGGAAATGCCTCCCTCGTGCTGATTCTGCTTGTAGAGGCGGAAGGGAGTGTTCCCGACGTGAGCCCAAGAAGCGTCGTAGGTCCAATAAGACTTTGGATCCCACGGCTTGTACTCGCGCCCTCTAGTACGCTCAAAGGGACAGGCCCCGTTGTCGGAGCAAAAAAGGATGAGGGTATCCTCAAGAAGGTCTGTCTCCTTCAAGTAGGAAACGAGACGACCCACGTTTCGGTCGAGCACGTCCACCATGGCGGCAAAGACTTCCATGCGATTCGACTCCCACTGCTTTTCAGTTGCCGAGAGGCTATTCCAAGATGGTATGTGATCCGGACGCGGACTCAGCTTATATTTCGTCGGTATCAATCCGGACTTCAGTTGACGCTTGTATCGCTCAACACGAATCTTGTCCCAACCCGAATCATAACGACCATCGTACTTCTTGACGTCCTTCTCTGGAGCTTGGAGCGGATAGTGGGGAGCGTTAAAGGCGACATAGAGAAGGAAAGGATCTTCCTTGCGAGTGGCTTCGTTGAGAAAGTCCAATCCGTAATCCATTATGGCATTGGTCGTGTAGAAAGGTTTTCCATTGAGCGTGGCAGGCACTTTCCAGTCGACGCCATTGAGACGAAAAGAATTGTCCCCGGTAAAGAAGTTGGTCGCCCCCGAAAGGTGCCCCCAGTAGCGATCAAACCCGAAGTCGGTGGGTTGCTTGCTCAAGTGCCACTTTCCAACCATCTGGGTGGAATACCCAGCCTTGCTCATGACCTCCGCGATGGTAACGCCACGACTAAGGCTGGCGCTTCCGGCTTGGTCGCAATAAAGTCCCGTCAACAGGGACACTCTGGAGGAATGGCACTTGGCCGTGTTGTAGAACTGGCTGAATCGCAAACCCTTCGCAGCCAGTCCGTCGAGATTTGGGGTCTCGATTTCAGAACCGTAGCAACCCAAGTCAGAAAAGCCGAGATCGTCGGCCATGATAAGAACGACGTTGGGTCGCTTGGCGGAAAGCAAAACCACTGAAAAAAGGCAGCATAAGGAAAAGAGTGAGCGGATGCTTCTCATGATTTATTTTTTCTTTTTGAGCTTCGACGCTGACTGCATCCAGGCGAGGTCCGGCCAAGCGGGCGTATCATTGGCCTGTGCGAGACCTTCCGTGGAGCGACCGTTCCGCACGATGGTCGAGATGTGTTGAGTCAGTCGTTTGACGAGCTGAGGTTGGGCTTTCGCAAGGTCCTTCTTCTCGGATGGGTCCTCACGGAGGTCATATAGTTCAGCTTGATTTCTGGCATGCGGCATGACGAGTTTCCATTTGCCATCGCGGATGGCGAACCTTCCGCTGGAAGCATGGTGAATCATTGGCACTCGGCCAGCCTTGGGCTTTTGGCCAATCAATACCGGGTAGAAACTATCACTGTCCTCTCCCGCATCCGGGGGAAGCTTGGCTCCCACCATTTCAGCGAAAGTGGCCAGTAAATCCGTTTGGCAGACCGGAGCGTCCCATAAGGAGCCGGCCTTCACCTTGGCCGGCCAGCGAATGAAAAAAGGCACGCGATGACCGCCCTCGTAGATGGAGCGCTTGCCCTCGCGATAAATACCGTTCGACTGGTGCTGGTGGAGCTCGGCTCGCTTGGTCCAAGTTTTCTCGGGACCGTTGTCGCTGGTGAATACGACGATGGTGTTGTCGGCTAGCTTTTGCTCGTCGAGAAATTCCAGGATACGCCCTACATGCCAATCGGTTTCCATCATGAAGTCGCCATAGGCGCCGGCCTTCGACTTGCCGAGGAACTTTTCAATTGGAATGACCGGCTTGTGCGGAGAGGTGTAGGGCAAATAGAGAAAGAAAGGCTTCCCCTTGCGAGCTGCTTCCGCTTTGCCCTTCATCCATTCGATCGATTTCGTGGTAAACCGATCAAGGCATTCCACGTCGACGAAGTCGGAAGCCACCTCAAGCCCCTTCGTCTTAAGATTCATTTTCCTTCCACCTGACTCCTTGGGATCGGGCGCGTCCTTGGCAGTCTTTTGGTAAGGAGGCTTAATGCGGTAATCCTGAATCGCGACCTTGCTCGGTTTTTTCGAGGTGTAGAGAGTTGGAGGCACCTTGGCGTATCGCCCCTCGAACCAGGCAAGTACGCCGTAGTTCATGGAAGCGGGTATGCCCCAGAAATAATCAAATCCCTTGTCTAGCGGCATGTCCTTGACCGGTTGCGTCCAGTCGCGATCCCCCTTCGTGCCGGGGAAATCCATTCCGAGATGCCACTTGCCCACCATCGCCGTATGGTACCCATTGTCACGGAGAAGGGAGGCGAGCGTGACGCGACCATCCTTGATCAAGCATTCCTGCTCGGCCCCGAACACCCCTCTCTTCAAAGTGGTGCGCCAGGAATACCGGCCCGTGAGTAATCCGTAACGCGAGGGTGTGCAGACAGTATCAGAGCAATGGCCATCGGTAAAAGTGATGCCCTCGCGGGCCAAACGATCCAGATTAGGCGTCTTGAATTTCGACTCGGGGTTGAGACAGGAAGCATCGCCATAGCCCTGGTCGTCGGTGTAAATTACGATGACGTTTGGCCGCTCGGCGGCATAGGCCACGGAAACGAAAAGAGAGAACAATAGAATATTTCTCATGAGACCCTCCCTATTTGACGACGAGTACGCCCTTCATGATGGCCCAGTGCCCCGGAAAACTACAAAGGTAGGGATACCTGCCTGGTTTGCGCGGGGCTTTGAAGCGAAGAGTTTCCCTTTCACCTTGCTTCAGCATTTTGGTATGAACGATGATCTTCTTGGATTTCGGGATGAATTGACCGCTTTTGGCAGCCTCGGGATCCTTGGCCATCTCGTTGGCGGCGAGGCCCACCTCCTCTAGGGAGTCGGGCTGGACGAGGACGAAGTTATGGGGCGTGGCGTCCGGGTTGTCGAATTCGATTCGAATCGGTTGATTCGGCTTGGCCGGAATTTCGCCGAAAGCCTCCTTGTACTCACCCAAATTGGGTTTCAACATATACTCGGAGGCGAAGAGCATCCTCTCCTTGATGCAGGAAACCTTTACCTTGAGCAGGTTTTTCTGGCGATCGAACTTCTTGTCTCGCTGGGTTTTCTCTGCCCTTTGATTCGAAGCTTTTTGTTTAAAAAGGAAGCCATACACTTGGGGGTTCGTTTTTTCCACGGTGTCCTTGTCCCAGAATTTCCTCATCGGGGCGGAACCAAGAGACGTCTTGATGGCATAGGACAAATGCCTTTCACTGGGGAGAGTGACGACCTCCGCCAACACCTCGAAGGCTTCCTTCGTTCCAACGTAACTGCAGGCGATGGCAGCCTCCATGCGAACGAGGCCGTTCTGATCGGCTCCCGCCCTGGCGAGTAACTTGTCTCCGTCCTTGGCCAAGCCATGCCAATGACGTAACTGGCGGGCAGCCGCAGCCCGGGCATTATGGTTGTCGCAGGCAAGCACCTCGCGCAACAGCGGCAAGTTGGCTTGCTCGACGTTACGGTAGGCCCAGATGGCCTCGACTTGGTGGTGGCGGAATCGCTCGTCCGCGGGATCGAGCTTGGCTACCCACTTGTCGAGGGCGGCCTTGACGAGGGACGGATTCTTTTCACGCAGTTCGCGCTTGGCCCAATAGCGATAGCGGTACTCCCGGCGCTTCAGGATATCCAGCAGATCCAGGATGGAGGCGCCGGCGATCTTCGGAGGATCCTGTGGCTTTGCTCCCTTCGGGAAAATACGCCAGATGCGCCCCGAAAGACGATCACGCCGCTCGTCCCGCAAGGAATACTGAGCGTGCCCCTTGACAGGGTTGTACCAGTCACAAACGTACATGGCTCCGCGGGGCCCGTAGCGCAGGTCGACCGGAATGAAACTAAGGTTGGTGGAGAATATGATATCGCTCTTGTACGCCTCTTCGTAGCCGAACTCCCCCTCGTTCCACTCGAGGAACTCTACCCGATTGGTCGACTTATAGCGTACCTTCACCATGCCGCCCTGCAGCTCTTTGGGCCAGTTGGGGAAGTCAACGAATTCTTGACCACAAACTCCCGAGTAGGCTTGGAGACCGGAAGGACGCGGGTGCTGCTCGGGATAAGGGGGATCCAAGGCATGGTGGGCGGAAGCGAAAATTGGGTAACTCGCCACGTGCTGGCCCCAATCGTCGAAGGTCACGCCCCACGGGTTGGTACTGGCATGAGTTCCGAAGGAAGTGAGACGATGCAACTTCGGTTCCCACGCGAACCAGCCACTGTTCTGTTGGCGAACGGGTCCATAGGGAGTCTCAACTTGAGTATGGTGAAAGATCGATTCGCGAAAAATCAGATCACCATCGGGAGTCCACACAAAATCGTGCAGAGCATGGTGAGAATCCTCGCTTCCGAAGCCGGTGAGAACAGTCTCGCGATGGTCGGCTTTTCCATCTCCGTCCGTATCCTTGAGAAAAGTCATGTGCGGTTCCTCGGACACATAGACACCCCCGTCGCCGAACTCGAAAGATAGAGCCACATTAATATCGTCTGCCCAAACCGTCGACTTGTCCGCCTTTCCGTCTCCATCGATATCCTCGAGAATGACGATCTTGTCGTTCGGGGTCTGCCCGGGGTAAACGTGCGGGTATGTGGTTGAACAACTCACCCACATGCGCCCATGCGAATCCCATCTCATTTGGATGGGGCATGCAATATCTGGAAATTGCTCTTCGCTGGCAAAAAGAGTCACCTCGAACCGCGGATCCACCTTGAAAGCCTCGCGTTCCTTCTTCGGGGTCATCCACTGGTTGGCTCCGCGACCCACTTTACTCTTGGGCATTTTCGGAACATTGGAATCGTCGATCTTGGCGGGAACCTTCTTGCCTTGGGCAAGTGCATGAATGCGATCGTCACGATTCGCCGTCATGAGATCGAAATTTCGCATAGCGGGGAGAAAGTCCAAATATCCGTAACTTCGGTTCCGCCCGCCTGTGTAATAAAAAGTGTTGAGCGGACGGTAGCGAAAGAAGTGCTGCTTGTTTTTTTCCACCACCGCGGCTCGCACTGTTTCGTCCAGCTTGGGAGCATCCTTACCGAAAAGTTGCTTGAACACGGTGGAGGCGAATAACTGGTAGCCTTGTTCGTTTAAGTGACACCCGTTCATGGTCAGATCGTTGCCAAGCGACGCCATGGCCTTCCCCGTGGCCGTGAAGACATCCACGAAACCAACCTTCTGTTCAGCCGCCACTTCCCGCATCACCTTTAGGTAAGCTTTAATATTGTCGTTGTTGCGATCAGCCGCAGAAACCCCTTTCACGTTCTCGTTGGCGATCGGCGAAACCAACACCACGCGAGCCGCGGATTTGCCGTTGTAAGCCTTCGCCTTAACGCCATCCAAATACTTCGCAACACGCTCGCGAAAGGCGGGCAACCCTTCCTTCCCCGCAAAGGATTCGTTATACCCGAAAGCGGCCAGAACAACATCCGCATGCATCGCAGTCAAATGCTGCTCGGCATCGGCGAAATTGGCCGGGCGGGGCTGCAGGTCCACCTCGTCGGCCGCCCAGGAAAGGTTCCGGACCACCAGTTGCTTGCCTGGGTGGGCTTGCTGGATGAGGGCCTCTAGATGCCCGAAACCGTGCATGCGGTCGAACAACGTATTACCAACCAGACCGATACGCGTTCCCTTGTCCAGCTTCAGCGGGAGTTTTGTCTCAACCGGTTCAGCAGGCTCTGCCCTCTTTGCCGTCTTTCCGAACATGGCGTGTTTGCCGAAATCGGGGTTTTCAGCAAAGATTAACGGACTTGGGGACCAGACGAACAACCCGACCGCAAAGCAAAGAGATGTTTTATACTTCATATGAGGGATGAGATAAACAAGGTGAAGAAAAAAACCTACCCGAAAACAGATGCCTCGTCTAGTTCCGATAACGGGAAGTCCTCAAAACCTCACATGACTGGAGACACTAGTACTGAAAAGTCCAGCCAAGTTTAGCGATAGTTTCGGTCTTGTAACTACGGAAATTTTGGAGTTCCCCGGTTTCCCCCCTGTCGAATCCTTTGTTGAAGACTAGGAAAAGGTCACTTCCCGATTTGAGAATGTATCGGAAACGATTGTTGATCCCGATCCTTTCGGACTGGTTATCGTATTGGGCGATGCTGTTAAAGGAGAGACGAGTAGTCGGCGTAATTCGCAAACCGAGAGAACCGGTCAAAACATCGAAGTCACCTACAGGCAAGTTGGCTGATGTAGCTCCCCCGCCAAGATCTAATTGAGCGTACTTTGCCGGACGCCATGACAAGTCGAAGCCACCCTTAAGAACCGTACCACTGTAAAAATCTCCGAAACCTAACTCCAGTTCGCCAAAGACAGAACGATTGGTACTCGATCGAAATTCCATTTCGAACTCGGTTCCACGATATTCACCCGCGGGTAAAACAATGTTGTCTACAATCTCAAAGGAGTCACTTAGCACCTCCCGTTCGAACTCCAATTCTATGCCAAAAAAGTCGCCGGACAATGTTCGCAATCCAAGCAATTCGAGCTCGACTTCTTCGGAATCAACGTTGCCGGAAAGCAAGTCGTATCGAGAGTATTCCGCTCCAAAGGAAACATCATCAAGCCAATCGCTGGCGGTTTGTTCGAAAGCGTAGGAAAACTCAATGCCCGAGGACTGTCCTCCTCGTCTTCTAGCGAAACCTAGGGCAGGCTCGAAATCCTCCCCCGTTCGCAACCAATGCCCGCCCATGCGAAATGGATAATTCGGAAGTGTGAACCAACTGCCCAAGACATCATCCGATTCCTTCAAGTCATCATCAGTGGTCATGTAGAAACTGTGCCAGGACACGCTGTGCCCACGCCACCACTCGCTCGCACGCAAATTGAGGTCCACCCCTACCAAGTGATTATTGAGATTAGACCGGGGATCACCGTAGGTAAAAATAGTACCGACTTTGGACTCCTCCATCAAGTCGTAGGTGAAACGTCCTACAAAAACGTCGTCAGAACGGAGATTGTCAAAATCGTCGAGTCGCATGCCAAGCATACCGATCCCCAGTGGGCCAATACGCCCCGTTACCTTTGCTCCTCCTAGGACGTCCATTTTTTCACCTTCGGCCGAAAGTCCAATGGTTCGAGAATGAAAAGCCAACGGGCTCTTCTCTATTCCCCCAAAGGAGAAGTGCTCCGAGCCCTCGAGAAAGAAGTCGCGTTTTTCGGGATAAAAGAGCGGAAACCGGCTCAAGTTCACCTTCTGCTGGTCCACCTCGGTCTCGGCGAAATCCGTGTTGTAGGTGAAGGCCGCGGTCAAGCTGGGAGTCATCCGGTAGAACAGATCGAAACCAGCGTCCAACTGGTAATCGTCAATCGATTGCTCCGAGCTCCACTTGCTGGATACATACGGCTTGAAATCTATCCCCTTTCCCGACTCCACTCCCAGCAACCCTTCGATTCGCCCGGCTTCCTCCAAAGAAAACCATTGTCGATTGCGAGTAAAGCCCACCCAACGCGAACGTTCTTGGTTCCTCGAAAACCATCGACCGAAGTCGATTCGCCATTCATCCGAAGTGGAATCGAAAGGTATACTCCTGAATGGTATCGCGAACTCAGCCGTCCACCCCAGTTCATCCCGATGGGATCGAACCTCCCATATGGTATCCCAATCCATATTCGGCTTTCCCATATCGGAATGGATCAAAGCCTCGCCCTTGGCTCCGTTCGGATTCGTCCGAAAATAATAGCCTTCTCGGCTTCTTTGAAAAGGATCCAGAAGAACGAAAAAATAATCGTCTCCCTTAACTGGGGCATCTCGTTGCATAACCCCGGCCCGAATTTTGTCGGGTTGCGAATCGAAGCACCGAACACCGATGTAGAGGATTTTTTCGTCCCGACAAATCCTGACCTCTGTCTTTTCTGTGGCGGGAGCTCCTTCGTCGGGCCGACGCTGACGAAAGTCCTTCGCCAAGGCAGCCTTGGCCCAGCAATCGTCATCCAGCTTGCCGTCTATCTGAGGGAATTCTTCAATCTTGGGGATGGTCAGCAGTTTCACTCCCTGTCCAAAGACAGCAGTCGCCGAAACAAGAAGGGCTGCAGAACAATAATAAAACTTCAAAGGAACTTCATTCATTCGCAAAGGAATAACAGAAAAAGTGAAAAGCCTGTGTAAGGCTCAATGCATGGCAATAATGGAACAGGCTAAATCCATTAATTTCCCGACCAGAGTGACGCTCGAAATGAAAACTGAATGTTCAGTCAAAGGATGTTTAATCTCAAATTAATCGCCGATATGGAGAAAGGGATACTTAATACGAGAAAGATCTACAAT
>Ga0302117_10001409_pt1 | contig 11477 bp, 9 predicted proteins | sample AG5_322_MG_FD_203112 | JGI IMG/M metagenome (GOLD analysis project Ga0302117, IMG submission 203112) | Marine microbial communities from Western Arctic Ocean, Canada - AG5_32.2 | ecosystem: Environmental > Aquatic > Marine > Oceanic | place: Canada: Western Arctic Ocean | collected 2017-10-01 | reverse complement strand
TCACCGTCTTTCGTAATCGCCTGGGACAGGCCCGGCAATTCTTCAGCGCGAATGGGATCGCGGGTGACGGGCGCATCACTTTTTAGCAGCGCCTTAATTTGATCTGACCCTTCTTCGGGTTGGAGGGAGCAGGTGACATAGACCACGAGGCCGCCGGGCTCGACAATATCGATGGCGTGGCGCAATAAACGCGCTTGTTCCAACGCCAGGCGTGCTGGGTCGCGTTTTGATTTTAACCGTAGAATATCGGGATGGCGCCGTGCCGCGCCGGTCGCGGTGCACGGCGCGTCCAACAACACCATGTCGACCGGGAAACGGGGCTGCCAGGTTCCCGCATCTCCCGCACCGATTTCGATATCAAAGTCAAGGCGTGCCATGTTTTCTTCCAGACGTTTCAACCGCGTCGCCGATGAGTCAAGCGCCAGAATTCTTGCACCCGCCGCCGCTAACTGTGCGCTTTTACCGCCGGGCGCGGCGCATAAGTCGACGACAGATTTCCCCCGGACGTCTCCCATCAATTTGGCGGGCAATTGGGCGGCAGCGTCTTGCACCCACCACGCGCCTTCTTCAAAGCCGGGTAGCGCGCGAATGTCGCCGCCTGCGACCCGTCGCAATGCGCCGGTCGGTAAGATTTCAGCCTCCAGGCGTTCCGCCCAAAGTTCAGGGTCGGTCTTCACCGAAATGTCGAGCGGCCCTTCGGACAAATGGGCGGTGGCGATCCGGGCGGCTTCGTCCTCGCCATACGCCGCGACCCAGCTGTTCCATAACCAGGCGGGCGTGTTGAGTTTTCCGGGGTTGTCCGCAGGTTCCGGCGCTTCGCGGGAAATGCGTCGCAGAACCGCGTTGATCAGCCCCTTGAAAGCCTTGAACCCTGCCACTTCGGCAACCTTTACGGTAGTCCCAACGGCGGCGTGTGGCGGCGTTTTAAGGAACAATAATTGCGCTACGCCAAGCCACAGGATATAGCGCACCGGTGCGGCCTTGCCGCGCAGACGTTTGCGCAACATGGGTTGAATTATGGCGTCCAGTTCACCGGCGCGACGGAACACAGTGTTCGCTAGGAGGCGAACGAAATTCCGGTCGCGCGTATCCAACCGGGCCAACGCTTGGTGGCGGGCTTGCGCATCGTCGAACGGACGACGGTCCTGATACACCGACAGGATCAGGTCAAAAGCGATGATTCGAGTGTCGTCAAAAGTCACGGCCCACTCCTAACCGAGCGCCGCGTCGGTGAAAAGCTCTTTCGGAACGTTGCCTTACACGGCATGTTGTTTGTCATGACTCCAGAACTGACCATATCAGACCCAGAATGGACTTTAGCAGACATCGTAACGGATTGCTGGCGACGTCTGGGGAATGGCGCATCCGACCCTCGCATGCCGTTTCACTTTCCGGTGCTGGCGACCCAGGGCGTCGCGCAGGTGGGACCAGCTATCCCCGCCGCGCGCATTGTGGTGCTGCGCGACGCCAATGCCGCGCGACGGGAATTGGTTTTATACACGGACCGGCGTGCGATGAAGATCGCCGAAATCACTGCCGCGCCGAGGGTGACGTTGGTGTTTTATGACCCTGCCGATCGTCTTCAATTGCGTGTTGTGGCGCATGTGAGTCTTCATATCGATGACGCTCGGGCGGATGTGGCCTGGGCGGCGTGTTCCCCTGCCAGCCGCCGAGTCTATCAGGCGCAGCGATGTCCTGGCGTGACGATAGACTCAGCGTTTGCCTGGGCGGCACCGCGATCGATAGAAACGCCGTACCCTGGAGGTCTGGAAAATGACAGCTCTGACAACAACGGACGCGAAAACTTTGCCGCGTTGGTGTGCTCGCCGATGTCGTTGGACTGGCTGGAATTGTCCGAGCCGATTCACCGCCGCGCGGTGTTCCAATGGGCTGGGGACAAATTTATGGGGCGTTGGGTGGTTCCATAGGAATATTTTCTTTTGTGTTGGGCGCAGAAACGGACAAATTAGCATCCGTGTCACAACCAGCCGCGGCGCAGTAGACATAAATAAAATAATCAACGCTTGGAACAGGGGAATGGGACATGGCAGACAGTTTGTATGGCCGTCTTGAGTGACGCCGTCGCCACACTGAAAAAATAATGTGGGGCAACGGGAAAAAGAAGAAGTGTTGTATATCCTCTTCAGTATGAAGGGTGATGTGGTGATGCAATAAACCCGTTTGTCGCCTTTTGACGGTCTTTGCCCGGCGCGCGTTCCGCTTTGCTCATGCCCTTCAGATTGGTGGTGTAATAGGGTTCACGAACAAGCCTTGCCGGCCTGATTCAAGGTGAATGTTCACATGAGGATAGGCGTTCACCGTGGGCCGCTAACCCAAGATGTTGCGCCTTAACTTCACGCCACCGGAAATTGAGGTGACGGCAAATCGGTGATAAACTGCGACGGGTCAGAGATAGCGTTTTAAATGGTCCGCCTGCACTTCGAATGATTCCGGTCCGTTATCTACATGGACGCCTGGATAGGCGTGCAGCCGTTTGTCCGCTGACCCCAGTCTGTCATACAAATCGAGTTGTCCATCGCGGTCAAAGCGTTCGTCGTCCCATTGTATTGCGAACATTACCGGTTGGGTGAGCATTGGCGCGTATTTTTCGAATACTGGCGCAATGCCGCTGCGCACGACGCTCGACCCGGTCAGGCCCGCCTTGCCCAACACCGCAGCTTTAATTCGCGGTTCGCTGGATACAAAGGGCAGTCCGAACATGGTGCCCATGGAGACGCCCCAATACCCGACACGGTGCGCGTCCACACAATCGAGCGCCGATAAGGCGTCCAGTAGCGCTTTCCAATCGTCGATCATATCCTGGACCGGGCTGTCCCGCTGCCAGATTTCGCGATATGCTGGGTCGGTGGCTTGCTTGACGAGCCCCCGGTCCCCGTGCGCTGGGCCATCCATGGACGCCGCGCACCAACCATAGTCGCGGGCGAACATTTGGCCCAGCTGGACCATGCGGTTGTTGCGTTTATGGCCGCTGCCGCCATGGCCCATCAGCACCAGTGGTGTTGCGCCATCTAAATGTTCGGGGCACCAGAAGACGCCCGGCACCGCTTCCCCCGCCCGGTCCACGGTAAAGGCGCGTTCGATGGTGCCTGCAGCGCCGGAGCCGTTTTCAGTCCATTCCATTGGAAATTTACTCTTTTTCAAAGACGGCCATGAGCCGGGTTTCAATGCTGCGTCGGGGCAAAGGGTCGACCGCGTCCAACACGTCGAAGGCCGAGTGTGGGCAGTAAACGGCGTTGCCGGGTCGTTCGTCCATTTGGGTGGTGACCAGAACCTCGTCGGTTTCCATCATCGGAAAATACCAGAACTGGTGATCCGGGCTATACACCGGCGCCGCCACCAGACTATCCAGGTCGCGCCCGGTGTAATAGTAGTCGATGACGTCTTTCGTCGGTAGTGAGTCCCAATCGATCACGGCCAGTGGGTTGTTCTGCACTTGATGATCAAAGGGCTGCCACGTGTTGTACCAGACATATTCCCAGTTATCCTGCGGTGTGACGCCGTGGCGTTCCAACAGTTCCAGCGACATTTCCTCCAGGCGCCGGATGTTATAATCGCAATGTACAAAGCGCGAATATCCGTCGTTGAAATCGATGGGCTTTTCAGTGCGGATCAAATGACTGCGCACGAAGGCTTGGCTGGCACCCGACACGCGGCAAATTAGATCCTGCATTTCCGGATAATAGAGCTTTGCAATTTCGGCCTCATCGCGGAAACTGGAGACCTTGGTTGAGCTGTTGCTCAGCATGAACCCGTTGGTGTTCAGGTTAAGGTCTCCCGTGTCGAGCCGCGACCGCGCATCCATGATGGTGACATCTTGGTACGCTGTGTTGGCGCGACGTGTTTCGCGCGAACCGATCCGGGGCGAATCGTCTTTATCGCGCCATTCCGCGTTGATGTAGCGAACCTTCGCTTCTTTGTCGTAATTTGTAACTTCCAACACCTGTTCGCTCACAATTCAATACCCCTTCTAAAAATAAAGTTTCCAGAAAACGACCCAGCACTATCAATGCTACCCAAAAACCTAGGGGTATTGGAAGCTTAAACGAAGGGACTGTCGTTTGCAGCGTCGAAACTCCTCCTGTCCAAGCGCTGCAAATGCGTGTCACCAAAGCTGCGAAGGTCGGTTATGCTGTTATAGGTCATTTGGAATTCCGTTTTGATATTTTCGTACGTATCTCCGCTCAACAGAATTTCCATGGGCTAGCACATTTGTTCCAGTGGCACCGCTGGAAAATGAACTTGAGCCTACGCTATGGGTTTCGTAGCGTGGATGCGCGCCCAAATTCGCCCTTACCGAAAGGCTTTCACCATGAACGATCTGCCCGATATTCTTGAAACCACCGAAGCGGAACGCCAGGCGACCGGCTATATCTTTACCGAAGGGCCGCTGTGGCATCCCGACGGGTTTTATTATTTCAACGATATTCGGCCTGGTACACTGTACCGGTTGAAACTGGGCGAGGCGCCGGTGATGGTGCGCAAAACCGTTGGCGGCAACGGCATGACCTTCGACCTGGAAGGTCGGTTGATCCATTGCGAGGGGGAAGCCAAATGCGTTACCCGCACCGAACTGGACGGCACGGTGAATACCCTGGCGGACCGTTTTGAAGGCGGCGGCTTTAACCGCCCCAATGACGTCATTTGCCATTCGAACGGCGACGTTTACTTCACCGACCCGTCGCTGCGCATTCCCTTTGACAAGCGCGAACAGCCGGGACCAGAAAGCGAGAATGAAATTTTTGGCGGTGCGCGCGTCTACCGGGTGTCGCCGGACGGTGTCGTCGCCGCGGTGGTCAGCGTCGAATACCCTAATGGGCTGGCGCTGTCGCCCGATGAACGCACCTTGTACATCGCCAATACGCGGTTGACGAAATACATCCACGCTATTGATTTGGACGCGGCGGGAAATATGGTGCGGCGGCGCATCTTCGCCGATTTAAGCGAAGGCGACGAACCAGGTATCCCCGACGGCATGAAGGTTGATGTAAAAGGCCGCGTCTATTGCACTGGTCCCGGTGGCATCTGGGTCATGGAGCCCGATGGGACCCATATTGGGACTATTAGATTGCCGGAACAAGCGGTCAACTTCACGTTTGGCGGCGACGATCTGCGTACTTTGTTCGTCACCGCTGTCACGTCTGTCTACACCTTGCGTATGAAAACGCCAGGGCAACCGCATCCGTGGTATCTGGTGCGCAACAGCGCCTAAACGCGCGTTTAGCCTGCGTCGATGACCTGGAATATAGGACTTAGAAGTTTGCCCAGTTTTTCAAAGAAGGCGGCGATAATGTTTGGTTCCGGTTCGCCGTCGTCGGTTATTGAGGTGTGTTCGGTAATGTCTGCCACCCTGCCAAGGGCACTTCCTGCTGCAGTCGCCAATGGCGGTGTTGCCATAAATTGTAAAAGGCGCGAAGCCGGGTAAGAAAGGGCCTACAAATTTTTTTTGCCGCCAGCCCCGCGATTGATCGTACCCCAGCTCCCACACCGACCCCAACCCCTGCAACTGTAAAGCTGCTGCTAATGGTGTCAGTTGTCGACTGTCCAAACACCCATCAAGCCGGCCTCTTTGTAGGGCGTATTGGCGTTGGAGGTTTGAGGCGGTGATTGAAGCGCCCCTCCCGAGCAGGCTGCGAGAGAAACGGATAAGATGAGAGCCAGGATAAATCGCGAAATTATCTGAATTTAAAACATGGGTTCCTTCTGTAAGTCGCGGTGCAGACGCCATAAAATTTAAGGGGCCGTCGAATACTCATGGGTATGCTCAGTGAAAAATTTTGTACGACTCCGAAATTATAATTCTTCTGCTGGAAGAATTAATAGAGCCACTTAATTGATTGTTGAAACTTCAAACAAGCCATAGATCATAGCTATAGTAAGGCGGGGAATAGGTGGTCCTGACATACCCGCCGCCGTCTAGCCCTCGCGAATTCCCCCGCGTGGGTGTATACTTGGTACACTTTAGATGCGGTCTCGGTCGAATAAGTGGACAAGATAGGGGAATTCGATGAATAATCTCTTTGAAAAACTTCAAGCGAAAGCGCGGGGAGCGCGTAAGTCTGCTTCTAACCCGGCGCTCGGCCCAGCCTCCGAACCTGCAGCGCCGTCTCTCTTTCCTGCCGCTCAGGTGGATTCCAAACGTGCGGCGGAGATGACGGCGGAAGCGGCGGGGGACGCGGCGCGTGCCGCGGCGGCGGAGTCCGGTTCGGCGACGGGTGAAATTGGCGGGCCCAAGGGGCTGGAGCCGACCCGATTCGGTGATTGGGAAAAATCGGGCCGCTGCGTCGATTTCTAAGTGAACGCCAAGAGTAGATTAAAAGACTTTATTTTTAAGTTGGTTAACTTGCGAACCGGTGATGGGACAGCTCACGCAGTTCATTGCAATTATTTCAGGGGCAATCGGGGCGACGGTGGTCCGTGTGATTGACGGGGACACGGTGCGGGTGCGCGCGTCGGTGTGGTTTGGGTTGCTGGTGGAAGTGGATGTGCGATTGGCCGGATGGTGTTGCGCGACGTGTGCTACGGCCAATACGCGGGCCGTGTGATGGTTCGGATCGCCACGCCGAACGGTGATGATGCGGGCGAAATGTTGTGGGCCGTGAAGGCTACGCAAAGTTAAGCAATGCGTCGCCGCGCTAACCAAATAAAGGGGCCGCCTTTAACAATGGGCGGCCCCTGTTTTCGGGACCCGAGCAGGGGTTAGTGTTTTTGGCGGTTGTCGATCAAATCTTCGACGACAGCGGGTTCGGCCAGCGTCGAGATGTCGCCCAGATTGCGATAGTCGTTCTCGGCAATCTTGCGCAGGATACGGCGCATAATTTTGCCGGATCGGGTTTTTGGCAATCCCGGGGCCCATTGGATATGGTCGGGTTGGGCGAAGGGGCCGATGTCGGTACGCACGAATTGCACCATCTCCTTACGCAACTCCTCGGTGGGTTCGACATTGGCGTTCAAGGTGACATAGGCGTAAATGCCCTGGCCCTTGATGTCATGCGGATAACCGACGACGGCGGCTTCGGCGACATCCTGGTGGGCTACCAGCGCGGATTCGACTTCCGCCGTGCCCATGCGGTGACCCGATACGTTGATGACGTCATCGACGCGGCCGGTGATCCAGTAGTAGCCGTCTTCGTCCCGGCGCACGCCGTCGCCGGTGAAATATTTGCCTTTATAGGTCATGAAATAGGTCTGAATGAACCGCTCATGATCGCCATAGACCGTGCGCATCTGGCCGGGCCAGCTTTCGTTGATACACAGATTACCTTCCGCCGGGCCGGTGAGCTCTTTGCCATCGGCGTCGACGATGGACAGTTGGACGCCAAAGAAAGGTCGTGTGGCCGAGCCGGGCTTTGTGGCCGTGGCACCGGGCAGCGGGGTGATCATGATGCCGCCAGTTTCGGTTTGCCACCAGGTGTCGACGATGGGGCAGCGACCGTCTCCGACCACGTTGTGGTACCACAGCCAGGCTTCCGGGTTGATCGGCTCGCCTACCGTGCCCAGGAGGCGCAGCGATTTGCGGCTGGTGCTTTTGACCGGGCCATCGCCGTCGCGCATCAATGCGCGGATGGCGGTGGGCGCGGTGTAAAAGATGGAGATTTCGTGCTTGTCGCAGATTTGCCAGAAGCGGCTGGTGTCGGGGTAGTTCGGGACGCCTTCGAACATCACCGTCGTGGCGCCGTTGGCGAGCGGTCCGTAGACGATGTAGCTGTGCCCGGTGACCCAGCCGACATCGGCGGTGCACCAGTAGATTTCACCGGGTTTGTAGTCGAAGACATATTCGTGGGTCATCGAGGCATAGACCATGTAGCCACCGGTGGTGTGCATCACACCCTTGGGTTTGCCGGTCGACCCGGAGGTGTAGAGGATGAACATCGGGTCTTCGGCGTCCATGACCTCCGGCGGGCAGTCGGCGTCGGCGGCGTCCACCAGGTCGTGATACCAGACGTCGCGGTCGTCCTTCCAGCCGATGTTGCCGCCGGTGCGTTTCACCACCACGCATTTTTTGATGGTGGGGCAGGACTCCAGGGCAGCGTCGGTGTTGACCTTCAGCGGAATGGGTCGACCGCCGCGGAGGCCTTCATCGGCGGTGATGACGATGTTGCATTCGCAGTCCTGTATGCGCCCCGCCAAGGCGTCGGGTGAAAAGCCGCCGAAGACGACCGAATGAATGGCGCCGATGCGCGTGCACGCCAGCATGGCGACGGCGGCTTCGGGGATCATCGGCATGTATATTGTGATGCGGTCGCCTTTCTTGGCACCGATAGATTTCAGCCCGTTGGCGAATTTGCAGACTTCGGCGTGAAGTTCGCGGTAGGTGATCTTTTTATCGTCCTTAGGATCGTCGCCTTCCCAGATGATCGCAACCTGATCGCCTTTGTCGGCCAAGTGGCGGTCGAGACAATTGGTGGAGGCGTTTAAGGCACCGTCGTAATACCAGCGAACATGCAAATTGTCTGGGTCGTAATCGGTGTCCTTGACCTGGGTGTACGGTTTGATCCAGTCGATCCGCTTGCCGTGCTCGCCCCAAAACCCAACCGGATCCGTGACGGATTGGTCGTACATTTCTTGGTAGCGGTCATTATCTACAAGCGCATCCGCTGCGACCGAAGCCGGTACGGGAAATAACTGATTGTCCGACATTGTTACCTCTTCCTTTTCAAATACAAGAACGCCGCTTACAGGGTCGTTTCCGCCATCGCCATGACGAGGTTCCATTCCGAATCCGCGACTGGACACACCGACAACCGCGACTGCTTCACCAGCGCCATGTTGTCGAGTTCCGGCACCGCTTTGATGTCCGGTAGTGACACCGGCGTGTTGACTGGCTTGATCGCCTTGAAGTCCACCATGCCGAACCTGCCGCTCTCGTCCGATGGGTCGGGATAGTACAGCTTTACGACCTCGACAATGCCGACGATCCGGCGTTCCTTGACCGAATGATAGAAGAACGCGAGATCGCCGATTTGCATGGCTTTCATATTACTGCAGGCCTGGTGACTGCGGACTCCGTCCCAGGGTTCGACGCCAACCGTGATGTGATCCTCCCAGGACCACGCGCTGGGTTCGGACTTAATCAACCAGTACGCCATGTTCTTGCCCGCCTATTGTGTACACCCTAAGTCTATCGCATCAGGCTAATGACCAGTGTTCGCCCGGTCAATTTTTTACTCCGCCCGGAACGGCCTTGATAGCAGTCCGGCGATGGTCTCGTCGATGCCGTCGCCCTTGATGACAATGTGGTTAACGGCGGCGCAAATCGGCATTTCAACGTTCAGGGATTGGGCCAGCGCCACCACTGACTCTGCCGATGCGACGCCTTCGGCGATCGATCGACGAGACGATAAAATATTGTTGAGGGATCTACCTTCGCCCAGCGCGACGCCCAGGGAAAAATTGCGTGATTGCATGGCGTTGCAGGTCAGGGTCAAATCTCCAAGCCCCGACAAGCCCATGATTGTAGTGGGGTGCGCCCCCTTGGCGGCACCAAGCCGGGCGATTTCAGCGACGCCTCGCGTTATGACGGCGGCGCGCGCGTTATCGCCCAACTGACGCCCCTGTATGATGCCACAGGCGATGGCAAGGACGTTCTTGACCGCGCCACAAATTTCCGCGCCGATGGGGTCGTCGGAGACATAGGGCCGAAAGATGGGCGAGCCGATCATGATCGCCAGACGTTCCGCCAACTCGGTGTCGCGCGCCGCCAGGGTGACGGCGGTGGGTAGCCGCCGTGCGACTTCGGCGGCGAAGGTGGGGCCAGACAACACTGCGAGCGGGCTTTGTGGTACAATGTCGCCCATGACTTCGGACATCAATAGGTTCGCACCGCGCTCCACCCCCTTAGCGCAAATGATCAACGGTGTCTCAGGATCCAGATTGGCCGTGGCGGATAACACCACGTCACGGGTAAATTGCGCGGGCGTCGCCAGCAGGATCGCGTCGGCACCATCGATGGCGGCAGTGATGTTGGTTGTTGCTGCGATACCGGGTTCCAGTGTCACACCTGGTAGATAATTAGGGTTGCCGTCGCCTCGATTTATGTTGGCGACGATGGTCTCGGAGCGCGCCCACAGCGTTGTGTCGGCGCCGTTGCGGCGTGCCACGCAGGCCAGCGCTGTGCCGAAGGCGCCCCCACCGATGACGGTGATTTTGTTCGCCTGGGTCATGTAGCCCTCATTCTCATGCAGTGGAGTCCAAGGGCCAGCGTGGTCGTGGCGCGAAATCCAAATGATCAGTCAGCCCCAGGCGCAGGCGTTCCAGCCCGGCCCATGCGATCATGGCGGCGTTGTCGGTGCAAAGCGCTGGTGGAGGTGCGGCAAAGTGGAAGCCTTCTTCCACTGCAAGCGCCGTCAGCGCAGATCGCAAATATTGGTTCGATGCGACGCCACCTGCGGTAACGAGCGTGCGCTTCGCCCCGTCTATTCCGGCGTGGGTTTCAACATGGCGCTGGATGGCGTTTCGGGTGCGGTCCACTAGTGCGCCGGCGGCAGCGTCCTGGAAGGATGCGGCAATATCGGAAATATCCTGATGACTTAAAGGTGCCTCACCAAGGCGTTCGACAAGTCGTGCGACCGCTGTCTTCAGACCGGAAAATGAAAAGTCGCAACCGGGTCGTCCTGTCATCGGACGCGGTAATTTGAAGCGTTTTGGATCGCCGTCCACTGCGGCGGCTTCGACCGCTGGGCCGCCGGGATAGGGCAGACCCAAAAGTTTGGCTGTCTTGTCAAAAGCCTCCCCTACCGCATCGTCAACGGTGGTTCCGAACAAGGTGTACTGTCCGGGCCCCACGACATCGAGCAATTGGCAATGGCCGCCGGACACCAGCAGAAGTAAATAAGGAAACGGCGCATCGCCGGTCAGCCGCGCCGTCAAAGCGTGACCTTCCAGATGATTGACCGCGATCAACGGCAGGTCATGCACCAGCGCGATGGCCTTGGCGGTCATCATGCCCACAAGGACGCCGCCGATCAGGCCCGGCCCACCCGTCGCTGCAACGGCGTCTAAGTCGTTAAAACTGAGCCGAGCCTCGGCCATCGCTTGTTTCACCACGCCGTCGATATGTGACAGATGACTGCGTGCCGCAATTTCCGGCACCACGCCGCCATAGGGGCGGTGGTCGTCAATTTGGGACAACACCACGTTCGACAAAATGGCGCGGTCGTCGCGCACAATCGCGGCCGCGGTTTCATCGCAGGAAGATTCGATGCCAAGGACGATCATCGGTGTGAGTCGGATCCATGTTGCAGATATGATTGAAGGAAGTTTAGCACGACATTAGGGGTTGTTGGAATGCCCGGCGATTCGACAAGCGTCCCAATCCATTTCCCGTTTCGCCAATGTTGCGGCGCGATGTTCCTTTAACATCCTATCGACATTGAACCCACGCAAGATTAATTCCGCCTGCGCATCCGACCCTTTGTCTTTTTGTATGAAATACGTCGCGCCCGCGTATTTACGGTTTC
>Ga0302117_10001406_pt1 | contig 11495 bp, 13 predicted proteins | sample AG5_322_MG_FD_203112 | JGI IMG/M metagenome (GOLD analysis project Ga0302117, IMG submission 203112) | Marine microbial communities from Western Arctic Ocean, Canada - AG5_32.2 | ecosystem: Environmental > Aquatic > Marine > Oceanic | place: Canada: Western Arctic Ocean | collected 2017-10-01 | reverse complement strand
CGGTCCATCGGGATCGGGGGCACCAGCACCTTCTTCGGCAAGATAATTAGCCACCGTGTAGGGGATGACGAAATAACCGTCGCTCAGTCCTTGCATCAATGCGCTGGCTCCAAGACGGTTCGCTCCATGATCAGAAAAGTTTGCTTCTCCTAGTACAAAACACCCTGGGAGCGTACTCATGAGGTTGTAGTCCACCCAAAGACCTCCCATCGTGTAGTGGATGGCAGGATAAATGCGCATCGGGCGCGAGTAGGCGTTCTCACCCGTGATGCGTTCGTACATCTGAAACAGGTTTCCATATCGCTCCCGAATCATGCTTTCTCCGAAACGATCGATCGCATCGGAGAAATCCAAGTAGACGCCTCGGGCACCGGGTCCCACTCCGAGACCATTGTCGCAAGCTTCCTTGGCCGATCGACTGGAAATGTCTCTGGGCGCTAAATTACCAAAACTGGGATATTTGCGTTCGAGATAGTAATCCCGAGCCTCTTCGGGTATCTGATCGGGCGACTTGTTGCAATCCGCCGGATCTTTCGGAACCCACACCCTTCCATCGTTTCGAAGAGATTCCGACATTAGAGTCAGCTTGGATTGGTGATCGCCCGAAACAGGTATGCAAGTGGGATGAATCTGAGTATAGCAAGGGTTTGCAAAACCGGCGCCGCGTTTGTAGGCTCGAAAGGCAGCCGTTACATTACAGCCCGTGGCATTAGTGGAAAGAAAGTAGGCATTACCATACCCGCCGGTAGCAAGAATGACGGCATCGGCAGACCAAGATTCGATGGCTCCGGTGATGAGGTTCCGAGTGATAATTCCCTTGGCATGGCCATTCACCACCACCACGTCGAGCATCTCGTGGCGGTTATGCATTTTCACCTGACCCGAAGCAATTTGCCGGCTCAGCGAACTGTAGGCGCCAAGCAAGAGTTGTTGCCCAGTCTGACCACGGGCATAGAAGGTTCGACTTACTTGAGCTCCTCCAAAAGAGCGATTAGCCAAAAGCCCCCCGTACTCGCGGGCAAAGGGAACTCCTTGCGCCACGCATTGGTCGATAATGTTGCCACTTACTTGAGCAAGCCGATAGACATTGGCTTCCCTTGAACGAAAGTCGCCCCCCTTGACGGTATCGTAAAAAAGTCTGTGTATGCTGTCGCCATCGTTCTGATAGTTCTTGGCGCCATTGATTCCACCTTGGGCAGCAATGGAATGAGCCCGACGCGGACTGTCTTGATAGCAGAAGCAGTTCACATTGTAACCGAGTTCACCCAAGGTGGCGGCAGCGGATCCGCCAGCCAATCCCGAACCGACAACGATTATGCGGTACTTTCGCTTGTTTGCGGGATTCACCAGCTTCATCGAAAAGCGATGGTTGTCCCATTTTTCGGATAAGGTTCCGGCTGGAATTTTGGCATCAAGAATCATTGCGTGGGTGCCTCCGAGTTCGAACTGCTGACGGCGGCAGGAACGGCTTGGTCGAAGGCCACCTTATCAAAAACTTCCACCGCCCCATGCTTTTGCAGGATAACCGCCAATGGAATTGAAATGAATCCAAAGAAAATCACCCAGCCATAGAGAATGGCCAAACTATCAAGCTTGCCACGCCAAGATTCTCGTCGGAGACCGAGAGATTGAAACATACTAGACACGCCATGAGTTAAGTGGCGACAAAGCAAAAACATGCATAAAGCATAGACGGCGGACAACCACTCGGACCCAAAACCGGTAAGCACCATAAGATAAACATCGTGCACCTCCGCTCCGTCAGACGCCGGAACATAAGTGGTAAGCTCCTTGTATTCAGGAAATACGGTTTGAGTGGTGAAATGAAGAATGTGGAATACGATAAAGGCAAACAGTATGGAACCCGTCAGCCCCATGTTGAGCGATGACCATCCGGACTTTTTAGTGACCTCCACATCATTTGACTTGGGACGCGAGGCACGGTTCTCCGCACAAATTTTAGCAGCAGTCCAAGCATGGACGACTACGGCGGCAAGCAGAAACAATCTCGAACCCCACAACACAAACCAAGGAAGGGCTTTCAGTTGGTAAGCATAAGTATTAATAGCTTCAGCACCTGCAAACATCTGCAGGTTGCCCGCCATGTGAACGAAGACAAAACCGACCAAGACAAAGCCCGAAAGAGCCATCAGGTATTTTTTCCCCAATGAACTGGAACAAATAGAACAAATACTAGTCACAAAATAAAAGATTCAAAAGAAGTTGATATTTCCCTTTGAGCAAAAGGCAAGAAGAGACAAAACCGAAATAAAGAACAGTTTCCGCCCAAAAACCGTTCAAGGCGTATGCATCGAGGAATCGAGAGCAGGGTGCAGGCGATGGGGAGAACGCCAGAGATGTAGTGTGTATGTCATGGAAAAAAAGATGATTACCGTTAACTTCACTTTGGGACGATCAAAAACAATCCAAAGTTACTGGACGACATACTGCAGAGGTCAACTTACTTTACGGAGCTTGGCGACGCGTCCCGTGGAAACCCACTCAACTACGAAAATGTTTCCGTCCTTATCAAAACAGGCGTCGTGAGGGTGTACGAATCGGCCAGCCTTCCATTGATCGCGTTTCCTGCGGAAACCTTTGCCAAGGACCACCTTTCGCCATTCCGGGTCGTCGACAAGGTGAGTGATTGCCTTGTCTTCTTTGTCGAGCAAAGTGATATGGCCGTGCAAGTCGGGCACGAGCATCAATTCGCCTTTCACATCGATGTCGTCGGGAAAGAGAAAATCGTCCAATGTCTTTAAAGTGCTTCACCTGCCTCGGCGAACCATTGGAGACGCTTGTTGGCTCGATCGCATACGGCGAGCTTGGGTATGCCGTCACGAATGTCCAACTCATTGCCCGTGCGGTGTACGAAACTATCCAGGGTCATTACCTCCACCGCCGATAGTACGCACATATTTATCGTTCTTGTCGAATTGGTGAAGGAAATTGCTCCCGTAACCATCGTAACGCGAAAAACTAGTGTTGGTAGGACGATAACGCGACTTCGCTGCATATTTTCCGGAAAGCTCACCGAGAAGCTTTCTTCCCTTTTTGCCAAACAACCTCTCCTTCCATCGTCATTTTCGTAACACTCAGGTTGGAGTTGCCGGGAGACAGATAGAGACATTCCGTTCCGTCTTCATCTCGGATATCGATTCCGTGCTCATTCGCCGCATGGATATCGCCCATCGATTTGACGAATTTCGCGCTTGGTTCGAACACAAAAACACTACCAAGCGTTTCATAGTGCGTAATGTAGAACAACCCAGCTTTATCAACCGTCACTCGGTGAGATTGCGTTGCCATATAAGTGATCCTCGGACAAATCCCCCCAGTCATGATCAACCTGGTAAAGGAATTTCCCCTCACTCACCGGCAACACCTTATCCTTTTCCCGAGAGGTCGACACATTAGGTACGGCAAGCATGGTCGCCCCGGCAAAGGAAGCGTCACGAACAAAACGACGACGACTCGCGAATTCTTTCTTCTCATTCCATATGAGAGCAGAGAAGATCATTATTTGCACTCAATCGTCAAGAGCGTGCCAAAGGTTTTTCAAGCCTCGGTTAATCTGGTTCCGCCAAAGCAAACAAATCAGTCAGAGCAACCGACCTGTCCACGGATCGCCTAAATATTTACTGATGCTACGATAACGATTCGCTGGAAGGAGATTTTTTCGATCGTAAAAAATAAACCAGTTACCCCATTCCGTCGGGAAGAAGAGAAGAAAAGGAAAATGGTTATTGCGTTTAGCTTAATGAATGATTCTTGTAAAACCCCCGAAGAGGTTGATGATTTGAAATACATTTTTATTACGGGTGGGGTGGTTTCATCCTTGGGCAAGGGACTTACAGCTGCGGCATTAGGTGCATTGCTGGAGCAGCGGGGATTGACTACCCGCATACAGAAGTTCGATCCCTACTTAAATGTCGACCCGGGCACCATGAGTCCCTTTCAGCACGGAGAGGTATATGTTCTGGACGATGGAGCAGAGACCGACTTGGATTTAGGTCACTACGAACGTTTCACCTCCGGCAAACTCACTAGCTTCAACAACCTTACTTCCGGACAAATATACGAATCCGTAATTCGCAAGGAGCGGCGAGGCGACTACTTGGGAAAAACGGTTCAAGTCATTCCCCACGTAACCAACGAGATAAAGGAACGCATTCTTGCGGCAGGTCAGGGAGTTGACGTACTCATTACGGAAATCGGCGGAACCATCGGAGATATCGAAGGCTTGCCTTTCACCGAGGCGATGCGACAGTTCGCCCTCGACGCAGGGAAGGCAAACGTTCTCTTCATTCACGTCACCCTCTTGCCCACCCTAAGGGCAGCTGGCGAACTGAAGACAAAACCTACGCAGCAAAGCGTGGCCAAGCTTCGTGAGATCGGCATCCAAGCGGATATTCTCGTGTGTCGCAGCGAACAGCCAATTACCGAGGAAATTCGAGAAAAGCTCAGTCTTTTCTGTAGTGTGTCAAAAGAGGCTGTCATCGAAGAGATGGATGTAGAACATTCGATCTATGAACTACCTCATATGCTTCGGAAGGAAGGGATGGATGATTTGGTTACCCGTTCCCTTGGACTAGACGCCCCTGCCCCAAAACTAGACGAATGGGAAGAAATCGTTCAACGGCTGAAGAATCCAAAACATCACATTCGTATCGGAATGGTCGGCAAGTACATGGACTTGCAGGACTCGTATCTTTCGGTAAACGAATCGGTGGCCCACGGGGGAATCAGGAACCATACGGCCGTGGAAATCGTCCGAATCGATGCCGAGGACATTGAGCGAGACGGAGCCACCTCTTATTTAGCTAATCTCGATGGGGTTCTCGTCCCCGGAGGATTCGGCGATCGTGGCACGGAAGGGAAGGTGTCGGCTGTCCGATATGCCCGCGAAAACAAGATTCCTTATCTTGGCCTCTGCCTCGGCATGCAAATCGCAGTTGTCGAATTTGCCCGAAACATTGCCGACCTCGAGGGAGCCAACAGCACTGAATTCGATCAAGATTCTCCCCATCCGGTCATTCACATAATGGAAGAACAACGAAACATTACGGACAAGGGAGCGACGATGCGGTTGGGAGCCTGCCCATGCCAAATCTCCAAGAACAGCCTTTCGTTTGCCGCCTACGAGCAAACTGAAGTCTCCGAGCGACATCGGCATCGCTACGAGTTCAACAACGACTACCGTACTCAATTTACCGAGCTTGGTCTACGCATTGCGGGCGTGAATCCGGAACGCGGTTTGGTCGAAATCGTAGAGATGGAGGATCACCCATGGTTCGTCGGAGTTCAGTTTCATCCTGAATTCCAATCCAAGCCAAACAAACCTCACCCTCTCTTCTCCGGATTCGTCGCGGCCGCCCTCGCCCACAACCTCGCGGCCAAGCAAGACGCGGAAACGGCTTAAGCCTTTTCTGTGAGCCTCCAACCACAGGGCTCTTTCTTAAGTAGAACGACACGAGAATTCACAAAGCCATTCCTTCATCCTTGGTAAATGGTTATCGACTGCCACGCTCATCGCTACCCACCGGCAGTATTTGCAAATCCCGCCGCTTTCGCGAACTCAAGAGGCGAAAAGCATTGGAAAAACTTGGTGGTGCCCGAAAAAGGGCCTACCATTCAAGGATGGGCCGACCGAGAAACCATGCTTGCCGATATGGATTCCGGAGGGGTGGACAAAGCCGTACTTCTAGGCTGGTACTGGGAAACGCCGGAAACTTGTGCCTTGCACAACAGGTGGCACGGCGAATGGATTCGGAAAGACCCCGAACGTTTCATTGCCTTTGCCTCCATTAATCCGCTTGCGGGGAAGGCGATCGACGAGCTTAAAGCTGCCCGGGACGAAGGCTTTCGCGGGATCGGTGAAATCCTGCCCGCAGTTCAAGGGTTTTCAATGCGTGACCCGAATTGGCTCAAGATTGTCGAGTTCGCAGTCGAAACCGGTTGGCCTATCAATTTCCATGTCAGCGAACCAGTCGGGCATCCTCATCCTGGCAGGATGCCCTCCCCTTTCGAGGGTTTTCAATGGTTGGCTGAGACCTATCCCGAGCTAAAAATAATCCTCGCCCACTGGGGAGGGTTGCTGCCTTTCTACGAGCTCAACGAGCATGTCCGAAAAAGCTTCGCCAACGTTTGGTACGATGTTGCAGCCAGTCCCTTGCTCTACGATTCCAAGGTTTTTCGTTCCGTGGTAGATGTTGTCGGCTCGGAAAAGGTGCTGTACGGGTCAGACTATCCTTTACGCCTCTACCCCGGCAAGCAGGAGAAACCTGACTTCTCGACCTTTCTTGCCGAAATTCAAGATGCTGGACTTACCGAATCGGAACGAAAAAATATTCTCGGAGACAACGCCTCCCGTCTGTTTGGATTGGAAAAGTGATCGTCCACGAATGAAAATCGAACTGCAGCAAGTACTTCCCGAGCCCATTCCGGAAAAAGCGCTGAATGCGTCCAGGGTGTGGGGATCGGCACTAGTCCTTGACTCGGGCAAGCGTCATCTTGTCTCCGGTGTCTCGGGTCGAGGAAAGAGTACACTCCTTCATGTCATCTATGGAATTCGCAAGGATTTCAAGGGACAACTGCTGATCGACGACAAGGACTCCTCCGCCTTTACGGAAGAGGATTGGACCCACCTTCGCTCACGCCAAGTGGCCCTTCTTTTCCAAGACCTTCGCCTCTTTCCAAACCTAACCGCGCGCGAAAACATGGAGCTTCTTCCCGTCCGCGACGAAGCCGCTCTGTCCACCGAAACCATGGCCGAACGTCTCGGTGTAGCCGAATATCTGGAGAAACCCTGCGGCATCCTTTCGCAGGGGCAACGTCAGCGGATGTCACTCATCCGGACTCTTTCCCGTTCCTTTGAAACCCTCCTCTTGGACGAACCATTCAGCCACCTCGACGACGAAAACACTCGAAAAGCATGGAACCTCATCGAGGAAGAGCTCAAGCGGAGACATGCAGGCCTTGTTCTTTCTTCCCTCGACGAAGTCTCGGACTTCGCCATCGACCACAAGTGGAAACTGTGAGCGTCCGAATCGAACAACTTATGGCGAAGGCCCTTGGGGTTCGCGGTCCCCGCCGGGAACTGGCCATTGCCGTCACAGGATGTTTCATGGGCACTGTCTTGTTGCTCGCCGCCGTTCAGTTTTTCCACGATACGAGCGCGGTCATTGCAGAACGCGAACCGCCACGGAACTTCTTTACGGTCAATAAACGAGTGGAAGGCGGAGCCCTCGCCAATCTCGGAAAAAACGACGAAGGGTTCTCGCCCGAGGAAATCACCGCCATCGACACCCGTCCCGAAGTGCAGGGAGTGGGCGTCTTTAAGAGAAATCGCTTCCCCGTCGAAATCCACATTTGGCCTGCGGGAAAGGTGGGATTGGGCGAGGCTGCCAAGGCAGATGTATTCTTTGAGACTGTGCCGGACGAATTCATCGACGCCAAGCCAGACGGATGGGACTGGAACGAAAGCTCCACCCATGTGCCGCTCATCATTCCGAAGTTTTATCTCGACCTGTGGAACTTCGGTTTTGCCCCAACGCGCGTCGAGTACCCTGCCCTTTCGTCCAAGGCCGCCCTCGGCATACCCATCGAAATCTTTCTCGGCAAGAGACGAGACGCCTCGCAAAACGGACGATTCGTCGCCTTCAGCCGTCGCATCAACAGCATACTTGTTCCCGCGAGCTTTCTCGAATGGGCAAACGCAAACTATGCCCAGCCGGACGTCACGGGATACTGGTTCCTGTGGTTGGAGGGAGCAGTAGACGGCCCTCCACGCACCAGGGAACAGTTGCTGACCATACTGGCGGCAAACGCTTCCGCCACCGCCGAATTCTCCCCCCTGAACGACCCCGCTGCCCGCCGTCCACTCACAGCACTTCTCCAAGAAGAGGAAAAGGCGCCTGCGCCTGCGCGTCTAATTGTCCGAGTGGACGAGGCGCCCACCGAGGCACTCCTTTCCTTTCTTAGTGAACAGGGATACGAGATTAATCGAGAACTCCCCGAACACGACTTGCTGAACGACGCGTCAAAGTGGGCTTTCTCCATAGTCGGAGCCATCGGATTATTGCTTTCACTCCTCTCAGTAGCCACCTTTTCGGCCAGTTACCGATTAGTCGTTACGCGCGCAGCAACGCCAGTAAGAGATCTTCTGCACCTTGGCTTTTCTCATCGTACCGTAACAACCGCTTTCATTCACCGCTTCCTCAAGCTGTTCGGGGTGGTATTCGCCGCTAGCCTCCTCTTCACCTGGTTACTCAAAATCGCTCTTCAGGGACAAGCCCAATCCTATGAACTGTCAGTTCCCTCGGGTCTATCACTTGTCACCCTTGTCGCAGCGGTCCTCTACGCCGGGTCTTTCGTCGCGGTAAACGTGGCCGTAATACGCGATGCCGTGCGCAAGCTCGGATGAAAGGTCAAGGAGGCACGCCCTAAAAGGCTAAAACGGGAGATCCCCTTTCCTCCATCAAGGAAAGACAAAAACACCTTTTCATTTATCGATCTCTTCGCCGGTATGGGCGGTTTTCGCCTTGCGATGCAACAGCTCGGGGAGCGTTGCGTCTTTTCCGGCGAGTGGGATCGCTGGGCTACAAAAGACCTATGAGGCCAACTTCGGAGAGGTCCCCTCCGGAGACATCACCAAGATCAGAGCCGACAAAGTACCCGAACACGACATTCTTTGTGCCGGGTTCCCCTGCCAAGCCTTCACACTGGCTGGTCAACGCCGAGGTTTCGAGGATACTCGAGGCACCCTTTTCTTCGATATCGCCCGAACCCTCAAGGCCAAGCGACCCGCTGTCTTTTTCCTTGAGAACCTCAAGGGACTCATGAGTCACCGGGTCGGACAAACCCTCGCTGCAATTCTCTGCGTACTAAGGGATGAACTCGGATATTTCGTTCCCACTCCACAAGTCATTAAGGCCGAAGATCATGGCGTACCACAAAAGCGTGGACATGTTTTACCAGTCGGTCTCCATAGTGACTTAAATATAAATAGATTTAATTATACATGTCCAAGCAAAGTCTGAACACCCTTTTCCAAGGTAAAGGAAAAGCATCCTGTCTCCGCCCATTACTATCTTTCCACTAGTTACCTTCAGCCTCTTCGCTCTCATCGTGCTCGACACGAGGGAACAGGAAACGGCTTTGGTTTTGAGATTATTCGTGACGATCAGGTTGCAAATACCATTGTTATCCACGGCATGGGTCGAGGACGCAACCGAGTGATCGATCATCGGCTGAAAGACTTCACTCCCGTTACAAACATAATGGGTGAAGTTAACCGCGAAGGCATTCGGCACATGACTCCTCGGGAGTGGGCTCGCCTCCAAGGCTACCCCGACGAATTTTCAATTCCTGTTTCCCACACTCAAGCCTATAAACAATTTGCCAATTCCGTAGCCGTTCCAGCCGTTAAGGCTACGGCGACCTTAATACTGGAGACTTTAGCTCAAGCCAAGGATTCTCGAATCTCCCCTGCGGCATAGCTCTAGACGATCAATTTCCGCGAAAAGGATGCAGTCTCACATCACTAATACTGCTCTTGCCAATCTAGGTTCGAGCAATAGGTGCTTTTCGGTTAATGCCCTCGAGAAACGACAAGTACAAGGGCTTAGCGGGCAAGCAGATCCGGTCCGGGCTCGTCCAAAAGAGACTGTTACCTCATTTTTCGTGACCGGGAGGGAGCTACCCACTGCCGCTGAACTGGGTAACGGCATTGGCCAAGCGTTTGAAGACTCGTTCCCCTTGATAGTGATCTGCTGACCCCATTCGGCCATATAACAGTGGGTCGATGAAGAGATCAAGAAGTTCAAGCACCTCGACAATTCCGACCATTTGCTCTGCCTGATCGTGGACGGCGAACCCAACGCAGCCGAGCCCGACCTTGTGCAGGAGGAGTGCTTTCCCGAGGCTGCCAAGTATGAGCTTCGAAATTTCGACCCGACCTCAAGCAACGCGATCTCACTCGCAAGCAGATGCGACTCGCCATCCTAAGCTCCTTTTCCTTCGCCCTCGTCGGAGTGATGGCCGGATTGACCTTCTGGGCCCTCAACCGGCAGCAGGAGCCGATCGCCAACGCCAGCAGACCGTCCAAGCCCAAAAAAATGCTGGTCGGTGTGAAATTGCTGCAGGAAGCCGAAAATCAACATGATGGGGCTCTCCAAGCTTAAAAGTTTGCAAAAACTGACGGCGAGTGATCACGGGGAGTTATGACGGCACTGCGAAGATCTGGGATACCGGGACCGGTGAGGAACTAGTGGCGTTGAAGGCGCAGGCAGGCATCGTTGTATCCGTAGTCTTTTCTATGGATGGTCGGCGAGCGCTTACGGTGGGCCATGACCACACGGTGAATTTCTGGGATGCCGTCGATTGGTCCCTAATCAAAGAAGAATACCCCGAACACCAGAGGCAATGCTACGAAGAGTGGCTTAAGGACAACGTCTCATACCACGAGTGATTATTTGTAAGGGAAGAAGATTCTTTCTCAGCTCACCTTCATCACCAACTCGTCGTCCTTGATGGAGAAGGTGACATCTGCTCCTTCTTCAACTTCCCCGGCCACGAGAGCACGAGCAAGCTGAGTCTCCACCTGCTTCTGGAGAAAGCGCTTGAGCGGGCGTGCCCCGTAGGTCGGATCATATCCTTTTTCGCCAATCCACTTCTTGGCCGAAGAGGTGAAGGATACGGAAACCTTGCGGTCCTCGAGGCGCTTGTTGAGCCCAGCGAGCAGGAGATCAACGATCTCCGTGATTTCCTCGAGAGAGAGAGGCTTGAAGAGAACAACGTCGTCGATCCGATTGAGAAACTCAGGGCGAAAATGATCGCGCAGCTCGGCTAGAACGGATTCGCGAACGCTCTCGGAGATTTCGCAGTCGACAATGTTGTCCTGCAGGTAGCGACTGCCGACGTTGGAGGTCATGATGACGACGACGTTCTTGAAGTCAACGGTGCGGCCTTGGGAATCCGTGAGGCGCCCATCGTCCATGAGCTGTAACAATACATTGAAGACATCGGGGTGCGCTTTCTCGATTTCATCGAAAAGGATAACCGAATAGGGCTTACGCCGAACGGCCTCGGTGAGCTGACCGCCCTCCTCGTAGCCGACGTAACCAGGAGGAGCTCCGATCAAGCGGGCCACGGAATGCTTTTCCATATACTCAGACATGTCGATGCGGATAATATTGTCTTCGCTGTCGAACAGGCTTTCGGCGAGGGTCTTGGCCAGCTCGGTCTTCCCTACCCCGGTGGGCCCGAGAAAGAGAAAGGAACCGATCGGGCGATTTGGATCCTTGATCCCAGCTCGGGCTCTAAGGATGGCCTCGACTACCGCATCTACGGCTTCTTCCTGCCCGATCACTCGCTCGTGCAAAATGCCATGCAGGCGCAAAAGCTTTTGCTTTTCTCCCTCGATCAGCTTGGTCACGGGCACTCCGGTCCAGCGGGCTACGATATCGGCGATTTCCTCGGCAGTCACCTCCTCC
>Ga0302117_10001405_pt1 | contig 11500 bp, 9 predicted proteins | sample AG5_322_MG_FD_203112 | JGI IMG/M metagenome (GOLD analysis project Ga0302117, IMG submission 203112) | Marine microbial communities from Western Arctic Ocean, Canada - AG5_32.2 | ecosystem: Environmental > Aquatic > Marine > Oceanic | place: Canada: Western Arctic Ocean | collected 2017-10-01 | reverse complement strand
AAACCCGCTCGGCGGACACTTACCCTGTACAACCAAATATCCCCTTCCCAGGGAGACCCGGCTCACCGCAAGGTAAGCCGGGTCACTTTTTTTGGGGCAGCGGAAAGTTCCGAAGAACTTTAAGGCCTGGGCTCACCTGCACCCGCCGACACTCGGCCGCGCTCGCCCGCACTCCCCCGCGCTCTACCGGGGTCGGACAACCGTGTTCTGCGTCGCTTCGGCGGGCATTGTTCTCCGGTCTTCGGCTACCCGAGAAAGCGTGCGCGTTCCACCAGCATCGCCAGTGCCCGGACCGCGCGGTGCGCGCTCGGATAACAAACACGGCCGCCTTCACGGACCGCCGCCGGACCGGCGTTCCCGGGATCGGAAATCGCGAGCTCGCTCACGGACAAGACCGGCTTTCCGTACCGCTCCGAGGCTTCGCGAGCGGCCAACGCGAATCGCGCGTCCTGCTTCTCGTGGTAACCCACGACGCGTTCGAGTCCGTGGTCGGGAAAGAAGCGTCCGGTTCGAAACACGCCGGCCTGGCCCGATTGAATCCCCAGGCCCAGGTGAATCACCGCATCCACGTCGGGATGCGCGGTCACCAGATCGAGCACTTCGGGAATCGTGTCTCGGGTCTCTCCGCTCGCCAGATCAATGGGATTACTTCGGCTCCAGCGCGCCGGGACCATGGTGTCGATCTTCGCGCGAATATCCTCGGGGAGCGCGATCAGGTCGAGGCCCGCCGCCGCGCACGCATCCGCCGCCAGAACGCCCCAACCCCCCACCGAGGTAAAAACGAGAGTCCGCGATCCACGGGGCAGTGGTTGGCTGGCCAGGGTTGCCGCCCACTCGAAGGCCTCTTCCACAGTGGGCGCGCGAAGGGCACCGAGTTGCCGGCAGATGCCATCGAAAACGCGATCGTCGCTGGCCAGTGCCCCGGTATGGCTCGAAGCCGCCCGGGCTCCCTGCCCCGTCGCCCCTCCCTTGACAAGAACCAGGGGCTTGAGCGCGGTCAACCGCTTCACGGCTTGACGAAAGCGCCGTCCATCCCCCACGCCTTCGATATAGGCAAGAGCCACATCGGTGTCCGGGTCCACGGCAAAGTATTCAAGGACATCGGCCAAGCCCGTCTGGGCCGAGTTGCCCAGGGAGACCGCTTTACTGACCCCGACCCCGGTGCTCACCGCATAGTTGAGATAGGAGGAAACCAGGTTGCCGCTCTGGGAGGCCACGCCGATGCGCCCCGGCGGCGGATACGGCGAAACAATCTGGGCGCAGAGCTTCCCGGGCGTCGAGATGACCCCCTGGCCATTGGGGCCGATCAGGAGCATGCCCAGTTCATCGGCGGTTTCCACTAACTCGCGTTGAAGCGCCTTGCCTTCTTCCCCCGCTTCGCCATACCCGGCGCTGGCCACAAAGGCCGCGCGGACTCCTTTCGCCGCACAGGCCCGAAGGAGTTCGGCGTTGCTTGCGGTGGGCGTACAGACAAAGACCAGATCCGCGGCGCCCTCGGGCACACCGGACACGTCTTTGAGGGTGGGCTGCCCCAAAACCTCGGCGCCGTCGATCTTTACGGGGAAAATTTCGCCCGGAAATCCATAGCGCTGAAGATTGTGCAGGGTGACAAAGCCGAACTTTGCCGGATGACTCGAAACCCCGGCAACCACGACACCTCGGGGATGGAAGAGCGGCGCGAAGCGAGCGCGAATCGCGTCGTCGTCCCGGGCCGGGGGGAGCGTGGGCTCCTCCACCGGAGGACCCATTTCCACCAACGCATCCACGGCGACTGGACGCCCCTGGGAAAGAATCATGGGGTTGAGGTCGACACTCGCCACATCCGGGCGCTCGCTGGCCAAACGCGACAAGCCCAACAGAACTTTGGCCAAGGCGGGACGGTCAAGGGCGGGCTCGCCGCGGAATGGCTCGGTGAGCAGATGGGCGGAACCCAGGCGATCCACCAGAGACTCGGCTTCACCCGGGGACAAGGGCGTCGCCGCAAAAACGACGTCCTGCAGGGCCTCGGCCAAGATCCCGCCGAGCCCGACAACCACGCAGGCCCCGAATTGGGCGTCCCGCACGAGGCCGGCGATCAACTCACGCGCCCCCGCTACCTGCTCGGCCACCAGCAGAGTCACCGCCCCGTCTTCGGGCCGCGCCTGGGAGAGCAAGACTTCGGCGGCGGCTTCCACCCCGGGTCCGTCGGACAGCCCCACCTTCACCAGCCCGCGCTCGGTCTTGTGGGCGATGCCATCGCCGCTGAGTTTCAGCACCACCGGAAAACCCAGGCCTTCGGCTGCAAGCGCCGCCTGAGCCGGTGTTTTGACTCGCCTTTCACGCGCGAAAGGAATATCAAAATCGGTGAGCAGATCCTTCGAGGCGGCTTCGGAGAGGGTCGCGGGGAGCTGAGCTGTCATGGCCGCGCAGCTTAGTGAAATGCTCGGCCAGGGTCGAACGCCACGGCTGGCCGGGGCCAGCCCTTTTGTTCCCAGGCCGTCCCGACTCCGAGGCAGATCGATTACCCTCCGGCCGGAGTTTCAGCCAGGGAGAATCCATGTACGCCCAGATCCAGAGTGCCCTCGTGGCCCTCGATTCGGCATTTACCGACTACATCGTTGCCCCTCTCGGAAGCGTTCTCTTTTTCGACGTCGCGTTCTGGGACAACGGCCAACCAAACGAAATCGCCTTGCCCGCAGTGGTTATCTGGCTTGTTCTCGGTGCGGTGTACTTCACTCTGCAGTTCCGGTTCGTCAATTTTCGTGCCTTCGGCCATGCCATCGCCTGTGTCCGCGGGCGCTACACCGACCCCAGCGAAGCCGGTGAGATCAGCCACTTCCAGGCGCTCTCGACGGCCCTCTCGGCCACGGTGGGACTGGGCAACATCGCGGGCGTCGCCGTGGCCGTGGGTGTCGGCGGACCCGGCGCGATTTTCTGGATGGTTCTGGCCGGGCTCCTCGGAATGAGTTCCAAGTTCGCCGAATGTTCCCTGGGCCAAAAATTTCGCATCATCGATGACCAGGGTCGAGTCACCGGTGGGCCGATGATCTACCTGCGAGACGGCCTGGCCCAACGCGGCTTTCCACGCCTGGGCGTGGCGCTCTCTGGAATTTTTGCCGTCATGTGCATCGGGGGCAGCTTCGCCGGCGGCAACATGTTCCAGTCCAACCAGTCCTTCGCCATCGTGCGCGATCAGATCCCCTGGCTCGCCGCCAACGGAGAAATTGGCGCGGCGGTCTTCGGCCTGGTCATGGCCACGGTAGTGGGTCTTGTGATCGTGGGGGGCATTCGGCGGATCGGCGAAGTCGCGGGCATCCTCGTCCCGGCGATGTGTCTCCTCTACATCCTCGCCGGCCTGGGGGTTCTAGCGGTCAATTTCGATCAGATCCCCAGCGCCTTCGCCACAATTGTTGGCTCGGCGTTCAGCCTCGAAGCGGGTTTCGGCGGCTTCATCGGTGTTCTCATTCAGGGCTTTCGCCGGGCGGCCTTCAGCAACGAGGCCGGCGTGGGTTCGGCGTCCATCGCCCACTCCGCCGCGCGTACCCAGGAACCCCTGCGTGAAGGTCTAGTGGCACTCCTCGAACCCTTCATCGACACGGTGGTGGTTTGCACCATGACGGGCCTGGTCATCGTGGTGAGCGGTGCCTACGAGCACCCCGATGCCGGCGAGAGCATCGCGATGACGGCTTTTGCGTTTGCCACGGTTTTCCCCTGGTACCCCGTCGTGCTTTCCGTGACCGCCGTACTCTTTGCCTTCAGCACCATGATTTCGTGGAGCTACTACGGGGAGAAATGCTGGGAGCATCTCTTCGGCCAGAAATCGATTTTTCTCTACAAGATGATTTTCCTCTTCTTCTGCTGGGCCGGTGCGGTATTCAACGCCGCCAGCGTTCTGGAGTTCGGCGACCTGATGATTCTCGGCATGGCATTTCCCAACATCCTCGGTGTGGTGCTCTTGACCGGCCCATTAAAAGAGGACCTCAAATCCTACATGCGACGCCTGAAGGCCAATGAATTTCCCCGTCACGATTAGATCCGTGATTCGAATTCTTGCCAAGACGAAAGGAAACACATGACGACCGAAATTGGGCGACTTGGAGTCTGGGCCTCCCTGGATGGACTTTCCGCCCCGGACGCCGCCGCCTTCGCCCAGCGTCTCGAGGCGTGGGGATACTCGGCCCTCTGGACCCCAGAGGCCGTGGGCCGCGACCCCTTTAGCTTGATCGGCTACCTAGCGGCAAAGACCGAAACCCTCGTCTTTGCCACCGGCATCGCGAACATCTACGCCCGGGACCCCATGACGATGAAGTCCATTCACAAGGCACTCGGAGAACTGGCACCCGGCCGTTTCGTTCTAGGCCTGGGAGTCTCCCACGAACACTTGGTCAAGCGCGTCCGGGGCCACGACTACACCAAGCCCCTGTCCACCATGCGGGGCTACCTGGACGCCATGGAGGCCGCCCTCTACATGGGTGCCGAGCCCGCCGAGGAAGCCCCCATTGTGCTGGCCGCTCTACGCGACAAGATGCTCGGGTTGGCTGCCAGCCGAACCCGGGGCGCCCACCCCTACCTCGTCCCACCCGCCCATACGGCTCGCGCCCGGAAGCTGATGGGCCCCGACGCCTGGCTCTGCCCGGAACAGATGGTTCTGCTGGAAAGCGATCCCAAAAAGGCGCGTGCGGTGGGACGCGCCAATCTCAAGGTCTACATCGGCCTGCCCAATTACCAAAACAACATCAAGCAATTCGGCTTTACCGACGAGGATTTTGCCAACGGGGGCAGCGACCGTCTGGTGGACGAAATCATCGCCTGGGGAGACGTGGCGACAATCCGGGCGCGCATCCAGGCGCACTGGGACGCCGGCGCCGATCATGTCTGCATCCAGGCCTTTCGCAGCGACGGAAAGCCCACCCCCGACGAAACCCTCCTCGAAGCCTTGGCTCCCAATGGCTGATCCCCAAGCCAACCGGCGCAGCTTCTGGGGCTGGGGGCTCGAGGGCGAAGGGCCCGATGCCGCCCAGCAAGAGGGCATTCGCAAGACCATGGAGCAGAGGCTCGGGCTCTCCCTCTCCCTGGCACCCGAACCCCAACTCGCCGACATCGCCTTGCCCAAGCCCCGAATCGCCGCACCCGAGAGCCTGGCAACCCGCTGCAGCACCGATCCCTTCGAGCGCGCCGGGCACAGTTATGGGAAGAGCTTCCGGGACGTGGTGCGCGGCGCCCGAGGCGACTTTTCGAGTCCACCGGATTTCGTTGCCTTCCCCGAGGACGAGGGCGACGTCGCCGCACTTCTCGACTGGGCGACGGATGCCCGAGTCATCGTTGTCCCCTACGGCGGGGGCTCGAGTGTGGTTGGCGGCGTGGAGTGTGTGCTCAGCGGGGATTACCAGGGCGTACTGAGCATGGATCTCTCCCGGCTCAACCGAGTGCTCGAGATCGACCGGGCTTCCCGGGCAGCCCGGATCCAGGCCGGCATCTTCGGCCCGGCCCTGGAGAATGCGCTTCGGCCCCACGGCCTGACCCTGCGCCATTTTCCACAATCCTTTGAGTTTTCGACCCTGGGCGGCTGGATCGCAACGCGCTCGGGGGGCCACTACGCAACGCTTTACACCCACATCGACGACTTCGTCGAAGGCATGCGGGTCATCACACCCCAGGGCCCCGTGGAGAGTCGTCGTCTGCCCGGGTCCGGGGCCGGGCCCAGCCCGGATCGGCTATTCCTGGGCAGCGAGGGCAGCCTCGGGGTGATCACCGAGGCCTGGATGCGCCTACAGGATCGCCCCACCCACCGAGCTTCGGCCACCTTGCGCTTTCCGGGCCCCGATGGCTTCGTTCGGGGGGCCGAAGCGGTGCGTGGCCTCACCCAGTCGGGCTTGGCCCCCACCAATTGCCGCCTGCTCGATAGCGGCGAGGCTCTGCAGTCGGGCGCGGGCGACGGCCAGGAATCCGTTCTGGTGCTCGGCTTCGAATCCGCCGACCACGGGCTTCAGGCCTGGCTGGACCGGGCGCTGGAAATTTGCGCCGATGCCGGCGGCGTCCTGCCCGAGGGCGGCGCCAAGATCCAGCACCAGAGCCCGGGGACGGGAGACGGCGGCGCCCAGCGCGAAGGCGCCGCCGGTGCCTGGCGCAACGCGTTTCTGCAGGCCCCCTATGTGCGCGACTCGCTCGTCCGGATGGCGGTCATCTGCGAGACCTTTGAAACCGCGGTCACCTGGGACCGCTTCCCCGAATTTCACCGGGAAGTCACCGCCGCGGTCCAAGACGCCATCGGCCGAGTTTGCGGGAGCGGCACGGTGCAGTGTCGGTTCACCCATGCCTACCCCGATGGGGCGGCCCCCTATTACAGCGTGATGGCCCCCGGCCGGCGGGGGAGCGAACTCGAGCAGTGGGCCGAAATCAAGGCGGCGGCCAGCGAGGCCTTGATCGCCCACGGCGGCACCATCACCCACCATCACGCGGTGGGGCGCGATCATCGCCCCTGGTATGACGCCCAGCGTCCGGATCTCTTCGGCCGGGCCCTGGATGCCGCCAAGCGCGAACTCGACCCCGGTCACATCTTGAATCCGGGCGTGATCATCGACTGACCCTGGCTTCTTTTCTCAAGCGCGCATCCTCAAGCGCGTAGCTAAGCCCGCATCCTCAAGCCGATATCTGAAGCCCGAGTGCGGGTGCGGCCCGGCGGGGAGAGGCGAAGAGCGAGACATCCCCACCCTCCGGCTTTCCCATGGCGGCGGATCCGCCTATGCTTGGCCGCCCATGACTCGAATCAACGAGCACTACCAGAAACTCCAGGCAGGCTATCTCTTTCCCGAAATCGGACGCCGGGTAAGCACCTTTCAGGCCGAAAATCCCGACGCCCGAGTCATCAAACTCGGCATCGGGGACATCACCCTGCCCCTGGCCCCGGCCATCGTCGAGGCCATGCACGCCGCGGTGGACGAGATGGGCGAAGAGGCCCACGGCTACGGCCCGGAAAATGGCTACGGGTTTCTGACGGAAGCCATCTGCGCCCACGATTACGCGCCCCTCGGCGTCTCCCTCGAACCCAGCGAGATCTTCGTCTCCGACGGCAGCAAGCAGGACAGTGGGAACATCCAGGAGATCTTTGATCTCGGTTCCAGCCTCTGCGTCACCGATCCCAGTTACCCCGTCTACGTGGACACCAACGTGATGGCCGGGCGCACCGGCGAGGCGGACGAGGCCGGCCGCTACCAGGGCATCGTCTACCTGCCCGCGACCGAAGCCAATGCCTTCATGCCCGGTCCCCCGGATGAACGCGTGGACCTCGCGTACCTGTGCTCCCCCAACAACCCCACGGGCGCCGTCGCCACCCGGGAAAACCTGACCCAATGGGTCGACTGGGCCCGACGCAACGAGGCGACGATTCTCTTCGACGCCGCCTACGATGCCTTCATCCAGGACCCGAACCTTCCGCGCTCGATCTTCGAGATCGAGGGCGCCCGGGAGTGCGCCATCGAAATGCGCAGTTTCTCCAAGCGCGCGGGCTTTACCGGAACGCGGTGCGCCTATATGGCGATCCCGAAAACCGTGATGGGGCGCAGCGCCCAGGGCGAAGCGATCTCCCTCAACGCGCTCTGGTCCCGGCGCCACGCGACCAAGTTCAACTCGGTCCCCTACGTGATCCAGAAGGCCGCAACCGCGGTTTTCTCCGAGGCCGGTGCCGCCCAGACCGCCGAGCAAATCGCCTACTACATGGACAATGCACAGCGCATTCGCCAGGGACTCGGCGGAGCGGGCTTTGCGGTCTTCGGTGGGGAGCACGCACCCTATATCTGGATGCGCACCCCGGGCGGCCTCTCGAGTTGGGATTTCTTCGACCAGCTCCTCGAGCGAAGCCACGTTGTGGGCACCCCGGGCTCGGGCTTCGGGCCCGCGGGCGAGGGGTATTTCCGAATCAGCGCCTTCAACTCCCACGCGAACGTCGACGAAGCCATCGAGCGAATCCTCAAAGCCTTCGGGAGCTGAAGGTCGATCAAGATCCTTCAGCCCTGTTCACAGCATCGCGGGTAGGCGCCACCAGGTCGTGTCAGGCTTCTGCCAGATCGCCCGCCAGAGAAGCGCGCCAGGCGCCCTCGATCGGCTGTTCCGCCGTATACGCGGGATGGGAAACTCGCAGAGTCACGGGCGTGCCCGGGTCCTGAAAAGCCGCCGCGGCTTCGGGGCCCAGGGGGAACTTGACGTACTGGACCGCCGAGATCCGATCTCCCTCAAATTGCTTGTCATCGAATGTCGCCGGCACCCGAGCCTCCCCCACTTCGAGGCACACGAACTCGTCGATCCCCACCAAGCGATCGAGTTCGCTGCGGATGCGGTCGGCCTCGGGAATCTCGATCATCAGGGTGGCCGAAAGCTCATGGTCTCCGGGGACGAGTTCGTTGTAGACCGCGACCTCCTCGGCGATGGCCTCTTCACGCACGCTGCGCTCGGCCCGGGTCATTTCCTGGATCTGAAAAATCACCGTGTCCCGGTTCTCAAAAATGAACGTCAGCCGATCGCCCAGGGGAACCCGCCGATTCTTCTTCATCGCAATCGTCTCGGCCAAATACCTCTCACGAATTTTCTCGTAGGCCGTGAGGTCCAGAATTTCAGACGTTTCCACCCGTTTCATACCGACTCCTCTCCCCCCGGCCCCAACCCGTAGGCGTCCCGGAGCAATACAACGGGGTGTACGGCCTTAAGGCCGGTTCGCTCTTCGATCCGCAGCGCCGATAGCGGGCAATCCGTGGCCACCCGATCCGGCTTTGAGGCCTCGATCGCGTCGATCAGTCCTTCGCAAATTTTCAGGCTCTCGTCGTAGTGGCGCGCCTTCATCCCCCAGGTGCCATCCACTCCCGAACAGGCCTCCACCATCACGACCTCGTCCGCCGCCAGGCCCAGAATCTGCTTGGAGCGAAAGCCAATGTTTTGAGCCTTGAGGTGACAGGGAAGGTGATAGGCCACCTTGCCGATGCGCTGGGGAAACTCGCGATCGAGCTTTTTGGCCGCCGCTACATTGAACACGTACTCGCCCAGGTCCAGGGTGTTCTCCGCCACGAGTCGGGCGTCATCGGTCCCAAGCAGTTCGGGGTATTCCTGCTTGAGTTGCAGGGAACACGTGGGCCCGGGCACCACGATCTTCAATCCCTCACGCACCCGGGGCGCCAGGTGGGCGACCACCTTTTCGGCGTTTCGCCGAGCATTTTCGAGGTCACCCCCATGCAGGAATGGGGCGCCGCAGCAAGCGTTGTACCCCCCCTCCACCGCAATTCCGTTGTGCTCGAGCACCTGCACCGCTGCCCAGGCGGTTTCGGCCTCGCTGTATTCGACAAAGCAAGTGGTAAAGAGGATCACCCGCTCCGAGTGGGATGCGTCGGCCTGCCGCTCGGCCAGGACCTTGGAAAAGGGCCGGGACTGGTACTCGGGCATAGGCCAGCGCCGGTCGATGCCCGTGGTTTTCTCCATCAACAGCCGAACCGCCCGGTTCTTGAAAGCCAAATTGGTGACGGGTGCGGTGAAACACGACACCTTCCCCATTCGGTCCTGCTGCGCCCCAATGCGATCCACTAAGGGCAAGCCTTCTTCCTTGGCCTGAACCAGCTTGGCCCGGGTCATGAGCTTGGGAAAATCCAGTGCCCACTCGTGAGGGGGGTGGTACGGACAGTGGTTGTAACAGAGCTTGCACTGATAACAGAGGTCCACGACTTCCTGGCTCTCGGCCGGGGTCAGCTTCGAGGCCTCCTGGTCGTGTCCGTCAATCGCCTCGAAGAGCGAGGGAAACGAGGGGCAAAGGGGAAGACACCTTCGACAGTCTTGGCATTTTTCGAAGACACGCGTCATTTCTTCGTCGAGGGCACCGCGATCGAGAAATTCCGGATCCGAGAGCGACGGGTTCTTCATCAGCTTGCCTGGAAGCCTTTCAACTCAACGAGGAGACCGGTGGCCTCCTGAATCCCGCAAACCCCGGGGTTCCGGGGAGGAGCGAACAATCGAGGGGTAGATCCGGTGCAACCCGGAAGGAAATGAAATCGAGAATGGAGCGGAGCGCATGGTGCGCCCCGCTCCCGGTCACTCAAGTCGAATTAGAGCGTCTCCAGACCGTCGAGCGCCTTCTGGAATCGACCCGCATGGGACTTCTCCGCCTTCGCCAGGGTCTCGAACCACTCGGCGACGTCGTCGAAGCCCTCTCCCCGCGCGGTCTTTGCCATGCCGGGGTACATCTCGGTGTACTCGTAGGTCTCCCCGGCGACGGCCGCACCCAAGTTCTGTTCCGTGGAACCGATGGGCAGATCCGTAGCCGGATCACCGACGCGCTTCAGAAAATCGAGATGTCCGTGAGCGTGGCCGGTCTCGGCCTCGCCGGTGTCGCGAAAGAGGCCGCCCACGTCGGGATAGCCCTCGATGTCCGCCTGCTTTGCGAAGTACAGGTAGCGACGATTCGCCTGGGACTCGCCCGCGAATGCGTCCTTGAGATTCTGATGGGTGGTGGTTCCCTTGAGGTCCGCCATAGTTTTTTTCTTCCTTTTTTTTCGTAGTCTTCTGCTTGGGTAATCGTTGATTGATGGCTCGTTTCTTCGATGGAACTGGGTACCTCTTCACACGTTGGATCGGAATGTCGGAGACCGATGGCTCGGACTCTCTCGGCTTCACCCCGTAGGCGGATTTCCGAAAGAAGCCCCGCGGCCCCGGAGCAGGGGCTCAGTCGACGAGTGGGCCGGCCTTGGCCTCACAGTCGCCGCAGAGTCCGTAGAAATCGATGGAAACACGTCGAACCCGCAGATCGAGTTCGCGCGCGACACGGTTTCGCAGTCCCCGGGGTTCGCCGAAAGGCACGTCCATGATTCCCCCACAGGTCTCGCAATTGAAATGGTGGTGGGGCGCCGGGTTCCCGTCATAGCGCACCGCCCCGGTCGCCGAGGGAACGGCCTTCACGTGCCCCTGGTCCGCGAGCACTTCGAGGTTTCGGTACACGGTTCCCAGGGAAAGCTGGGGGAAATCATCCGCCAGGCCGGTATGGATCTGGGCCGCCGTGGGGTGACTGGGCGTGGCACGGAGCCATGCCAGGATGCAGTCGCGCTGGCGGGTCCGATGCCGGCGGGGAGAAATTTCGGGGGGCGAGGGGTCGGTGGGCACGCTCGGTAGTCTAGAAACCCCGAGTCCAGGCGCGCAACCCAAAATAGGAACTTTTCTTGTTTTTTGAATTCCCTCCAGCCAAAGCAAAACTTGTGACGGGCACGGGGGGTTGCTACCCAAGCCAATCGTTCATCTCATATAGGAGTCCACAATGTTTCGGTCCCGAGTTCCCCGGTTGGCTCCTTTTGCCCCTTTTGCCCTGATCGCACTGATCGCCCTGCTGGTCTCGAGCTTCGGGTGCTCGACCCCCCCGCCCGTCTCCAAGAACATCAACCCGGCGACGCCGGTGCTCAACCGGATCCATCAGTCCGGAATCCTCCGGGTGGGCATGTCGGGGGACCAACCGCCCTTCAACGCCAAGACCCGGTCGGGGGAGATCGTGGGTATTGAA
>Ga0302117_10001402_pt1 | contig 11515 bp, 8 predicted proteins | sample AG5_322_MG_FD_203112 | JGI IMG/M metagenome (GOLD analysis project Ga0302117, IMG submission 203112) | Marine microbial communities from Western Arctic Ocean, Canada - AG5_32.2 | ecosystem: Environmental > Aquatic > Marine > Oceanic | place: Canada: Western Arctic Ocean | collected 2017-10-01 | reverse complement strand
CAACAGCACCGGTATTGACATCAGATGCGATATCCAGCATCTTTAGGGTTGCTTCAAAACCAGGCAGTGGCAAGGGGTCTTCAACCAACCATACCCGTCTAAAAATAATAAAATACATGATTCCAAGGAACCCTGCAAACATACTTGCTACAATTCCAACAAAAGCCAGATTAAACGTATCAGCATTGGTAATCAGTGGACCATCAGCTAAGAAATACCGTGGGTCTGATGCCAAAAGGAAAATGGCCGGGAAGGTGAAGATGAATCCGGTCGAGGCGTGGGTTGCCCCGGTCGTAGCAGAGGTTGCGATGTTGACTTCAGAGGGTGACCATTTGAGCGCCATACCCAAGAGGTAGGCGATATACCAAGCAGCAGAGATTGCCAACCCTAACTTGAGACCGATATAGGCAGTAACTCCAGAAAATATTGCTCCAATCGCAATGCCGTAAATCACCTTAGGTGTGCTCCAATGGGATACTTCAAAGGATTCTTTGACGTTTTTCTCTTCTAAATATTGCTCCAACACACCGGTGTTGAGGTTGTTGTACATGTCATTATCAAGCCATGTAAGCGTACCCTCTTCGATCGCTTTCAAACCCTGAGGAGTGACTGGTTGACGGTATGCTGATTTTTCGACACCCATTGATTTCACACCCGCATACGCTACGCGTATATCCCAAGGTAAGGCAATCCGTTTGAATAGGTTGCTGTTGTTCGTGGCTGATTCAGCCAAGGTTCAATGTTTAAAATTCTTCTCGAGTCGAAGATTCACGAATCATAACAGCAGGTAAACCGCCCCATACTTCTCCGGCTGGAATCGTACGATATTTAGGAACCAAAGAATTGCTGGCGACAACAGCATGCTCTTCGATGACAACGCCTGGCTGGACTGTGGCTCCTGTACCAAGCAGTGAACCTGTCTTCATGTGAATCGGAGCAAAAATCATTTGTCCTTTTTCCGCCAAATGGCCATTCATGATTGCGCCCCCACCAATCACACAGTCATCATCGATTCGAATCAATGCAGGGTCATTTAATCGAAAGGTATTGATTTGAGTATTTTTACCAATTTTAGCGCCACATACTCGGAAATAGGCATTTGCAAAAAATGAAGGTACAAAGTGTTGAAGACAAGGTTGAGTCGAACGTAGAACTTGTCCGCAGAAAGCCCAGCGCAATGTCGTGAACGATGTCAAAGAAACAATAGTTTTCTCCTTTATTCGAATGTGAAGAATAAATTGTAACACTGCTGAAAAGGCCAAAAGGCTGAGCGTGTAGACAATAAAAGAACTTGAAAGAACAAGTCCAGTTACGAGAGCTTGAGCCCATTCATGTTCAAAAGATATCAAGTCATTCGCCCAGTGATAGTAGACGATTGTAGGCGCAAGAGGTACTCCCCAGACCAGAATCATGATAGCAATCACAATAAAAGTGCCTACTGTTTGGAGGAATTGAAAGGTCTTCATGTTATTTCCTCCAAGGCTCACTTGATAATGTTACGCTACACGACATCGAGGATTGTCACGGTTGAATCAATCCGTCACTCGAGTGGAGTGGTCTCAGAAGAGACACCATTCGCTCGAGCAATTCGGTCTTCTTCCTCAGCAACACGTATACCTTCGTCGAGATCGATACGGCTGGTGATGAAGGTTCCCAAAAGAATGACAATCGTAATGGTCAAAATCGCCACACGGCTGTCATATTGGGTGCTGGCAATCGCATACAAGAACGTTCCAATCATTGCAGCGGACTTTCCAAGGAATCCAAAGAATCCAAAGAATTCTGAAGTTCGTGTTTGAGGAATCAACAATGTGAACATCGAGCGAGCCTGAGCACCTGCAGCACCCATTGCAACACCGACAAACATACCGAGTGTAATCCATTGGGCAGTAACACCCATTCCGAGTGGAGCCCAGACGTTTGAGCGCATCCAAGAAGCATAACCATCAGCAAGGCCACCTTGGTCAACGTTGGTTGGATGTGTATCACCAATTTCGTCGCTACCACTTTCGGGGCCTCCTACAAAGAGAATAGACCATCGATGGTCATTGGTGCCATTAAAGGCCGCAACGATTGCCGAAGCATTTTCAGCATCAATCGAATAAAGCGTTTCTGTCTCATCCGCTTGTCCATCAATGAGCATGGATATGCCAAATATACCGGAGCCGACAAGTAGGAAAGCAAGTAAAGCACCTTTCCAACCCATCTCGAGATTCTGAATATAGAGGATACCTGCACCAAAGGTAGCCAGAATGGCAAGAATAGCGATGCACATGAGAATTCCTGCACCCAACGACCCAGAGGACGTAGAGGTCGAAACATAATCAGTAGAATTCGTCGGGAAATGAGCCTGATAAGCATCACGGAATTCATTATCACCTGTACCTTCTTCGCTGATCCAGCCCTCGTATCCCTTATCGTACAGTGTCGTTAGGTTATACATTTGAGTCTCGTTATCCCAAGTGAAAGTGAAGTCGTACCGCTCTGCATCAGCTGCCTGCGGCTGTCCTTTCTCATCAACAGTCACAGAAGAATCAAGTTCCAAAGGTGCGAATCCTGCAGCAACGACGGCTACACAGCAATAAATCATCAAGGAAAGCATCAATGCGAATTTTGTACCCTTGGCAGTGGCGAGTTTACCAAATAACAACGTCATCGGGATTGCCACGATGTTAACTGTGAGAAGCAAATAGATATTCAATTGAAGACTCAAACGAAGTACGGAATCTCCGTATGCGCTTGCCATGCTGGCAATGGTATTGACGCCGTCATAGAACAAAAGATACGCAAGAAGATACATTGCCAAAATCTTGAACTTTTTGATTTCTTTGAATGTCGTGAACACTTGCCCATAAGCAACTTTGGTAGCATCCTTAAGCCCTCCCCATTCCATCTCATTGGGGATTTCAGGTTCTGGAGTCCACTTGAACATGAGGTATCCATAGCCCCACCACCAGAGTGCGGAGGTGACGAAGATGGTTGAGAGACGGAAGTTACCATCCCAGCCGAAAGGACCCAAGAGAATGATAAGGTGGAATATGAGCAGCATAGAACCGCCCATGAAACCATAGGCATAGCCCTTCGAAGAGACGTGGTCCATACTTCGCTTATCAGCCAAATAAGGCATGAAGGAATAGTAAATGACGTTACCACCGGTAAAACCAACCGTACCTATCACATACATGACTGCCATAATTTTGTAGCCTTCAGAACCAAAGTAAGGTGCAGCCCCCATCAGTGCGGTGAAAATAACACCAGCAACGGTATACCATTTGAGTAACTTTTTCTTAATCGGCATTTTGTCTGCAATCACACCAAGAGCAGGAGCAGTTACCACAACGAAAAGCATCGAAAATGTCAGAACCTTCGCATAGAATGCGTCACCAGTTTGTGTTCCTGTTGCATAGTTGTATAATCCAGACATCACTTGAGGAGCGATGACCGTCATCACAGTGAGCGCATAAGCTTGGTTTGCCCAATCAAAGAAATACCAACCCTTCAATGCTTTTTTATCTGGGTCACTCATATTTTCCATGGATGACTTAACTGAAAACGGTTCTGTTGCTGTTGCTGTTCCAACATCGGACATAACCTGTCAAGAACCCACTTGGCTTATGAATACATTACCGGTCAAAAGTTCAAATTGTGAGATTCACAATTTGTTTGAAAGGAGTCACTTCATCTTTCGATTTTGTAACGGCCAAGGGCTTCCATCCAAAGAATTTCTTGTCCAGATGCAACTTCGATTTCGGAGTCCATTGGAAGAATCATCATTGTGTGGTCTTTCATGTTCATTGCATGAACTTCTTCACCATCGATGTGGGTAACCATTGCCTTGCCTTTTTCGATCATTGGAACATTGATACTATCGGTGACTGAGCCAACGTGTGAGATTTTCTTCGAAGAGAACAAAGATACCAGTTCAATACGTGCCTTTGCAGAACCGTGCTTCCCAGGTTTTGACGTAGAAATGCTCAAGATTTTGTAGGCATGATCGTCGACAACGCAAAAGCGTCCAACTTTTAAAGTTCGAATTTCAACACGGTCTGTTCCTGGCATAGAATCCCTCTATTTGCGCTGTCAAGGTGCTGGCTTATCACCCTTCGCTCTTTTTTGAATTGAATTAGAGTTCACGTATATCGTAGCGTTGACCAGACTGCTCCATCGAATGGTTGAGTATAAGTGGGCATAATTGTAGGCCGACCTCATCGCTTGGAACAAGCTGGCCTGAAGTATGAAAGTTAACAAAATCAGCATGCCGAGGAAAATCGATTGGATCCACAGAACGTAGAGCTGATTGCATACCTGTATCGACAATTCCAGGGGCGATTGAAATGGCGCTTATGTTCGATTGTGCACCTTCAATTGCTAAGCAACGAGTCCACATATCGAGGCCTGCTTTTGCAACGCAATACGCCGACCACGACTCAACAGGACTCAATGCTGCTCCACTTGAGATGGTCGTCACTCGGGATTGTTGTGCACCACCCATATTCGCCATGAGGCGTTGTGTCAAATCTTGAACACCGATCAAATTGACATCGATTGAATGCGACCAATCATTGATTTCAATCTGAGCAAGTGGCGAAACGGGAAATATTGTACCAGCATTATGAACCAAGCCAGCAATCCAAGGAAAGTGTTGACAGATTCGTTCAGCCGCCTGCTTAATGTCATTGGGTTGAGATAAATCACATGCGATAGCGAAAGAACCGGGGCAACAAAGGGCAAGTTCCTCACCGATTTCATCTAATTCTCTCGATGGGCGAGCAAGGGCAACTACAGGATAGCCTTGGGCTGCAAGTTGTTGTGAAATTGCTCTGCCAATGCCTTTGGAAGCACCTGTGACAACATAAGGACCCTGAGCCATACTCTAAGCCAGTGCTGAGGGTTTTTGATTATGACCCAGTAAAGGTTGAACACAATGTTCAATCAAGCCTCGATTACAACTCATTCTTAGTTTTAACAGATACAAACGCAGCTCCAAGGAGTGCAACAATACCAAGAGCAGCAGTAAAGCCTGGGACATTCGAAGAAGAAGCCGTATTTTCAAGATTAACTGTAACAAGAGTTGTTGCTGAATTCGTGCCATCGCTCCATGTAATGGTTGCTTCAATTGATTCGTCGACATCGGCAGAGAGCATTATAATTGCAGCAGCACTTACTTCTCCGACGACTGGTCCGACTGATACATCATTGATTGAAAGCGTGATCGGGTCGTTATCAATATCTTGGCAAACTGCTACAATGAAATAACTTCCAGAAGGAACTGTAATAATTGGAGAGATTCCCGTCCCTAAGCCTTGGACAGAAGAAGCCCCGATGACCAAAGTAGAAACGACTGTGTCGCCTGTAATATCGACCGGTAAACCATCGACTTCAAGGGTGTAATAAATCGAACAGACGGGTAATTGATTGGTTGGGAAATCAGTCACATCATATGGATTTGTTCCACGAAGGTATTCGATTTCGTCTGCGAATCCGTCACCATCATCATCGGTATCAAGTAAGTCGCATGTACCATCGCTATCGAAATCAATTGGGATTGAAGTTGGGTTTTGGGTATCAGAACCACATTCAATTTCGATGCTGTCATCCCATCCGTCATTGTCACTATCTGAACAGCCTGTCGCATCAACGATACTACTGGTCGGTGTTGTCGGACATTCGTCGAATTTATCATAAACTCCATCTGCATCAACATCCGATATTGAATTTTGTGCCCAACATAATGTACTAATTAATGCGCTGTTAACTGCAGAATCAATCAATGCGTCAACCGCATACAAATCTACAGCGATGCATGCATTTGAAGAGTCTGCTAAAGCCTTGAACTCCAATAAATGCTCTTCAACAGAGTCTGTACCTTCGACCCAGGTAAAGTCTCCAGAATCCATTAATGTCAGAATACCCGATGATACATCAGAAACTTCCCACTCGATGGTGTAACTTTGACCAGCATCTAAGGCTTCCATGGAGACTGATACGGAGCCCCAACCATCAGGTTGAAGCTGCGCAATTGCGGATACTGTAGCATCATCTTGGTTAACCATTTCAGGTAGAACTGTGATTGTTGAACTGCTAAAGTTCGCCATCAGCATGGAATCAGTTTGTCGTGTCAATGAGCACTCCACACGGTAATCGCCTTCCGATGCCGGTGTAAAGACTGAATTTTGAGTGTTGACATGTTCAGGCCTGTGATTCCAAGTAGAAGTCATAGAATCAATGACGAGGAGTGTGCTCTCATCGATTAAATTACAAACTTCGACATACGAGAGAATGAATTCGTTACGGTGATCCAGTTCCCATTTCATGTCGATTATAAGATTCATATTCAACAATATTTGCGGTTGGTGAAGCATGTGTGCAGAAACGACTTCTCCACCAATCACAAAGTAACTGCTCTCTTCATCTGCACCATCTAATCGAACGTCTTGAATCAGTAGTTTCGATTCAAAAGCCATTGAAGCATTTTCAAGTTCCCATGTCACGTTATCTGCGAAATCTCCGCAACAGTCGGGAATGGCGATACTGATGACCTCTGTGTAGGAAGAACTGGTTGGTGTGAAATCAACTTCTCCCGAAATTATATCTTGGTCTTCCGGTGCCACATTGACCCAATACCACCAAGGTGTTCCAGCGCAAAAGGTTTCAAACAAACCATTTTCTTGGTATTCAGTTGCCAGTTTACATAATGAATAAGCAACAGTATAGGTGGTATCGGGATACAAGTTGGTTGCAACGATACTGAGTTGGATGGTTGAATTATGAGGATAGTAGATTGCATCTGTTACTGCTGTGTGCTGTTCATTGCCGGTATAATTGGCATCGATGACCATGAAAGTGTCACCTGTTTGTGTCCCCATTAATGTATTGTCAAAGTCACGAGTAAGTGAGCACTCGACATGATGTTCACCTGCAGATATTGGGGTTTGGGTGATGTGTACATTTGGTCTACCATTGTGACTCCAAGTTTGATTTTGCGTTGAGATAATTGCTCCTGTCGAATTCACTAAATCACACTCAATGGTGTAAGCAAGAACAAAACGATTGTTCGTATCAAGATACCAAGTCGTTTGTGCGGTTGAAGACATTCCGATTAAAATCGCACTACGATCATTGGATGTAGTACTGCTCAAGAGTTCGCCACCAAGTATAAACACATTTGATAATTCTGAGAACAATTCCACACCAAAAATGTCGAGACTGATATCAAATGTTAACGAGGAGTTGGGGAGAGAATCAACCGTCAACATCCCGTGCGTTGGATAATACTCATACGAATCGCCACAACAATCAGGAATTGAAACGGTAATCACTTCAGAATGAGAGGAAGTTGTTGGTGTGAAAATAATTTCTCCATTTATCTCAATGATTTCAGATTCATTTACCGTAGTTGTCGAGGCATCATCAGAAACGCCATACACGACCTCACTACCACATTCGAATACATAATTGGAGATCTCATCAGAATACCAAACTTGGGAATTGCAAAGTGAGTATGTCAATGCGTATTCCGTACCAGGATACAAATCGGTCAGATTAACATAAAGTGAAACTTCTGAGTTGTGGTCATAATACTGTTCATCTGTTTCTGCAGTGAACGCTTCAAGTCCAGTATAGTTCGCATCAAAAACTGAAAAGTTCGCCCCTGTTTGAGTTGCCAAAACAGCATTATCAAAATCACGTGTGAGGGTACAATATGGACGATAATCACCTGCAACACTCACTTCTAAGTGGAAGAAGGGGTCGACAAGGTCGCCGCCGCCAGACCAAGTCGAATGGGATGAGGTGATGGATTCATTGTTCGCATTCAACAGGGAACAGTTCGTTGTGAATGTAAGAATTTCCAGTATAGGGAATTCTAATTGGAAGAATGAATGAACACCGTAACTCATTCCGACCAAGAGGCCACGTACATTGGGCGAAGAAATACCTGCTGCATCAGCACCCCCTCCTAAAACAAAGACATTGCTGAATGCGGAATTAATGGTGACGTTTTGTGAAGTAATACTCACATCAACTCTCATAGTCCCATTGTCAAATAGGTTCGAGGATGAACTTGTCCCACAGCAACCAGGGTCTTCTATTGAATGCGTTGTTAATGTGAACATGTTTCCTGAACCAATATCTATGGAACCAGTCATCTGTGGGAATTCATACTCACATTCCAGTTCCATTATTTCAGCCTCAGAATTCCAGTTCCCTTCAAGAATACAAAGTGAATATTCCAATGTATATTCTGTAACAGGGTCTAAATTGGTTGCCATAACAGAGAGGGTAATGTTTGACCCTCGGTCATAATAATCACTGAGAACATCAACTGATAGACTTTCATTTCCATTTGAACGGGCTGAGGCGGCATCGGAATTAGGAATGTTAAGAACGCCCAATATTCCTGAGGACAATAAGATGAAAGTAAGAAGTAAACTTTGGCGACGGGTAGATATATCGGTAAGGGGGCTCATCGAATGTCCTAAGGCTCGGCGAATAATAAGTTATCTCTTTCAGTATTAATTCCACGGTCGCACCAGTGGAGTCAAATTATGTATTGAGTCATCTATTTCTTGACGTACCAGTTTATATTCTTCTTGACCTAATTGAAGTTCTAATTGACCAATCAATTTTCTACAACGCAGTGAATTCTTCCCTGACATAGCAAATACTGCCAATAAGAACCGATTTGCTCGTCGTTGTTGTTCTTCATTCGCCACATCATTGGTCCTTTCAATTTCACCAAGTAATTCTAGAACTCGAATTTGATTTGGGTGAATGAAACGTGCTGTAGTAATTTGTTCTTCCATTCCGGCATGAACAGCGTTTCTAAGCCCTGGTTGTAAGTTTTCTAATCCCTCGGGGAAAGCATGTGCAATTAGTTTGGGTGTCAGTTCACGACCGACTAAACGAGAGCGCATATCTCTTATCATTCCATTCATTCCAAGCATATTGAGAAGAACAAAGATTGGTAAAGAAACCAATTCGACATAAGCACGAATCGATACTCTTCCAAGAAGCCGAACCCACATCCGTCGCAAAATCATTTTAAATACGGCCGCACTTACCAAAATTCTTACTTTTTTGAGTACTTTACGAATCAACAATCCCATTTTACCAATTTTTGCCAAAGGGTCGATTCCAAACATGCTACCATGGAATCCTGGAGCCCCTAAAGCTGCATGTACGAGCCAGTGTGGTATGGAATTTTCAAGTTCAACTTGTTCAAGTTCTTCTTGTGGTATTCCAAGTATTTTCGCCATACGTGCAGCAGTACTCAATGAATCACGATAAAGAAACATCAATTCAAATGCAGTTGTTAGAGTGCTGGTGAGTGCAATGATAATCATGAACCACCAACCACTCAAACCTTCAGCACCTTCCCAATCCGATAGGAAAAAGGCCATTCCAACAACGATAAATCCTGAAATCAGTCCTGAAAGTCCTGCACGTATTACGACTAGTCTGGTCAACTTATCCATGCGTAAGTCTGCCTCTTTACGATCTGGAATTGCTTGTTCGGGTGAGGTTCCAACTGTTGAAAGAAAACGGCCAATCGCCCAGAATTGTAACGTATCCTTGAGCCCCAAACGCTTCACCTTCAGTATGAGAAGAAACCTTGACCCGTTTTACGACCGAGTTTTCCTTCAGCAACCATTTGGATGAGAAGTGGTGCTGGTGCGTATTTATCATCGCCCATGCCTTCGTGTAATACATTCATGATGTGAAGAACTGTGTCCAGTCCAATGAGGTCACAAAGTGCTAATGGACCAATCGGGTGGTTCATTCCGAGTTTCATGATGCCATCAATTGCCTCAGGTTGGGCTACACCTTCTTGAAAGGTCAATATTGCTTCGTTCAGCATTGGGCACAGAATACGGTTGGACACAAAACCTGGCGAGTCGTTGCATGAAAGCGCGGTTTTCCCCATCTGCTCCGATGCTTGTATGACTGTTGCATTTGTTTGCTCACTGGTCGCTTTACCGTTGATAATTTCAACCAACTTCATGATTGGAACTGGGTTCATGAAATGCATTCCGATTACTTTGTCAGGACGATTTGTTGCCTCAGCAATTGTTGAGATAGAGATTGAAGAAGTATTTGATGCAAGAATTGTTTCAGGCTTGCAAATGCTGTCAAGTTCTTGGAAAATACTGACTTTGAGGTCGAGTATTTCCGGCACTGCCTCGATGACAAGGTCACAATCCGCACAGACTCCACGGTCAATCGAAAGGGAGATTCTGGCACGTGAAGCATCAGCATCTTCTTGAGTCATCCGTTCCTTTGAAACGAGTTTTGCAAGAGACTTTTCGATCGCAGCGATTCCTCTATCGACGTATTCTTGTTGAATATCAATCATGGTGACTTGGTAACCCGCACAAGCAGCGACTTGTGTAATTCCATTCCCCATCTGTCCGGCTCCAAGAACTGCTATTTTGACGATACTCATCTCACTCACTGTTCAACGCCAACACGAATCAATTGATGAACTTGCCCAAAGACCCGACTTGATTTTGTCAAGCGAATACGCTGAACAACTGTGGAAGAGGTAGCCCGACTCGGATTTGAACCGAGGTCAACGGGACCAAAACCCGCTATGATGGACCCCTACACTATCGGGCTATGATACACAGGCGGTAGACTCACCCTTTTGTTTTTGTCGGAACTCCATTATCAAAATTAATCAAATAAGAAGGTTCTGTAAATCCTCATCATCGATTCGCAGTCGTGCGCTTTCAATAAATTCACCGAGTGAAAGTCCATACTCATCCTGGTATCTTTCGGCTTGAAGGGCCATGTCCAATTTATCGAGTTGTTTGACAAATTTTGCCTCGGGTGTTTTGCCTTGTTCATACTCTTCAAACAATGCAACCCATTCGGGTGCCATTTCAGTCATCGCCTTCAACTCATCAGCCGCTTTTGTCGATGTATCATCGTGTGGAGTGAGGTCGCCCACACGTACTTCTGGAATATCATGGACAATACACAGTGAGAGCACTCGAGCTAAATCCAATTCCTTTGGAGCGAGTTTAAGCGCAAGCATCGACATACCCCATGAATGTGCAGCAACTGATTCAGGTGAAGGAATTCCTGCTCGAACCCAACCTGTTCGTAGGACATTTTTCAAACTTAGAATCTCTTTGAGTTGGTCTCGCATGGTTACGCCATGAGACAAGACCTCAAAACCTCAACGCCTAATTCGGTCATATGAAGACCGGTAAGCCGACATGGTGGGATGATGCATTCACAGCCCTATCCCAAGATGAGATTCTTGGCGCTGTTGTCCGTTCATATCCAAATGAAAGCCTTAATGGCAGGGGTGACCTGTTCTCGACCTTGATTCGTTCGATCGTTGGTCAACAAATTTCAGTCATTGCTGCTGATGCTGTCTGGGGACGATTAGTCGAGTGCATTGGGGAAGTTACTCCGGACGCAATACGTGCACACTCGCCTGAAGAACTGGCTTCATGCGGTCTTTCTCGCCCAAAATCAAGCTATATCTATGGTCTTGCCTTGGAGT
>Ga0302117_10001390_pt1 | contig 11543 bp, 10 predicted proteins | sample AG5_322_MG_FD_203112 | JGI IMG/M metagenome (GOLD analysis project Ga0302117, IMG submission 203112) | Marine microbial communities from Western Arctic Ocean, Canada - AG5_32.2 | ecosystem: Environmental > Aquatic > Marine > Oceanic | place: Canada: Western Arctic Ocean | collected 2017-10-01 | reverse complement strand
GATGCGCTTTATATCCACCCGGAAACCATGACGGCCCACAAATGCAACTTCTGCAACCACCGGGTAACCGAGGGTTTAGAACCAGCCTGCGTGGTGGTGTGCCCCACCCAAGCCATTCGGGTGGGCGACCTCGACGACCCCACCTCGGAGTTGGCGCAGTTGCATGCTTCTGGCGAAGGTTTGGTGCGCACTCCAGAACAAAATACCAAACCACGGGTAATTTACAAAAACGCCAACCCGGCTTCGCTTGACCCGTTGGCCTCCTTTATTGCCAACGACGGGATGATTTGGGCGGACACCACCCCAGGCCACCCCACCGCCACTCCGGTGGCTTTAGGGGCCGCCCCGAAACGAGATGATGGCCAAGAAATGGCCCGCACCACTTACACCACCGCCCACTCGCTTACTTGGGGCAACAAAGTAGCGGGCTACCTCGTTACCAAAGCAGTAGCCGCCGGAACCATGATGATGGCCGCCTTGCTGACCGTACTGGGGCACGGCGACAGCCAAGCAGTGGTTGGAGTAGTTCCCCCCATGCTGGCCGGCGCCTTGCTGGCTTTGACCGGGGTTTTATTGGTCGCCGACCTTAAACAACCCGGGCGCTTCTACTACCTCATTACCCGCGGCAACTGGGAATCTTGGCTGGTAAAAGGGGCTTACCTTTTAGGTGGTTTTGCTGCCCTCACCGCCGCTTGGTGGATCGTTGGCCTCACCGACACCGGGAGTGTGCTTCCTTGGCTGGTAGCCCCTACCGTGCTGCTGGCCTTAGCCACCGCCGGTTATACCGCTTACCTTTTTGGCCAATGCGAAGGTCGCGACCTTTGGCAAGAGCCCATCTTGTTGCCCATCTTGTTGTGGCAAACCGTGGTGGGCGGCGGGGCCGCCTACATGCTGATGGCCTTAGTTATGGATGTTCCCGAAGCGGCAACCCTACAGTGGGTGTTCTTGGCTGGCCTGGTCGCCAACGCTCTCTTGGTGGCCGTTGAGACTCGCGGCAAACACAGTCGACATGTCACCATGGCAATTGCCGACCTCACCCAAGGCGGTCAAAAAGGGCTATTTAAAATCTGGGTTTTCGCTGGAATAGCCGCCCCGGTTGCTCTACTTTTGGTGGCGCTATTGCTGGGCGGTAACGGAACTATCCCCGCTGCTTTGGCTGGTGCTTCTGCTCTTGGCGGCCTGCTGGCTTACGAAAACGCTTACGTTCGGGCCGGGCAATCGGTCCCCTTATCATGAGAAGGAATAAGTCATGACAGAGGAAACCCCCATACTGCAGAGTTACCCACCCGAAGAACAATGGGACGACTTCGAAGCTCTCGACGCTAAGTCATGGCCCAAAAAAGTCAAACGAAAGTTTCGTTTAGTACCCACCACTTGTTTCAATTGCGAAGCAACCTGTGGCCTTTTGGCGTGGGTAGATAAAGACTCCGGCAAGATCGCCAAGTTTGAAGGCAACCCGGTGCACCCCGCTAGCCGGGGGCGCAACTGCGCCAAAGGCCCGGCCACCATTAACCAGGTCGAAGACCCCGAACGCATTTTGCACCCCATGAAACGGGTCGGCGCACGAGGCGAGGGCCTTTGGGAACAAATCACCTGGGACCAAGCCCTAGACGAAATAGGCGACCGTATAGGCAAAGCTTTTCGGGAAGAACGCAAACACGAGGTCATGTACCACGTGGGGCGCATGGGCGACGACAGTTACATGGAACGGGTCTTGCATGCTTGGGGCATTGACGGCCACAACAGCCACACCAATATTTGTTCCAGCGGGGCCCGAGTGGGCTACGCCACCTGGATGGGCTTCGACCGGCCATCCGCCGACTTTGCTAACGCCAAGGTGATCTTTCTCATTTCCTCACACCTTGAAGCAGGCCACTACTTCAACCCCCACGCCCAACGCATCATGGAAGGCAAAGAAGCAGGCGCCACCATTATCTGTATTGACCCCCGGTTGTCTAACACGGCCTCCCACGCCGACCACTGGTTCTCGGCTTGGCCAGGCACCGAAGCATTCTTGTTACTGGCCATCGCCCGGATACTTATAGAAAACAACACCTGGGACCAAGAGTTCTTCGAACGCTGGGTCAACTGGGAAACCTTTCTCACTGCGGATCGCCCCGACCTTGAACCAGTGTTCAGCAACGTCGGCCCGGCACTTTTAGAACTTTACGCCGAATACACGCCAGCGGCGGCCGCCGAAATGTGCGGCATCGACGAAGACCAACTCCGTGAGGTCGCTCGGGTCATCGGCGAAGGCCTAGGCGGTTTCGCCTCGCACACCTGGCGGGCCGCTTCAGCCGGCAACGAAGGCGGCTGGCAAGTATCACGCTGCTTGCAGTTCCTTAACGTGTTAACAGGCAGCGTGGGCACCGAAGGCGGAACCAACGCCAACGGTTGGAACAAGTTCATACCCGTAACCCCCATACACCCCGAGCCCCAAGGCGAATGGAACGACCTGACCTGGCCAGCCGAGTACCCCTTGGCTCACCACGAAATGTCTATTTTGTTGCCCCACTTTTTAAAGAGCGGCCGCGGCTACATCGACACCTATTTCTCTCGGGTCTATAACCCTATTTGGACCAACCCCGATGGGTTTACTTGGCTTGAGGTGCTTTCCGACCCAGAAAAAGTCGGCTGCCATATCGCCCTCACCCCCACCTGGAACGAATCAGCTTGGTTCGCCGACTACGTGCTGCCCATGGGTATCGCCTCCGAACGCCATGATGTCTCAAGTTTCGAAACCCACAACGGCCGGTGGATTGGGTTTCGCCAACCCGTTATGCGCCGCCACGCCGAACTGGAAGGCCAAAAAGTTGAACGCACCCACGAAACCAACCCGGGCGAAGTGTGGGAAGAACAAGAATTTTGGATCGACTTGTCTTGGCGCATCGACCCTGACGGTTCGTTAGGTATTCGCCAACAATTCGAAAGCCCCGACAACCCGGGCCAACCATTAACCATCGACGAGTACTACACCATGTTGTTTGAAAACTCGGTGCCTGGTTTGCCCGAAGCAGCCCAAGCCGAAGGCATGACCGCTTTGGAATATATGCGCACCAAAGGGGCATTCGCCATTGACGGAGACCAATACAAGGTTTACGAGCGGGCGGTCGCTGACGCAGATTTAGTGGGCGCCGAAAAAGATGATGCAGGAGTATGGCGTAAACCCGGCACCGCTGGGTCCTACGAAAACCTCGAAGATATCCAAGGCCACATGCCCTTTATCGGCGACGGATCACCAGCGGTAGAGATCGACGGCGAAGCCAAATTTGGTTTTCCCACTCCATCGAAAAAACTGGAGTTCTTTTCGGAAACCATGCGGGACTGGGGCTGGCCCGAATATTCCACCCCGACCTTCATTAAAAGCCAAGTGCACTGGCAAGACCTGGACTTCACCGCGGGAGAACGCATATTGGTGCCCACCTTTCGTATCCCTACGCTTATTCACACGCGCAGTGGCAACTCGCAGTGGCTCAACGAAATCAGCCACCGCCACCCGTTGTGGCTCCACCCCAGCGACGCCGAAAAACTCAACATCGAAGAAAACGGTTTGGTGCGTATTACCACCCGCATCGGCCACTTTGTTATTAGCGCCTGGCGTACTGAAGGCATTCGCCCCGGCGTAGTTGCCGCCAGCCACCACATGGGGCGCTGGCGCCTCGACGAAGACAAAGCCCGCTCCTGGGGGGCTGGCAAAGCCAGCATCGACCAAGACGATGACGGCCGCTGGCGTTTGCGGCGCCAACACGGCAACGAACCTTACGACAGCAACGAACCCGATACCGGTCGCATCTGGTGGTCCGATACCGGTGTGCACCAAAACTTGACCTTCCCGGTGCAACCCGACCCCATTAGTGGCATGCATTGCTGGCTACAACGAGTCACCGTCGGCCCCGCCCAACCGGGCGACGAATACGGTGACGTGGTGGTGGACACCGACGCTTCGCACGCCATCTACGAAGAATGGATGGCCAAAACTCGCCCCGGGCCGGGCCCCGACGGGTTGAGACGACCACTATGGTTCGCTCGCCCAGTTAAACCCCAGGCCACCGCTTACCGCTCAGAGGGTTAACGCCAAACGGCCTCGGCTTTTACACCGAGACCGTTCGATAACCCTGGCGGAAGGTATGGGATTTGAACCCATGGTGACCCTAAGGCCACAACAGTTTTCGAGACTGCCCCATTCGTCCGCTCTGGCAACCTTCCACCAGCGAGGCTAGCCACCTTGGCCGCAGTGCCCAACGGTTAAGGCTGGCGTAGTTGATTAAAGAAAGTAGCCAGTAGAGCGGCACAGGCTTCGGCTTGCACCCCGCCGGTTACCGGAAACTCATGATTTAGCCGCGGGTCGGCCCCCACGTGAAGCAGCGAACCCAAAGCACCTGCCTCCATGTTGGCTGCCCCAAAGACCACTCGGCCAATGCGTGACGCCCAGGCCGCCCCGGCACACATGGGGCAAGGCTCCAAAGTAACCACCAAGGTGGCCTCTGCTAAACGCCAGTCGTCTTGATGTTGGGCGGCTCGGCGGAGAGCCAGTACCTCGGCGTGCGCAGTGGGGTCATTACTGGCTTGCCGTTCGTTGTGGCCTGCCCCGATGATTTCCCCGTTTACTGCTACCACGGCGCCAATAGGAACCTCGCCGACTGCGAAAGCTTTTTGGGCTTGTTCAAGGGCGGCGGTCATTAACTGGTGGTCGTTCACCTTGCGCAGGTTAGACCCAAAAAGAGCGACACCCGTTCTGAGGAGTGGCGGCCAGGTGATCTGCGGCACCCCAGAGGTTCCGCTGAGAGCTGCTGCCTTCCGGCCCTGACTCGGTTCACGGGCTCTGGTCGCACAGGACCCGACCGCCACACCACAAAACGGGTGTCCGGTAACGATACCCTTAGCGTTCGGTCTCGCCTACGGGTGGAACTTGGATGGGTGCGAGAGCGGCCGAATCGGCACGCTTGGAAAGCGTGTGTGGCCTTGCGGTCACCGTGGGTTCGAATCCCACCCCATCCGCCAAAAACCTTTCAGGGTTTGGCCACGAGTTCGGTGGCTGTCGCACCAGAGAGGTAGGGTGATCAGGTATGCAGTACACCTCCCTTTACCGTCGTTATCGGCCTCGTCGTTTTTCTGAAATACGTGGTCAAGAACACGTGGTAGCGGCTTTACGCAATGCGGTAGAGAACAACCGGGTGCAGCACGCCTACTTGCTAAGCGGACCCCGTGGCACCGGTAAAACCACCGCAGCGCGCATTTTGGCCAAAGTATTGAACTGCACCGACCCGCAAGAGGGCGAGCCTTGCTGCGCTTGTGATTCTTGTGTGGCCATGGAAGCCGGCACCTCGTTTGACTTACACGAACTTGATGCGGCGTCCAACAACAAGGTCGACGACATGCGTGACCTGTTGAGCAAAGTTGCTTTAGGCACCCCAGGCCGCACCAAGGTGTACTTGCTTGACGAAGTACACATGCTCACCTCGGGCGCCGAGAATGCTTTGTTAAAAACTCTTGAGGAGCCCCCCGAGCACGTGGTTTTTGTGTTGGCTACTACCGAACCACACAAAGTGGTAGAAACCATTCGCAGTCGGGCGCAGCATTTAGAACTCAAGTTATTGCCAGTAGAAGACCTCGAATCATTGGTGGCTGATGTAGTGGCCGATGCCGATCTTGGCGTTGATGCCGAAGGCATGGCCCACGCCGTGCGGGCGGGGCGTGGTTCGGCGCGCGACACCTTGTCAGCCCTTGACCGTGTAGTGGCCGGCGGCATGACCACCGACGACACCACGGTAGAAGAACTCTTAACTGCCTTGGCTCAAAGCGACACTGCCAAAGCTCTCGGTGCTTTGGGGTCCGGTATTTCCCAGGGCCGTGAGCCTCGAGTTTTAGGAGAGTCACTTTTGGCTGCTTTACGGGACGCCTTTTTGGTAGCTATGGGGGTACCCAGCGAACAACTGGCTGATGCAGATCGTGCACGAGCGGAAACCTTCGTCAACCAGGTAACTCCCGCCAGCATTACTCGAGCCTTAGAAACCATAGGCGTGGCCCTTATAGACATGCGGCGAGCCCCTGACCCTCGGGTTGATTTAGAAGTAGCTTTGGTGCGTTTGACTCGCCGCGCAGAAACCCCAGCCACCGACCAAGGAGCGGTTGAAGCGCTTACCAAGCGAGTGGCGCAACTCGAAGCAGCATTAGCGGCTGGGGGAACGGCCGGCACAACAACCGCCCCTGCGCCAGCACCAAAAGGCCCCGGAGCGCGTGCCCGAGAAATATTGGCCCAACGAGCGGGCGGAGCAGCAACGCCAAAAAAAACACCAGAGGCAGCTCCTGAACCTAAAAAACCTGCCGCTGCGGAACCAGAAAAACCTACCCCTGTAGAACCAGAAAAAGCCGCAGAGGTGTCTGCGCCGAGCGCTCCTACTGGGGGAGAAATGCCTGACCTACCCAAGGTAGTGGAAGTTTGGCAAGCAACCCTTTTGAGTGGGTTATCTAAAAGAGCACGGGCGCGCTTGTCGGCGGTGCAGTTTGTGGAATGCGAAGGAAACACCGTGGTCATGGGGTTACCAAACGAACCGCACCGAGCGCGCTGCGAAGAGTTGATTCCCGAAGCAGAAGCCGTATTATCTCACCATTTTTCTACGGAAATTAAAGTCCGTTTGGTAGTAAAAGCGGCGACCCCACCGCCCCCTCCGTCGCCAGAAAAAGAAGCACAGACGCAAAAAGCAAAAGATGATGAAGATGCCGCCACTGACCTCACGGCGCTAACCGATGCTTCTCCCGATGAAGGATCTGCGGTAGACCGAGTTACCCAGGCTTTTCCTGGTGCTGAAGTCGTTGACGGCGAGTAATTGACTGATGTACGCCGACGCAGTTCAAGACGCAATTGACGAACTCGGGCGTTTGCCGGGCGTTGGCCCAAAATCGGCGCAACGCTTGGCCTTTCATCTCATGAAGTTACCCGTCGAAGACGTTGAGCGTTTAAGTAACGCTCTTACCGAAATGAAAAGAAAAGTTCGTTTTTGCATCCAATGTTTTAATATTTCCGAAAATGAACTGTGCACAGTATGTGCCGACAGTCGCCGAGAGGCCGGAGTAGTTTGCGTGGTCGAAGACGCCCGCGACATCGTGGCCGTAGAACGAACCGGTGAGTTTCGAGGCCGGTATCACGTGCTGGGGGGAGCCATTAGCCCGATTGAAGGGGTGGGCCCTGATCAGTTACATATTTCAGAACTTCTGGCTCGTTTAGACCCTGAAGAAGTCACCGAAGTGATTTTGGCTACCAACCCCAATATCGAAGGCGAAGCCACCGCTATGTATTTGGCTCGGTTGCTTGAACCACTTGGGGTGATGGTCACCAAAGTGGCCAGCGGGTTGCCGGTGGGCGGCGACTTGGAATACGCCGACGAACTTACTTTGGGACGGGCCTTAGAGGGCCGCCAACGCCTCGGCGGGGCTTGACCCATGTCAAGACGAGAGAAAGCGCCTTCGAGAACCGCTGCTGGGTCGGTGTCGAAGGCGCTCTCTGAGTTGGGAGGAGGGGGACCCAACATGTTGCAATTACATTACAACTTTGACAGCTTCATGACAAGTCAGGGGCCAAATTATTTTTTTACCCTTTATTTTCAAGGCTTAAAATGATAAAATTGCAGGTAGGGGGCATCGTTTTGAGCTCTTTGCAAAATCATGCCAAAATAGCCAGAATTAAACTTTCGTAACAAAAGCCTCAGATTGGAGAAATAATTCGATGCTGTTAACCCAAATTGATCATGTGGCCATCGCTGTTCACGACCTTGAAAAAGCTATTAACTACTACCGCACCGCTTTTGGGGCAGAAGTAGCCCATCGAGAAACCGTAGAAAGAGACGGCGTAGAGGAAGCCCTGCTGCAGGTCGGCGAATCGTATCTTCAACTAACTACCGGCACCCGCCCCGATTCACCGATTTCAACCTTTTTGGAACGTCACGGCGAAGGCATGCATCACATCGGTTACCGGGTCGATGATTGTGCCGCTGCTCTTGAGGCGGTGGTGGCGGCCGGCGGCCGAGCCATTGACCAGACTCCTCGGCCTGGTTCTCGTGGCACCACCGTGGCTTTTGTTCATCCCAAAGGGTCTTTTGGAACCCTCATTGAACTCGTGCAAGAAAACACACAAGACTGATGGATGTTCACCTCGTTGACGGGACATACGAGCTTTTTCGCCACCACTTTGCTTTGCCCTCTCACATAACTGATGAAGGGGTCGAAGTGGCCGCAGCAAGAGGAGTGTTGGGGTCCATGATGAACCTTTTAGACCAAGGAGCTACCCACGTGGGGGTAGCAACCGACCAGGTAGTGGAATCTTTTCGAAACCAACTTTTTGAGGGATATAAAACAGGCGAAGGCACCCCACCGGAACTTTTTTCGCAGTTTCCTTTACTTGACGCAGCATTAGAAGCAGCGGGCTTCACCGTGTTTTCTATGGTTGACCACGAAGCGGACGACGCCATGGGGGCCGCCGCAGTTAAAGCAGCCACTGACCCTCGGGTAAACCAAGTATTGATTTGCACTCCCGACAAAGACCTCGCCCAGGTAGTAAACGACGAAAACCATATTGTGCAGTTTGATCGCCGGCGAGAAATTATTTACGACCAAGCCGGGGTGCAAGAAAAATTTGGCATCAGCCCAGAGTCCATCCCCGACTACCTTGCTTTAGTAGGCGACACCGCCGACGGTATTCCTGGCCTGGCTGGGTGGGGAGCGAAATCTTCGTCAACCGTGTTGGCTCACTACCGACACCTCGAAAATATTCCTGCCCATCATGAAGACTGGGTGGTCACCGTGCGCAGCGCCGCCAAACTGGCCGCCACTTTGGCCGACCAACAAGAAGCGGTGTTTCTTTATCGTCACCTGGCCACCCTTGACCTCAACGCCCCGGTAATGGACAACGTAGATCAACTTTGCTGGGTTGGCCCACAAAAACATTTTGAACAAATTTGCGCTCATCTTGATGCCCCCCGCATCGCTCAACGAGCGTTTGCTTTAGCCAAGCACCGGGGTTAGCCCGTGGTTTCGCTAACCTGTGGTTCCAATGACTGAATACACCATGAACGAACGTCTCGAAGACCTCGAGCGACGCAAAGAAGAAGCTTTGCACGCCGGGTCAGAACGAGCGGTCCAGCGTCAACACGACAAAGGCAAAATGCTGGCCCGTGAACGCATTGACTACCTGCTTGACCCCGGGTCGTTTAACGAACTCGACATGCTAGTACGCCACCGAGCCCTAGATAGCGGCCTCGAAGAACGCCCTTACACCGATGGAGTGGTCACCGGTTGGGGCACCATAGACGGGCGCAAAGTATTTCTTTTCTCCCAGGACTTCACCGTATTTGGTGGAGCGCTGGGAGAAGTCTTTGCGCAAAAACTTCATAAAGTAATGGACCTCGCCCAATCAGTAGGCGCCCCCATGATTGGTCTCAACGACGGCGCCGGGGCACGCATTCAAGAAGGCGTGGTCAGCCTCGACGGTTACGGCGGCATTTTTTGGCGCAACGTCCAGTCTTCGGGGGTTATTCCTCAAATCAGTGTGGTGCTCGGCCCATGCGCTGGTGGTGCTGTCTACAGCCCGGCCATGACGGACTTCATCTTCATGGTTCGAGAAAAATCACACATGTTCATTACCGGACCTGACGTGGTAAAAACGGTAACCGGAGAAGAAATTACCCTTGAAGAACTCGGCGGGGCGCAAAGCCACTCCACAAAATCTGGGGTAGCGACCTTCGTGGCTGAAAGCGAAGAAGAAGTACTCGACGAAGTGAAAACTTTGTTGGGTTACCTGCCCGCCAACAATCTTGAACTCACCCCCATGCAGGTTTCCGAAGATGACCCTGAACGGTTATGCCCTGAACTGTCAGACATCATGCCCGACAGCCCAAACCAGCCCTACGACATGAAAGCGGTCATCGCCGCGGTAATAGACGACGGCGACTTTATGGAATATCACGCCGCATGGGGCGCCAACATTGTGTGCGGTTTTGCCCGTCTGGATGGCCGCAGTGTGGGGATTGTCGGCAACCAACCCATGGTGCTAGCCGGGGTGCTCGACATTCAAGCCGCCGAAAAAGCAGCACGCTTTGTACGCACCTGCGATGCCTTCAACATACCGTTGGTTACTTTCGTAGACGTTCCCGGCTTTTTGCCTGGGGTGGATCAAGAATACGGCGGCATTATTCGCCATGGAGCCAAACTTCTTTACGCCTACTGCGAAGCCACCGTGCCCCGCATTCAGGTCATCACCCGCAAAGCGTACGGTGGGGCTTACGTGGTGATGGACTCAAAATCGGTGGGCTGCGACCTTTCGCTGGCCTGGCCAACGGCTGAACTTGCGGTAATGGGCCCTCAAGGGGCGGTAGAAATTATTCACCGCCGCGAGATAGAAGCGGCCGAAGACCCGCAAGCACGTCGAGTTGAGTTGGTTGAGGAATACACCGAAAAATTCGCCAGTCCCTACGTGGCTGCAGAACGGGGCTTTATTGACGAAGTCATTGACCCGGCCACCACGCGTCTTCGGCTTATCGCCGGCCTAGAAATTTTGGCCACTAAGCGAGTAGAAACCCCTCAACGCAAACACGGCAACGTGCCGCTTTAAACCATGGCCGTTGACCCTCCCTTGCATGTTTCAGTTCCTGGTGCAGAACCCGAGGAACTCACGGCCATTGTTATGGCTTACCAAGAACTCTGGCCTGAAGAAAAACCACCAACCATGCCCGAAGCCGCTTCTTCTTGGCGTTTTTCTGGCCGGTGGTGGGTAGAAACAAAAACCCCCAACCAGTTTTAAACCCCTCCTGGCCAAAGAAGGCCGGGGCCAGAAACCAGCATTGGCAAGACAGCCAAATAGTCGTCACGAGTCATTTCGATACAACCCAAAGTAGCCAAATGGTCAGTGAGCCATTGCACATCAATCAACCATTCTGCTTGCGGGGCCATGAGTTCAACCAAACCCATAAGCGCCACCTTGGAAGCATCGGGCCGCCGATGAAACATTGATTCGCCGGCAAACAAGCCGCCAACGGCGATGCCATAAAGACCACCCGCTAAGCCTTGGTCATCCCAAGCTTCAATGCTGTGGGCCCAACCCAACTGATGCAAGGCAAGGTAAGCGGCCATGATTTGTTCATCAATCCAACCTTGCGGTCGAGACGGGTCGGCACAAGCATCCATAACTTCGGCAAAAGCGGTGTTTACTCGGATTTCAAAGTGTTGACGAGAGCGCCGGAGCGAGCGACTGACTTTTAATTGCTTGGGGTGCAAAACACCTCGCGGGTTGGGCGACCACCAACCCATTAAACCACCGGGCTCAATGGGCATGGGGAACAACCCGCTTCGGTAAGCGGCCAGCAAAGTGCCGGGGGTGACGTCGGCCCCTATGGCCACCATCCCGTGTTCGTCAGCAGTGTTAGCGGGAGGAAACAACCAGGTGTTGGGCTCCGGTTCGGTAGGCCTTGAACCTGGGTCAGTCACCGGGGGTGGCGACAATGGTTACCGAGTTGATGTCTATCGGCCGGCTTGGCCCACCGCCATAGGGTGAG
>Ga0302117_10001389_pt1 | contig 11543 bp, 6 predicted proteins | sample AG5_322_MG_FD_203112 | JGI IMG/M metagenome (GOLD analysis project Ga0302117, IMG submission 203112) | Marine microbial communities from Western Arctic Ocean, Canada - AG5_32.2 | ecosystem: Environmental > Aquatic > Marine > Oceanic | place: Canada: Western Arctic Ocean | collected 2017-10-01 | reverse complement strand
GCCCATCAGCGAAGCCTGCCCGCGCACCACCAGCGCCAGCACCTCTTTCATTGCGTTGCCCATCAGCAGCACGGCCGTGAACACCCCCACCGTCAGCACTAGCGTAGCCAGCACCTCCCGCAGCAAATACCGATGCAGTGTTCTCATTGCGAACTCGCGAAACAACTTGCGAAACCCATCCCGCCGCAATTTACGCCAAGCGCGCGTCCGTGTCACGAGGGGAAAATTGGAGTGAAAAATGGTGGCTAGACCCGGGTTCGAACCGGGGACACACGGATTTTCAGTCCGTTGCTCTACCAACTGAGCTATCCAGCCACAAACCGCCTTGGCACATTCGTGCCGACGGGCCGGTCACTATGCCCAAAACAATCCGACGGGCAAGCCATTTTCACATCGACCACTCTTGCGTCCGCCGCGCGCGGGCCGTACAATCCCGGCCGCGAAAAAACCATGCCTACTTATATTTACCAAACGCTTCCCAAGAAAAAAGGCCAGAAATCCAAGCGCTTCGAGGTGGTGCAGAAGATGAAAGACAAGCCCCTCACCAAGCATCCCAAAACTGGCGAGCCGGTCGAGCGCGTCATCACCGGTGGCTGCGGCGTCGTCTTCCACGGGGCAAGTATCATGAGCATGAACGTGCCCAAAGGAACACGCTGAGGAATTTGATGTAGCCCGGGCCGGTGGCCCGGGAGGTTTTTGGAGGGGAGATCCGGGCCACCGGCCCGGGCTACATTATTTCACCTTTTTCAATTCGCCCTTAGAGGTGATTTCGATTTCGGCTGCGCCTGCGGGGATTTTGCTGGTGGTGGTTTTGCCGTGGGGCCATTGGACTTCGATTTCCGCCGGTGCCGCAGCAGAGGAAGGGCGGGCAAGGATGAGCACGGCGGAATCCTGCGACCAATAGCCGGAACCGGCGGTGACAATTTTGGCGGGGCCTTTTTTGTCATCGGCAAAAATCAGGCGGGCGATGGCGCCCACGCCGGTCGGATTTGCGGGGCCGGCGTTGAGGCGCACGCGCAGGCCGGGGTGGCCGTGGGCATTTTGGTATAGGTGGGTGGCTGCTCCATTTTGGCTGACCACGAGATCGGGACGCCCGTCGTGATTGTAATCTGCAACGGCGGAGCCGCGTTGTTCGCCATATATTTTAAGGCCGGATTTCTGACCGGGCACGGAAGTGAAGCCGCCCTTGCCATCGCCGCGCAACAGTAAGCCGCGTCCGCCATCGCTGCGTGGGGTTTCGCGTTGGGAGGCAAAGAAGTTTTGCGCCACAAAAAGGTCTTCGTAGCCGTCGCCATCGAAGTCGGCAACGTTCATGCCGAACACCGGTGCGAATTGGGCCTCGGCTGGGAGTGCGCGCGGCGTAAATGTGTTGCCGCGGTTGAGGAACAGTGTGTGGGAAAGGGTGTTGGCTTCCAGTGCCTTACCATCCTTGAGGCACTCGCCGTAAACTTTCTCCAGACTGCCCGAGCCAAATTGATCAAATGATTGGTTGCGTTGGCCGATGAAGGGCATGGCGTTCATGGAACAGGAGCGGCCGCGTTCGGGAACCCATTTTCCGGTTTCTTTGTCGTAATGGTTTTCGACAATGTCGATCACGCCATTGTTATCAAAATCGCCGTAGGCCATCCGCAACGGTTCGGTAATGGAATAGGATTGTTCGTACTTGCTGTTGCGGCCCCAATTGCCGGCGACGATATCGAGCCGGCCATCGGCATCAAAGTCGCCGAGGGTAACGCTGTTCCACCAGCCTTTGTGGGCATCGAGCCCAAATGCTTTGGTGGCATCGGTGAATTGTCCGTTTTGGTTGCGGAGGATTTTTACCGGACCCCATTCCAGAGCGAGCACGAGGTCGGGGTCACCATCGCCATCGAGGTCGCCAAATACGGCGCCGCTGACGAGGCCCAGTTGTTTTAAGGCGCCTGCATTTGAGTTGTCGCGTTTCAATTCGCCATTTTGATTGATGAATAATTGCGAGTCGGCCGGCTCGGGATAACGCTCCGGCACCATGCGACCGCCAAGGAAAAGGTCGAGGTCGCCATCGCCGTCCACATCGGCCAAGGCCATGGGGCCGGTGGTGGAGCGTTGGCTGGGCAGGGAAAATTGGATGGAAAAATCCTTGGCGGGATTCAGGCCGCGCAGAGGTGCCCGATTGAATGCTTTGCCGGGTGCCTCAAAATTGGAGATGCCGGTGAGCAGGGTGGGGGCGGCACCGGGTTTGGGGGTCCACCCGATAACGCCGGTTTGATCTAGATCAGCGACCGGGCCGCGGGCAATTTTGAATCGCCCGCCCGGTTGCCCGTGATAAATCAACATCGGCCGTCCGCGGCCCGCAGCGATTATGAGATCGTCGAGGCCGTCCTGATTCACATCTGTCCAAGCCACGCCGGGGCCAAGTTGGCTGAGGCGATTAGGCAGCAGCGGTTGATACGCGAAATCATCGAACGGGGTTTCCGAGTGGCCCACGCGCATCGGGCCATCTGGCATTTGGATATCCAGTTTCTCAAAATCTTTTATAAACAGCGTCTTCACGGGAGCGGTGGCTGGGATTGGGTGTGGGGTATCTTCACCTTGCGAAATTTCGTAAAGGTGATTGGGCTTCACATTAGAAATGACACGCCGGGTGAAGGTGCCTCGGTCGCGCCAGATGATTTCGAGCTTCAAGCCCTCAGTGATGGTGCCGGTGCCAAAGACGGCCAGCGGATCGCTGCCGGAGGCGTAGCCACCGCCGCTGTGGATTTCCTGTTCCATCGGGGCCAGGCCATTGGCTTTACCGGGGCCGCCGAGGAGGCGAACCTTCGCGCCGATGGCCTGCACGTTGCCGGGCCGGCCGATGAGGCGGACGGCGACGCGCGGGGCGTTGGATTCGTTGCGATAAATTTCCAGCGGTTCGATGTTATTGAAGATTAAGTCCAAGTCGCCGTCGCCATCGAAGTCCGCCTGCGCCAACCCGCCGGACACGGCCTTGTATTTCTCATACTTGACCTTGTCCTCGTCCTGAATTTTTTTGGCGAATCCCCACGGGTCGCTTTTGTATTCAAAGGTGAGATTGCCTCTGTTCCGATAGATGATATTTTGCGTGGGCAGCTTAGGATAAACGGTGGATTTAAGAAGTGTATTGATGGTGGATGCACCTTGAATAGCATTCGAGATTTCCGCCGTGGCATCGGCATCCATAAAATCGCGAATCATTCCGGTGGCCACAATGAGATCTTCATAGCCATCCAAATCCACATCAGTGAAGGCCAGGCCCCATGACCACTCGGACGCTTTTACGCCGGCGAATTGTGCGATTTCCGTCCACGTGCCGTCGCCGCGGTTGAGGTGCAGAGTGTTTTGCATGATTTGCGGGCGATTATGAATGAGGCCAATGGCGGCATCGGTGGCCTGCATCATTCCCATTTGAGTTTTGCGCCGTTTATGTGAGCGGCTGAGCATATCCGCGGTGATGAAATCCAAATGCCCGTCGCGATTAAGGTCCGTAAAATCGATGCCCATTGAGAATTGGCTGGTGCGGCGCAGGGCGATGGGTTCGATTAGCGTAAAGTTGCCGCGGCCGTCGTTGCGCCAAAAGCGGTCGGCCCAGTCGAAGTCGGAGCACACGTACAAATCCGGATCGCCATCGCCATCCACATCGCGAAACGCGGCCTCATGGCTGGGATCTTTGGGCATGGCGATGGGCCGGCCTTGTACATCGCGAAAGCGGTGGTCGTTATCCGTGACCGCGCGAAAGTTGCCGCGGCCGTCATTCAGGTAAAGATGGTCCTGCATATTGCAGACATCAATGACCACTTGGCCGGTGGTAGGCACTTTGCGAAACGAATAAATCTTGAGCCATTCATCGGGCATGGGGCGGCCGGCGAATTTGGCCGCCACGCCGAGTTGATAGATGCGTTCCAATTCCTTGGGGCCCAACACCTCGCCGGGTGTGTGCTTCAGAAATGAGGTTACGTACAGGTCAAGGTCACCATCGCCGTCCACATCGGCCATGCTGGAGCCTGCGCTGCCGGCGCGGTGGTTGTACATCCAGCCGATGTTCAGGCTTTCTGTGAAGCGGCCATTGCCGTCATTTAGAAAAAGAAAATTGCGCGTGTCGCGCAGGGAAGTGAGGATGAGATCCAAGTCGCGATCCCCATCCACATCCGAAAACAACGCCCCACTCAACCGCCAGCCCCGGCACGTGACCCCGGCTTGCTCGGTGATGTTTTTGAATTTCCAGTTGCCCTGATTCAGATAAAGCGCGTTGGGTTTTTCCATGCCGCACACAAAAATATCCGGCAAACCGTCGCCATTGATATCACCGGCGGCCAAGCCTGAATTGCTGGTGTCGCGGACGATTTCGCCAATGATCGCTCGATATTTTCCGGAGGGCATCAGCCCGGTGTCCTTGGGCAGCAGCCGATGGAAACCCGCCCGGCCTTGGTCCGGCACATTGAGCGGGGTAATTTTTACCGCGGGCGCGCCGACCAACAGCGTGTTCAAACAAAGCCACGCGCACAGGCTTTGACCGAGGAGATTTCGGGTTGGGCTCATCACGGCGATTGTAACAACCCCGGCGGCAAAAGACAATTCGCTTTATCGGAGGCGCTATTTCTGTTACATCAATTGCCGCATGAATGAGACTCCCAACACGCGTCCCGGCCTGGCCCCGGCATTGGCAGCCGCAGGGGTTCTGTTGTTGGTGCTGGCGGGTTTGTTCGGCCCGATTTTCTCTGGCGAATTCATTCTCCATACCGAGGGGCAAACGGTGGAGGAATGGGATCGGCACTTTACCGATGGCGCGTGGGATGCCCAAGCCGGGTTGGGTGCGCCGCAAAGCCATGTGCCATCGGGGTTCACCGGATGGTTTCAGGCGCTGTGTAAACTGACCCCGGATCCTACCGCGAATTATGCCAACTACTATCCACCCGCGTGCCTGTTCCTGCTGGGCATGGCCGCGTGGCTGTGTTTTCGGCAACTCAATTGCAGCGGGCTTATCTGCGGAATCGGCGCGTTGGCCGCGGCGTTGAACGGCGTTTTCCTTTCACGCACAGTGGAGTTTTCCGGTGGCTTGGCCGTGGTTGGCGCGGCGTTGTTTGTGGCGCTGGCGATGATCGTGCGGGGCCGTTTGCAATGGCCCGGCGCGTTGGTGGCCGGGCTGGCGCTGGGCATGGGGTCATTGGAAATTGGCGCGGATGGATTTGCGCTGGTGGGCGCGATCCTTGTGTTGGCGTTGGGGTTGCCTCCGGCGGAGGGCGGTCGGTTTACGCAACAGCGTTTGGCTTGCGTGAGTCTGATTCCCATTGCTGCAGCCGCAGTGGCCTGGCCGGTTTGGGTGCACCCGGAATTTTTTGAACCCTCCGTCGCTCTGGGTGCTACTGCCGCGAACAAATCCATCGATTTGCTCACCCTGCCGATGGCCGGGCTGTTTGGGCATCGATCGGATGTGGCGGATAGCACCCAACATTGGGGCGCGTTGATGGGCAGCCATTCACACGCGTACGCCGGGGCACTGGTATTGCTGGTGGCACTTTGGGCGCTGGTGCATGCGGCGCGCCGGAAGCATTCATTTTCGCCTCACGACAAAATACGCGCCCTGATATTGGGTGCCGTGGTGCTGGCGCTTCCATGGGTGGTTTGGCAAAGTCACTGGCAGGCTTTGTTCAGCGTTTGTTTGTTGGGGTTGTTTGCATTGGGCTTGAAGGGGTTGGATGAATGGCACGCCACCGAGGCGCATGAAAAAACCCGCAAGTTTGGGAGTGGCGGATTTAATTCAGCCTGGCGCATTGGTTCATTCGGAGTGCTGGCATTGGCCACGCTGGGCTTCATTGTTTTCAGCAATCGGGTCGAGCAATTGGCGGCTAGAATATTGCAGGAATCACCCGGGGCACTGCCGGCGGATGCCTCCGCCTTGGCCAACGCCAGCATATTTCAGGCGGGGCTGTTCGTGCTGTTTCTGATGCTCTCAATTGCTGCGCTGACCGGATGCAGCCTGGTGCAATGGCGCCGATCATCCCGCACCGTGGGCTTATTGGCTTTGGCGTTAGTCTTGCTGGTTGATCTTGGGCGTTCGGGAAAACCGTTTATTCGCTTTGATCAATTTGATGCACCGACCCACGGGACCCCTTTGGCCGAGCGCTTGAAGGAGCACACCGCCTATGGCCGGGTGACGTTGCTGAATCAATATCAGCTTCAAAATCGGCTTCCGCTCGACCGTGCGGTGATGGATTCTTTTCTGTCGCCGCCCTCCCCCGACAGCGTCAACTGGAGTACCCCGCGGTTGGCCGGATTGGCCCGCGGATTTATTGGGAGCATGATGCGCTATCAATCCGCCAGCGATGTGAAGCAATTTAACCACCTCATCCGCATGATGCTCAGTGCGCCTGGCGAACCAGACCGGAAGCAGGCTCAAATGCAATTGGAGAAACTTCCCGGCGGCAAGGAATTTCTCATGGGCGGGAGGGATCAAATTTTATTTAATTTTTTCCTCGAATCCAGCGGCCGTCGGCACAGCCAGATTCTGGCGCACGAAACCATCAACGTCTTAAGGCAGGCGTATCGTGAACAATGGACGGCACATCTGTTTCCGAAATACGGCATCGCTCGGGCGCGCTCGGCGGATTTTCAACCGCCGACCCATGGCGGCTCCGCACAGGAAATCCACCCCGCTGATGCGATTCGGTTGCTGATCCGCCAATGGGAACTTGCGAGCACGCGCTATTTTATTTGCCACGCCGGTAATGCGGAACTCACCGCGATGGTTCAGGTTGGTTCCAAACTCGGCGATCAGCCGCTGCCCACCTACCGCAACGCGTTAAACCAAACACTCGATCCCGTGCTGCGGCGGTTTAAGCGGATGGAGGCAATGCATTTGGGGCTCGTCCCTGCTCCTGCCGAGGGGGCTAATTCCACCAACGCGCCGGTCGTACTCATGGAATTTACCGGGGCCCTCCCGCGTGCGAAATTATTTGCCGACTGGCGGCAGGGCGTGGACGAAGCAACCGCGAACACCATTCTCTTTAGCCCCGGCTTTGATCCCCACTCTCAGGTGATCCTTCGCGCAAACGAGTTGCCCGAACCGGAACAGCCCTCTCAAACTTCAGACCTGCCCGCTATCGAATTAGTCGATGTCAGTGCCACGCGCGTGGAAGTGAAAATTCCCCCGCTCGACTACGCTGCCATGATGCTGCTCAACGATCGGTTTGATGAGCACTGGAATGCGGTCCTCGAAGGCCACCCTGTTACCCTGCTCCGGGCCAATAACCATGCGCGGGCAGTCCACCTGCCGGCCTCGAATCAAGCCCGCACCCTTGTGTTTACCTATCACGCGCCCGCACCGCCCACCACACCACCGCTCATCGCGCTCGTGATCGGCCTGTTCATTGCAGGCTTGGGCGCGCGCCGAAAGCAATCCTCTGATTCGGAGGTAAACGATGAACCCGACATCGCTCTCAAGCCCGACGAGGCTTGATAGAAATCGACAGAGAGGTTAGAATTTTCTCCAGTTTGATACGTCAAACTGCCGTTCGTCATGAATCTATTCACTGATCAATCATTTTTTTCTCGGCGGGACGCACTAAAAAGTGCCGCCTGCGGGTTTGGCTCGCTTGCGCTCGGTGCGTTGGCTCATCGCGCGGCGGCCAGAGATAATTTACTCGCGGCGAAACTCGTGCATCATGTGCCCAAAGCGAAACGCGTGATTTTTCTCTTCATGGCCGGTGGCGTGAGCCAGGTGGATTCGTTTGACTACAAACAAAAGCTCATCGATGACCACGGCAAAATGGTGCGCTTTGACGACGCCCGTACGCTGGCCAAGACGCGCAAAATCGTCGAACATGCCGTCAAGAAACCACTCTGGAAATTTAAAAACTACGGCCAATGCGGCCAGCCCGTTAGCGAACTTTTCCCGCACATGGCCAAGCACGTGGACGATCTTTGCGTTCTCAAAGGCATGCACACCGAGGGCGTGGCCCACGGGCCGAGCACGCTCTTCATGCACTCGGGCACGATCAATCTCATCCGCCCCAGCATGGGTTCGTGGGTGAATTACGGCCTCGGCACGGAAAACGAAAACCTCCCCGGCTTCATTAGCATCGGCCCCTCGATGGGCAACGGCGGCCCGCGCAATTACAGCAATGCTTTTTTGCCCGCCGCCTATCAAGGCACGCCCATCGGCCGCGCCGGAATTCCGGCCAAAGATTCGACGATTAAAAATATCACCGCGCCGGGCATCGACCCCAAGGAGCAGCAAAAACAATTCGAACTCCTGCGCGCGCTCAACGCAGAACAAGCCAAGCGCCGTCCCGGCGATGACGAACTCAACGCCGTCATCGGCTCCTTCGAACTCGCCTGGCGAATGCAAAATAACGCGCCCGGCATTCTCGATTTGTCCAAGGAAAATCCGAAGACGCTCGCGATGTACGGCATTGACCAAAAACCGACCGACAACTTTGGCCGCTATTGTTTAATGGCCCGCCGCCTCAGTGAAGCCGGCGTGCGCTACGTCCAAGTCAATTACACCGACAACGGCAACAATCCATCGTGGGATCAGCACTCCAACATGCCCAAGCACATGGAGCACGCCCGCGCCAGCGATCAACCCGTGGCGGCGTTGCTGACCGATCTCAAACAGCGTGGCTTGCTTGAGGACACCATCGTCTGGTGGGGCAGCGAATTCGGCCGCACGCCTTACGCGCAAAACAAAGGCACCGGCCGCGATCACAATCCCGACGGCTTCACCGTGTGGCTCGCCGGCGGCGGCATCAAGCCCGGCATCGCCCACGGCAACACCGACGAATACGGCCACCACGCCGTCGAAGGCAAAGTGCACATGCACGACCTCCACGCCACCATTCTGCACCAACTCGGCCTCGACCACGAAAAACTAACCTACCGCTACGACGGCCGAGATTTTCGCCTCACCGATGTGCACGGCCGCGTGGTGAAGGAAATTATTGCATAACCACAGAGAACCCGGAGAAGAAAGCTCTATGCCTCTGTGATAAATTCGAACATGAACACGCGGCGCGAATTCCTGCGGGTGGGTGGCCTTGGGGCGCTTGGCCTTTCGCTGCCGCGTCTGCTCGCCAGTGAACGCCCCGGCAAAACTGCCAAGGCGGATTCGTGCATCATCATTTTTCTCAACGGCGGCGCGCCGCATCTCGATATGTGGGACATGAAACCCAACGCGCCCAAGGAAATCCGCGGCGAGTTCTCGCCCATCCGCAGCACGGTGCCGGGGATGCAGGTTTGCGAATTGCTCCCACGCCTTGCCAAGCAAATGCACCACACCACGCTCGTGCGCTCCATGCATCATAGCGTGAACAATTCGCACGCCGCCGCCGTGTATGCCGCGTTGACCGGCCATGACCGAGGCGAATTCGGCGGCGGCTTTCGGCCCGATGACTATCCCGGCATCGGCTCGGTGATGGCCAAACTGCGCCCACCCAGCCGCAATGCGTTGCCCTACGTTTCGCTGCCGTACAAGACGAAAGAAGGCGCGAACGGCCCGTTGCAACCCGGCTTCCTCTCTGGATTCATCGGCGCAAGTTACGATCCGTTTTGGGTTTTGGAAGACCCGAACAAGCCAGACTTTCGCGTACGCAATCTGTCCCTGCCACCGGGTGTCACCGGCCGCCGCATGACCCGGCGCGACACACTGCTGCGGTCGCTCGATCAGGGCCTCGGTGAAAAACTCCCCACCGGCCGCACGCCGTACGAGGCGATGACCGATTTCCAAAGGCGCGCCTTTGACCTGCTTACCAGCGACGCCACCCAACAAGCATTCCAACTGAACCGCGAACCCGCCAAGACCCGCGACGCCTTCGGCCGCAACATTTACGGCCAAAGCATCCTGCTCGCCCGCCGCCTCATCGAGGCCGGCACCCGCGTCGTCACCATGAGCTGGGCGCCCGACGCCAATGCCACGTGGGACACTCACGGTGCTAATTTCAAGAAACTGAAAAATCCGTTACTGCCGCAGTTCGATGCCGCCTGCGCCAGCCTGCTCGCCGATCTCCAGCAGCGGGGCCTTTTGAAGCGCACCGTGGTGGCCGTGCTCGGCGACTTCGGGCGCACGCCGCGCATCAACAAAAACGCCGGCCGCGATCACTGGAACAATTGCTACACGGTGATGCTCGCCGGCGGCGGTTTCAAAGGCGGCCACATCCACGGGGCCAGCGACCGCACCGGCTCGGTTCCCGTCGAGGCCCCCGTCACCCCCGGCGACATCGTTGCCACCATTTACAACCAACTCGGCCTCGATCACCGAACCGAGCTTTACGATTCATTGGAGCGTCCCCACGCCCTCGTGCCTAAGGCGCGGGTGATCGAGGGGCTGTTGAGCTAAGTTTACATTGTTCGACCCCCACCTCGGCCGAGCCGCACATTCCCGTTTATCACACCTTCGTTTCATACGACCCCAAGACGCGCGTGACTTACATCCAATGTGAGGCAATCCGGCCGTAATGGTATTGGCTATTCGAGGTGGATACGCTACCCTCTCCAATTATGACGAACCTGAAGCTCATTATCGAAAAGCACGCGGATTGTTTTGTAGCCTATCCCGTGGGTATCAGCGGTGCTGTGATTGGCCAAGGCGATACTTATGAGGAAGCGCTGGCGGATGTGAAATCGGCGCTGAATTTCCACTTGAAGAGTTTTGGCTCGAACGCGTTGGATGTCGATGAGCCGGTTTTGGATGCGTTCGTGACGGAAACCACAATTTAGTCGTGCCAAAATTCCCTGTAGATGCGCCCAAAAAGAAAGTGCTGCGTGCGTTGGGCATTCTGGGGTTTGAAGTTGTTCGTGAAAATGAACACATTTCGATGCGGCGACAAAACTCGGACGGAACCGTGACGCCTCTGACAATGCCCAATCACCGAATCATCAAAGCCCCGACTCTTCGTGCGATTTGCCGACAATCCAAAATCGACAGGAACGATTTCATCAACGCTTATCAAAATGTCTGAAATCAGAACCCAATCATTTCGCCTTTCCCTGATTGAAGTGATTGGGTTGCTTTCCACAGGCTGCGTGGGTTTTCAGGGATTCATCAAAAAACGGGGCCAGAATACGAGGCCGAGGTGCGCGGTTGGCAGCGGGTGATCGAGGGGTTGTTGACATAATTTTCAATTCTCAATTTTCAAGGAAGTCTCAATTATCAATGGCCAATTATCTTGAAACTTGACCCTTGAAAATTGAGACTTCCCCCATCGCCGATTTCAAAACCACCCCGGACCAATCCGACCTCGCCGGCATCGAGCGCGACCTGAGCTTTCACCCCAGCCCTTGCACCGACCCCGCCACGCTCACCCGCGAACAAATCGACCACTTCAACGAATCCGGCTATGTCCGCCCGCTCACCATTTTTAAAGAAATCGAAATCGCCGGGCACCGTGCCTACTTCGACCGACTCCTCGAGCAAACCCTCACCGACGGCGGCGATAGCTACTCCATTAGCACCGCTCATTTGAAATATGGCCGCGTTTATGATCTTCTCACCCACCCGCGCATCGTTGCCTGTGTGCAGGATTTGCTTGGGCCGGAGGTTGTCGGTTGGGGATCCC
>Ga0302117_10001387_pt1 | contig 11548 bp, 8 predicted proteins | sample AG5_322_MG_FD_203112 | JGI IMG/M metagenome (GOLD analysis project Ga0302117, IMG submission 203112) | Marine microbial communities from Western Arctic Ocean, Canada - AG5_32.2 | ecosystem: Environmental > Aquatic > Marine > Oceanic | place: Canada: Western Arctic Ocean | collected 2017-10-01 | reverse complement strand
CCTGACACCGCAAACGAACAAACTATTGCAACCCTTGGGGGTGGAAAATGAGTTTGTGGTACTTAATGCTATTGCCACTCGTGGGTGCAGCTGCAATTTTTGTTGGCAAGTCTTCCGTTTCAAAATGGATTGCGCTTGGAGTGTCAACTGTTGTCTTTGTAATCAGCATAGTTATGGCAATTCAATTCGCTCCGATCTGGGGTACTTCACTTGATGGTTTTACATCGCACGTCCCTTGGTTAAATAAACTTGGCGTCACCTTAGATTTAGGTGTTGACTCAGTTGCGATGATGTTGGTTCTTCTGACGACCCTGCTCACACCCTTATGCGTTTTGGGTTCGTTTAGTGCGATTACATTTCGCGTTAAAGAATATTATGCTTGGTTGCTTATTCTGGAAACTGCAATGGTAGGGGTGTTTGCTGCACAAGACCTCATTCTGTTCTACGTGAGTTTCGAGTTAACTCTAGTACCGATGTTCTTCTTAATCGCAATTTATGGCGGCAAGAATAGAGCCCATGCAAGTATTAAATTCTTTATCTACACCTTTACAGGTTCGCTCTTTACACTTGCAGGTCTTTTGTATGTCGCTTGGACATATAAGGAAACGCATTTGTACGACACATGGTCTTTTGCTATACATGACCTTGCAAAGTTTGCATCAACAGATTTAAGCGCAACAGAGCAGGGGTGGATACTTCTTGCTTTGCTCTCTGGGTTTGCCGTGAAAATCCCTGTCTTCCCTGTGCACACTTGGCTTCCATTAGCACACACTGAAGCGCCGACTGCAGGCTCTGTAATTCTTGCAGGTGTGTTACTGAAACTAGGAACGTTTGGCGTCTATCGTTTTGTTCTTCCAATGGTTCCTGAAGCTGTAGTTGCGTATGCACCTATGATTGCAGTGCTTGCAATAATTGGCATTTTGTATGCCGCTTTAATTTGCTGGGTCCAAGACGATATCAAAAAATTAGTTGCGTATTCATCTGTAAGTCACCTTGGGTTCTGCGTCTTAGGATTAATCGCATTGAACCCAATTGGTCTTGAGGGTGCCGTGCTTTATATGATCAATCACGGTCTTTCAACTGGGGCACTCTTCTTCCTTATCGGAATGATGTACGAGCGGTACCACTCGAGGGATATGAACGCAATCGGTGGGCTTGCTAAAACGATGCCCGTGTGGTCTTTTTTCATGGTATTTTTCGTGTTGGCTAGCGTTGGGCTTCCTGGCTTGAATGGGTTCGTGAGCGAGTTCATGTGCTTGCTTGGTACGTTCAGTGCTTCTGCTTCGAATGCAACTTGGCCAGGTGTGTTAGGTCCAGAATATGCAGCGATTTCTGCAATCGGCATGGTGTTAGCGGCGATGTATCTACTCATTATGGTCGGCAAAATTGTATTTGGTAAAGTAAGAACACCAGAGAATTATGAACCGCATCCAACGTTACCAACTGATTTATCAAAACGCGAAATAGGAATCCTTGTTCCATTGGCAGCTCTTTGTCTTTGGATTGGTGTCCAACCAACTGTGCTTACGGATGCCATGCAGGGTTCAGTTGAAGAAGTACTCTCTCCATATCCAGCAATCGTACAACAAGATGTTCCAACGGAAACACAACGAATCGAAGTAAAGGACGCTACCGATGGCTAATACACTTTGGTTCTTAATTCCAGAATTAATACTGCTCACAGGAACAGTCGTTTGCGCAATTGGTGGTCTTTCTAATAAGGCAGCAATACGACGAAACATTGGTTTCATTGCATGTGTATTTTTAGCAGCGTCGTGTATTTCGGTACCGTTTGTATATACAGCAGAACATGTAGCATCATCTAATTCACTTATGCCTAATTTGGGCGGGTACGTAAAGTTCTTTGCGGCACTTATTGGCATTTTGCTTGTAATGACTTCTGGCGGGTTGATGGACCGCAAGTACGAACATGCAATCGCATCGGGAAAAGATACGTTTGATACTCTTCGCTCGAGTGCGGGTGAATACCACGCTCTGTTGTTGCTTAGCATCACAGGCTTAATGCTTATCTGCGAAGCAAGTGATTTGATATGGATGTTCCTTGCATTAGAGCTTGTTTCATTGCCAACGTATGTCATGGTAGCGATGAGTAGGTGGGCAAAAGTTGGGCAAGAAGCAGCGATGAAGTACTTCTTTTTAGGAGCAATTTCTGCAGGTCTTATGTTGTATGGATTTGCGTTCTTGTATGGTGCAACTGGAACGTTCGAATTCCATGCCATGGCTGATGCATTTGCTGATCAAAATGCTGCTGGCGGAATTTCAACATTCGGTCAAATAGGTTTGATATTGGCTCTCGTTGGTCTCTGTTATAAAATCGCCGCAGCGCCTATGCACTTGTATGCACCTGACGTGTACCAAGGTGCGGCATCTGCCGTCACAGCATTCCTTGCATTTGTCCCAAAGGCCGCTGGGTTCATTGCAATTATTATGCTTCTCTCACTTGTGGGCTGGGAAGGCGGATTACCAAAATCTGTTGAAATGATGCTCTGGGTTGTTGCCGTACTAACAATGATTCTCGGGAACATCGGTGCTCTTCTGCAAACCTCTACTAAGAGAATGCTTGGGTACAGTTCAATCGCGCACAGTGGTTATATGCTGATTGGCATTATTGCTGGTCCGCCACTTGGTTTGATTGCAGTCATGGTGTACCTCGTTATTTATGGTGCTACAAACACTGCTGCATTCTCAACACTTGCATGCCTGCAACGCAATGGTGAATCGGTTGATTCGCTAGAGGATATCTCGGGTCTTGTGAAACGTAGCCCAGCGCTTGCAGCATCGTTTGCAATCTCATGCGGTTCTTTGCTCGGGATTCCACCACTCTTTGGTTTCTGGGGCAAACTGATGCTCTTTACTGTGGGTGTGAGCGCTGGGCAACTGCCACTTGTGCTTGTGGCGGCAATCTCGAGCGCAATAAGCGCTTGGTATTATCTACGCTTGATTGGTTTGGCATTGCTAGCACCGTTGACAGCTCGCAGTGAGCAGGTGTCCCCTGTGTTGCGATGGCCATTGATCGCGACCATATTAGGTGCAATCATAGCCGTTGGTGGTCCAGTCACATTAAATGCATTAACCACAGATGCTTCAATAGCAGTTCATGTGAGCGAATAATTACTCAGTTATTTGTTTTGGGTTTGACGATTTTTTTGAATAGGTAAGTTGCAGCCCGAGACCTGCTAGTGCTATACCTATGGTTGTGTACAACAAAACATTTGTGTTAATGGAAGCAAGACCATCGGCTCGCCATACTTCGCTTGCTAGTTGACCAACAGCTACGCGTAATAAAATGCTTCCGCAGAACGCTGTGACAAGCGCTGATGAGAGGTAGGGCATAAATGTTGCAACTAAAAGACCAAGAAGTAGACCCGCGACGGCAGCGCCTGCGACTATGAATCGAGTGCTGGTGGGAATTGCATTCCAAGCGGCAACTATTCTGTCCTTACCAAAGCGGATCATGGAAATTGCTCGTTGACTCATTGCGTTTACAGAGTTGTAAACTTCCAATTCAGGGGTACTAAATGAATTTGTCGTTGAAGCTTTGGGTTCCGTTATTTGTTCTTCAGAAGCAGCTTCTATCACATCATGGACTACTTCCGCGCCATCACCAAGTCCAGCAACTTGCCACGTAATGACAGGAGTGATAACTGCGAAGGAAAACGCAAGCATAAGGAGAATTGCTAGTTTTGAAATTCCTACAGCGAGAATAGCTGCGACTATTCCAAAAATGATCGCCACTATAAAGGGCGATATACCAAGAGACATAGTTGGGGCAAGTAGAAATCCGCCCCCAGCACCAAGTAAGCCAGCGCCAAGGCCGATTGCTGGCTTTAGTAGCCTTGCGCCTACACAAAGCAGTATGAGGCCTGTAACAATGCCAAAAGCTGGCGCAAGATAGGGAATAACCGTTTCCATGAGTTTCTACTTATCGTCATTGGGAGAACACCTCATCGAGTTTTAACAACTTTTTTTTAACCTCTGAGGCAAACTCCGAGGCTATCTCCGAGGCTATCTCCGAGGCTACCTCCGAGGCTACCTCCGAGGCTACCTCCGAGGCCACCTTCGAGGCTATCTCCGAGGTATACACAGAGGTTACCTCAGAGGTAATTTGGGTGATGCTCTTTGTTTGAGTAGGAGGCTTTTTTATTACTTCAGACTTACTTCTGTGGGAAGAAATCATCGAATTTGCGTTCCAGTCTAAGAATCTGAATGACCGGCACGAATGCGAAATCAAAGGAAACCAAAAAAAGGTGAATAGAGAGGCAGGCACAGAGGATACCTCGGCAGTGACGTGGATTAAGAAACGAAGCGTTATTTTATTTTTAGCCTTTATATCATCGATCGGGCAAACTTCTAAGAGAAAAGAGCCATAGTGATCGAAGCTTCGATCTAGTCTTGCGAGTGTACTTTGAGGACACCTCAGAGGTGAACACAGAGGTAACCTCAGAGGTAATGCTGTGATAGCATGTACAAATGGTATTAACGAATTGTAGGCGTGCGGTCATTTGTATCGCTTTTGTATTAGGAATTTTGATGGCAGAATCGAATGTATTTGGGCAGGAGCAAACTCCGCCACCACCAGCTACGGGCAGAAATCATTTAGGTGAAACTACTAGCCCGTACTTGCTTCAACATGCACTGAATCCTGTGCATTGGTACCCTTGGGGCGAAGAAGCTTTCGAAGCTGCTCGCGCTCAAAACAAACCAATCTTCTTGAGCATAGGGTATTCCACTTGCTATTGGTGCCACGTAATGGAACGCGAGAGTTTCGAGAATCAAGAAGTTGCGGACGTTTTAAATAAATACTTTATCGCTGTAAAAGTAGATAGGGAAGAACGACCGGACGTTGATGAGATTTATATGACCGCAGTGCAAATGATTACCCGAGGTAGAGGCGGCTGGCCAATTTCACTATTCCTTGAACCGGGTAAATTGCAACCTTTTTTCGGAGGCACGTATTTTCCGAAAGAAGATCGCGCTGGTCGCCGAGGTTTTATCTCGATGATGGAATTCATTCATGATAAGTGGAGTAACGATAACGAATCCGTTATGAAGCAAGCTACTCTAGTCGGGCAAGCGGTCGCGAGTCGTTTGACTACGCTACTAGAGCCTGTACAACTGAATTCAAAAACTATTGAGCAAGGTGTTGCCGCACTTCTTACTAGTTACGATTCAGTCTTTGGCGGATTCTCACAACAACCTAAATTTCCTATGCCGAGTTACACGGATTTCTTGTTGGAAGCGGGTTGGGAAATTCCTCAAGTACGCTCTGCAGTGATTCACACCCTTGACCGGATGTTAATGGGTGGCATGTACGACCAAGTTGGCGGCGGTTTTCACAGATACAGCACGGACGAAAAATGGCTTGTGCCTCACTTTGAAAAAATGTTGTACGACAATGGTCAACTAGTTTCAACATATTCAGTTGCTTACGAAAAAACAGGCAATCCAACATACGCAAAAGTTATTGAAAATACTCTTGGGTATATAGACCGTGAGTTAAGCGCGCCTGATGGCGGGTTTCTTTCGGCTCAAGATGCAGAATCGAATCATCTAGAAGGCGAATCTTACTTATGGAGAACTGCAGAGTTAACAGAAGCATTGACCAATGCTGATATGGAAGAGGAAGTAGATTTCGCATTATCCGTGTATGGAGTTGATCGAGGGACTAACTTCCAAGATCCTCATCACCCTGAAGTTCCAGCCACGAATGTTTTATTCTTAACAGACCATCCAGACCGATTAGCTTCGAAACATGGGTTGAGTTACGAAGAATTCCAAGTACGACTTGACGCAATCAACAATGCACTGCTTCAGGTTCGAGACTTGCGGGACCAACCCTCAACTGATGACAAAATTATTACTGCATGGAATGGAATGATGATTGCGGGTTACGCAGATGCTGGAAGAATTCTGGAAAATCCTGCATGGGTTGAACGTGCTGAACGCGCTGCTAAATTTATTGCTACTGAAATGCGGACAGATTCTGGAAAGTTACTTCGTACATGGCGTAATGGAAAAGGTGGCGCTGAAGCATTCCTAATTGATTACAGTTCGCTCATAAAAGGATTGCTTGCAATATATAAAGCGAATCGTTCCCCATTTGCAATGGATGAAGCTCAAAAGTTATACGTAACTGCGAAATCACTGTTCTATGTGGAGGGCGAAGGCTGGTACGACACCGAGGAAGGGCAGTCTGATTTATTCGTCCGAACCAGAGCGCTCTCAGATGGCGCAATGCCAGCTGCTACATCACTTATATTCAGAGACCAGATTGAACTGGCTGAATTGACTGGCGATACGAAATATATAGACGATGCAATGGCAACGTTGGATTCTGAAAGTCAGCTTTTGCAAACATCTCCACTTTCAGCAGTTGTGGCATCAACGGGCTTGTACCAAATGATTCAGCGATATCCTGAGCGATTCAATGAGGAATTTGAATTGGCACTTGGCGACGGTTCTCCTGTTCGGATGTCTGTAGACCAAGGTAAACTCTCTTTACCTGCAGGCGGGTCAAACTCTTTTCAAATTACTCTTCGGCTTGCAAAAGGTTGGCATGTGAATTCGAATTCACCAGGTAATGAATATGCAGTTCCGCTGTCGATTACTTCTTTAGATCAAAACGTAACTGTACGTGTCGCTTGGCCAAAGGGCGAAAGTGTACTTTCCGCTGGTGAGCGAGTAGAAGTGTACGGTGGAACTGTAGCATTGGATGTGACATTAACCGCGAACGCAAACGCAAACGGCAATATACCTGTGACAATAACTTGGCAAGCATGTGATTCTGATTCATGTTTGGCAAAAGAAACTACGCGTATACCGTGCGCAATAACTGTGGAGTAAGCATTGAATACATTATTTTCAGTAGCTCTCATTTCAACGGGTGGAACGATCGAGAAAACCTATGATGAATCTATAGGGATTCTTGCCAATGGTGTTTCAGTGTTAGAAGCAATGCTTGGGATGTTGCAATTAGATGGTGTTTCGATTAATCATATTGAATTGCTCAACAAAGACAGTCTTGAGATGACTGAGGATGATCATGCACTTATAGCGAGTGAAGTGTCCAAGCAAGCAGAATGCCATGACGGGATTATTGTAATTCATGGCACAGATACACTTGCAGACACAGGGGAAGCAATACTTCGTTCATGCCCATCAATCAAAGTGCCGTGCGTATTGACGGGTGCCATGCGGCCCTGGATAATGAAAAATACAGATGCAATGCAGAATATAGTGGAATCATTTGCTGTAGTGCAATTGCTCCAAGGTGGGGTATACGTTGCGATGCAAAATAGAGTGCTACAATTCCCTGGTGTTATAAAAGATACTGAGAAACTACGTTTCGTAAAGAAAGAAAGTAAATAGTCCATGTCTAACAAATTTTTAGCAGCTCCAGTTCCTTCAACCAAAATGCCAAAGGGTATTCCATATATAGTTGGTAATGAAGCCGCTGAACGATTCAGCTTCTATGGCATGAAGTGCATCCTTCTAATCTTCATGACGCAATATTTATTCGTGTTGCCAGGCTCTGTTGGAGAGCCAATGTCTGATGCTTTAGCGACTGAAAGGTATCACCTATTTACAATGGCGGTATACCTTTTTCCGATTATGGGAGCGTTACTAGCTGACATTTTCTTAGGTAAGTACCTCACAATTATGCTTTTGAGTGTGGTGTATTGTGCAGGGCATGGCGTGCTCGCGATGATGGGATCCACTGAGTGGTTAAATCTTTCGCCTGGCATCGTATTAGCCATTGGCCTAGTACTTATATCGGTTGGCTCGGGTGGTATTAAACCGTGTGTGTCCGCACATGTTGGTGACCAGTTTGGAAAACAGAATGCGAATTTGTTAGAAAAAGTATTCGGATGGTTTTACTTTTCAATAAACACTGGCGCATTCCTCTCAACAATGATGACGCCATGGTTGCTCGAATGGTACGGCCCTCACTGGGCATTTGGTATTCCTGGAGTACTAATGGCGATAGCAACATTTGCTTTTTGGAAAGGTAGAAAAGTATTTGTACATATCCCCGCTGGAGGAATGGAATGGGTAAAGGAAACATTTAGTAGAACGGGGATCGCGGCAATCTCAAAATTGATGATTATTTTCATCTTTATTGCAGTATTCTGGGCGTTGTTTGACCAAACAGGTTCTTCATGGATTCTTCAGGCGGAAGACTTAGATAGAAACTGGCTTGGAATGAATTGGCTTTCTTCGCAGATTCAAGCGGTAAACCCAATCATGATTTTGTTGTACATTCCGATTTTCCAATTCGCTGTCTATCCCTTGATAAACAAAGTATTCAAATTGACACCAATTCGAAAAATCTCAATTGGTTTATTCGTGATGGTAGTTGGATTTGCAATGGTGTCTTTAGTGCAAAGTTGGATAGATGTAGGTGAACGCCCATCAATTGGTTGGCAAGTTCTAGCGTACGGGCTTTTGACAGCTTCAGAAGTCATGGTTTCTATCACTGGATTAGAGTTTGCGTATACGCAAGCGCCAAAACGAATGAAGTCAATCATCATGGCGCTCTTTTTGTTTAGTGTTTCGCTTGGTAATTCATTTACTGCCGCCGTTAACCATTTTATTATTGTTCCAGATTCTCTCGAAGGCGCGAAGTCGCTAGTTGAAAATTGGGGTAGTGAAAAGGACGCAGCGTCAATCGATCACGCTCAACGTGCAACTGATGCAACGGCTGCAGGCATGACGTACGAGCATGCTAGCGATGACAGTTTTACTCTAGTATTACACGATTTTGAAGCGTCGATTAATGATGGCGATATCCGAGTAGGGTATGGACCAGATTTGTCTAGAACCTCTCTAGTAACTACAGAAGTATCTTCTATTAAGAAAGCAATTGCTACCATTGGAACTTTTTGGGATGAAAATGACCGATTGCCTTTTGAAGATGAAGGCAAACATGCTATGCAGGACATAGTAGATCCGTGGGGCAAAGCGCTTCATTATCAAATGGTAAACCGCGTGAACTTTATTGTATCAAGTGAAGGCCCAGATAAAGAATACATGACTTCTCACGATGTAATAGCACAAGTGGAAGTACACTCTAGGTCAGTCGTACAGCAACAAGAAGACATCGACACTATTGGTGATGCAGGCTTCCTGAGTGGAATCCATCCAACTCATTCATGGCTTGTTGTTCGCAAATCTGAGTTAGATGCCAAGAAAGCTCGCGGCGCGGGTCAGGCAGATGCAACAGCGGAAGAATTCTTGCCAATAGAAATGCTTACATCGAAGTCGGAAATTGTTAAGCAAAACCATGACTTCGCTATAAACTGGCAAGTAGGTGGTGCAACAACTCTTTCTGGCGCAGCGTACTTTGAGTTTTGGACGTGGGTGATGCTTGTCACTGCTATACTTTTTGTAACTGTCGGATATTATTATCAACCGAAGACGTTTATCCAAGACGAACTAGAGTGATTTTCCAGACTGCTTTGTGTAATCAATCTAAATTGATGGCACGAACTTCAAGGCGAGCACCTTGCGGTATGAGCATGTAGTGCGTCCACTGTTGTGAGGTTGTTACAATTGGAATTGCAAGGCGGTTACGTATGTGGATGCCGCTATCGCTACCTAATTGCTGCCGCACTATTCTTTTGTCAGTTGCAACTAGCCAAGAACCGTCTGATACGGGTGTTGCTGCGACACTATTAGGCAAGAGAGTAGCGGTTTCAATTACTTCGCCAGGCTGCCAAACTATCATTCTATGTTTTGCCGGGTGGTAAAACGCCTGCGATTCGCTCCATGAGCCGGTTGGGTTCGTAGTAGCAATCTGCCAAACTATGGCACGCGTCGCACCTGTTTCAGTAATGGGGAGCGAGATTGCAGTCAGTAGCGGGTCTCTTGCTTGTAAGTCTAACTCTACAAGCGACAATTGACCATCACGTAAGCGGTATGCTCTGAGACGGTCTATACCAAGGAACGATGGCATTAACCAATCGCTCTTCCCATCATCAATGGCTCGTTGCCCACGAGCAGTTTTTACAACGAGGTGAAACCGGTCATTATCTTGTGATTTGCGTGACCATGCGATGTCATCAAGTGCATTGATTGTGGGAAATGCATTGATATATTCATCAGAGGCAATCCAACGTATGTTGCCTGTAGACCAGTCAATTTTCCCGATCCATCGACTGTTATCGCCATTGGGGGATTCCACTAGAAAGAAGCGGTCATTTGCAGTTCTTCCTAAAATTAGCCCTTCTCGACTTACGTGAAAAGGAGAGAAACGCCGGCCTTCCATTGGGTCGAGTACATGTAACTCTAGTGAAGTGGAAACCGTAAGTTCGTTGGAATTGCCTGCCGCGACTTGTACATCAGGTGCACTGCCTAATTGAACTGCTGCGTGTAAACCGTTAGGCGAAATGACTGGCAAGGAATATCTATTCCATGGAAGACTGCCTACTGACCAATCAATTTCAGTGGACGAAGAACTAGTAGCATCAGCAGGGCGGAGTGTAGACTGTAGTGTTTGCATGGCAGCTAACTTAGTCTCTGTTGAGGCAGGAAGTTTGACCGTCTTTTCTGATCCACCACAGCCTTGCAATACATTTGCAGTAAGCAATAGAAAAGTTAGTTGCTGGATGCCGTGCATGTATTATTTATTCTTCTGCAACCCGATGCCAGGATTGCGTAAGTGATTTGTTAGAAAATCATCGCCTTCGTTTTCGCGAATATGTTCTGCTTGAATATCAATTGGCAACGAAAGTTCTTTGAGCCGTTCAAGATATTTATTGCTGTATGCGGGGTCATCATTGAATAAAGTCTCGACTATAGAAGGGGTAATGAATACAAGCAGCTCTTCTCGAACTGTGGTGTCGTCAACCGAAGTGAAGAGCGCACCGATGAGTGGAATGTCGCCCAAGAGGGGAAACTTGCGTCTTACTTTTGATTCGCTTTCTTTCAGAATGCCACCAATGAGAACAGTTTCGCCATCTCGGAGTTGTACTTGGCTTCGCACTTGCCTTCTTGAAAAGATAGGGTTCTGTCCTGCTCCGCCAGCTTGACTAAGAACGTCTGACAATTCAACATTGATTGTAAGGTCAACATTTCCATGCGCTGTGATACGGGGGCGTACGTTCAACAGGACGCCAACATCGCGGTATTCAAACCCACCCAGTAAGCCCCCTCCAGTCACTACTTCCGCAGTTGTTTGCACAGGTACTTCTTGGCCATTGAAGAAAATGGATTCTTTGTTGTCAGAGGTAAATGTTCTAGGTTGTTGAATAATTCTTACATTTGTAAGCTGGTTCAGTGCATCTAGCGCTACCCCTATGTTAGTTAATGTAAAGAGCCCTGTGCCATCAAGCAGACCGTTAAGCAGACCAGTAGCCTGACCTGAAAAAGCACCACCAATAGAATTTTCACCAGTGCTTCCCGCTCCCGATCCCCAACGCAACCCAAGTTTAAGGTCATCTGTAAGTGTCACAGCGGCAATAGTTGCTGAAATCATAACTTGACGAGTAGGTCTGTCAAATTGGTCTATGACATCAATTATCGCCTG
>Ga0302117_10001386_pt1 | contig 11553 bp, 9 predicted proteins | sample AG5_322_MG_FD_203112 | JGI IMG/M metagenome (GOLD analysis project Ga0302117, IMG submission 203112) | Marine microbial communities from Western Arctic Ocean, Canada - AG5_32.2 | ecosystem: Environmental > Aquatic > Marine > Oceanic | place: Canada: Western Arctic Ocean | collected 2017-10-01 | reverse complement strand
ACATCGACTTCCTCGTTTACGCCCGCGAGAAGGTTGCGGAATACACTAGGCAGTCGCATCGTTCCAAAATGATCGCCGAGAGAATTCCGGAACTCGAAAAACTCTCCACCGAGGAGACATTGTTGCTCGCTAACGAGCTTTGGGCCGATGTCGAGAAACGACAGGAGGAAATCCCCTTCAATGACGCCGTTGTCGAACTTCTGGATCGACGGACAGAGGAGTTCCACAAAGACCCGCAGTCTGCCGTGACCTGGGAAGAATTCAAACGCCGGCCAAAGTAGAACGGGATTTATCCCGTTTCCTTCCCCCTCTCGACTCCGTCGTGAACTTAAGCGGGATGAATCCCGTTCTACTTTGCGCCCCCGTTTTCCACGTCAAGTATCGCCGAAAGGTTATCTATCGTTATCCATTCGGAATCTTCTACGACACGCACAGACAACGCCTGTTCGTGAAAGCGGTCTTGAATTTGCGGCAGAATCCTTCGGCAATCCTAAAACAGCTGGGCTGATTCACCAGCGATTCGGCGACCTTTCTCATGGCGCCTCCTTCCGGCGGGGCGATCAAAAGACGAGGTGCAGCTCATCCCGATACCGCCGCATCACTGTCGATAGTTCGGCGCGTTCGAACCTTTGCGCGCCAGAATCCAATCTTGAATCGTAAACCCAGATTCGACGATCGGACGGATTTTCATAGCCGGACCGAAAGATAATGATTCCTCGATAGACTTCGTCCGTATCGACCAGCACGAAGAGCCTGATCTCTTCAGACTTGATGGAATACTTGGCCAAATCCCCACCTTTCGTATCCCGCGCGCTTCGAATCGCGACTTCAAGACTTGCGCGGTCACTTATCTCCGCCACGGCAAAATGTATCCGCAGATCGTTAGCCACAAACTTTACCATGCTTCCACCGCGCCTGATGACCAATTTTGGTTCCTCCGAAGCGGAGACCCAGCCCACCTGATGCACGACGCCGATAAACGACATGCCGATAAAAAAGCAGAGCCACAACAATCCGTTGATCGCCGCGGTCCACGCCAACTTCCACTCCGGGAAATTCGCCACCGAGCCTGCGGTCCCCTCGCCGACCGTTTCCGCCGAAGCCGCTCGTCGCCCAGCCCCATAAAACCAGCGAAGAAACCAATGCGACCCGCCAAGAAAGCCAAGAAGGCAGACTAAGGCCATGCCGATCAGATCCCAATTGGCGGAGATTTGAGGTGTGACCCGCTTCAAGAATCCGAGCCATCCAAACGGCAGCAGGCCCAACATGCGGACGACTCCGCGCGGAAAGACAAACGGCATGACAATCAATGCCAACAACACCGCAATCCCCCAAAGCGCGCAGCGCGCACCCCAAGGGCCGCAGCCACCCGCCTTCTTTTGGCTCACCTCCGGCTCCTTCATTTCAGCGTCCTTCCCCGATCCCGCTCGCTTTGATCAGGCGCACATGCCCGTCGCCAAAGATCGCGAATATCCCATCGCCGAATCTTTTTGGCTCCCACGCGACGAGAGCCGCCGGATCATCTAATGTCGCGCCCGGGCGATAGTGATATCGCAGCCGTTTGGGATCCGGGGTTTCCCAGAGTTTCGCGGGCAGATCCTCTACGAAATCGTGAGGAGGAAACCTGCCGTCATGATTCCGGGCATACGCCATCAGGCCGTCCCGCAACTGCTGGATACTCCACCGCCGATCCTCGACCATGACCGGTGAATTCAGCTTGTAGCCGCTGCCCTGTCGTCGCCAGGCGTCGGGCGTGAGGACTTCGCGAATGCCTGAAATCATGGTCAACACGAGCAACATCCCCAGCCCAAGCGTCAGAGCCAGCGCCACCGCGTGTCGCCATTTTAGACGAGGCATTTTGGTGAAATCCTTGGCGATGGAATTCCACAACCATTTAAAAACAAACGAGGCGACCAGAAATACCAGAACGAAAAAAGATATCTCCTCCATTCGGACCCGGTAGACGTCGTTCAAGCCGTAGACCGTCATGCCCGCCAGGGCGACTTGCGGAGCAAAAGCCACACAGAGCAGCAGCAGAGAACACTGGAATCTCATCGCTCCGCATTTCACCCCCTTTCGCATGTGAAAAATGTATCGCCGCCCCGCCACGGAAGCGATGGCAAAAGATCGCTGGTCGCAACCGGAGATGCCGCGCGCGCATTCAGCTCGCCAGTCTGCATGGACCGGGCCGCGAGGTGACAGCGCCTTCGCCCTCTTACTTTTTTTCCGAACGGCGAACGAGCGTCCTACCTCCCCACGCGCGACGAACCGCGACTACTCAGGCTTTCACCATTCGCCAGTTTCTGCAGGTTCTTGTAGGTGCGCTCCATCATGTCGAGCGTTCGCTTGTCGAGTTCGACGTTCTTCACGCTTTCCAGCAAGGCCAACCGCCTCTGAATCACCTGCGGATCTTTCGGAATCGCAGCTCGGCCATCGGCCGAATACCCACCGCCATCGAGCCCTGAAACCGCATAATACTTGTTCCGCTTGTCCGAATCGTTGGCGCTGGTGAGCAGCGTGCGGAAAAGCTCGTCCGCCTGCGGATGGGAGCCGTAATAGTGCTGGGTGATGCCTAGAAGGCGCGCCTTGTCCGTGCTGCTCGTCAATCGGGTGTCCTGATACACCGAGAGCACGACCGGCAAAACATTCTCGTTCAACGAAGACTTGAGATAGGCAACCGCCGATTGATCCAGTTTGCCGTCAGGACCAATCAAACGCTTCCTAGCCTCGCTGATGAACGACGTGTCGTTAAAATGATCCAGCACGGTATAGAGGTGCGTCTTGGAATACTTGTCCTCACGCGACCCGCCAGGAATCACGACGGGATTTCTCAGCAGATCCTTGGCTACAGCAGTCGCCAGGTCGCGGTATCTGCCTTCGGCGAGTTTCTCCAGCCAGGCGGTCATCCAGACCACTTCGTACCCCCGCACCGCGCTGCGCAATGTCTCGGCCAGGATGCGCTCCGCCTCGGCGTCCCCGATACGATACAAAACCTCCATCAGCCCCAGTCGCAAAGAAGTCGGGTATGAAAAATCACCGTCCGGCAGCTTCATTCGCGTGCTGCGGCGAACTTCTTCGTAGCGGTCGCGCGATTCAGCCCGACGCACGGTGTCGATCTGCTGTTTTTCAGTCATCGTTTCGGAAGGCGGCTTCGGCGGACGACCCAGTTCGATCTCCTGATTCAGCTTCAAAAAGCGCTCAATAGCCGGCAACGCTGCAGGCCCCAAATCGATCAGATTCTCAAACTCATGCACGATCCGCCGCTGACGCGTGGTCATATCGGTTTCCCGATCGGGCTTGAGCGCAATGAGATTGTCGATCATCTGTTGGGGATCCCTCGACTCGGCGACCTTGACCTCAACCTCGCTGGTGACCTCCTCCACCCGCGGCGTCCGATTCTTCGCCTTTTGCAATTCCTCCTCCAACCGCTGCCGCTGCTTCTGCCAATCGGCCTGAACGGCGGCCATTTCGGCGGCGTGCTCGGCGCCGCGTCGATTCGACGCGAACATGTAGGCGGCAGCGAAAGACATCAGCGCCGCAAGCGCTATCGCGATAAACGTTTTCATTACTTCAAGATGGCAAGTCAGATTTTTATGACGTTGTGCATGCAACCACAGCGACAAAGAGTCAGCAACTCATTCTGATGGACAATAACGACGAGAGCGCCCGTCGGGTTGCAGACTTGCGTTTCCCAGTCGCTGGCCCAGAGAAAGGGATTGTGGACCTCGAGTCAAACAGGCGCGCCGACTCCAAATTTATACCGGCATGAACACTTCAATAAACAGAGTTGCTGCAGGGGCGCCACAGTCGCTCTAATCCTGTGGGATACTGAAATGGACTCGGGGGACTCTCGCCCCACCAGCTTTACCCATCCTTCGGGTCGCCAACACTTTTGTTGTGGTCGACACTTCGGAGAATTGAGATCCGCCCGCCTCAGGCCGACACCACGGTCGAGCCCCCGCTCTCAATCGATTCGATCGGCTCGACATCCGTCTCCAGCGTGACCTCGCGAAGCTTGTCGATGATCGGCGGCAGCGTTTCGAGGAGATAGTCGACGTCTTCCTCGGTGTTGTAGACGCCGAGGCTGAATCTCAGCGCCCCGCGCGCAAGGGAAGGACGCAATCCCATAGCGGTCAGCACGTGGGAAGGCTCGATCGAGCCGGTCTTGCAGGCCGATCCGCTCGACGCGCAGATGCCCGCCTTGTCGAGCAGCATCAGGACCGCCTCGGCCTCCACTCCGTGAAAACAGACATTGCAGGTATTTGGCAGTCGCAGATCGTGACTGCCATTGCGGCAACTGACCTTGATCCGTTTCAAGATGCCTTCCTCCATCCGATCACGCAGCGTGCGCACGCGATGCACATCGCGGGTCAAATGAAAGTGGGCCATTTCCGCCGCTATTCCCATGCCAATGATGTAGGGCACGTTATACGTCCCGCCCCGGCGTCCGCGTTCCTGACCGCCGCCGGTAATGAATGACTCGTAGGGCGTGCGGCGTTTGACAAACAGCGCGCCCACCCCCTTGGGCGCATTCAGCTTGTGGCCGGAAATCGATAGCATGCTGACCTCGGTGAGCTTGACGTCGATGTCGACCTTCCCCGCCGCCTGCACTGCGTCGGTGTGAAAGAGCACGCCCTTCGAGCGGCAAATGGCGGCCGCCTCGTAAATCGGAAACAGCACTCCAGTTTCGTTGTTCGCCCACATCATCGAAACGAGCGCGGTGTCCGGACGAATCGCCAACTCCAGCAGATGCAGATCGATCGAGCCATCGGGCTCGACCGGCAGAAACGTCACTTCGCAGCCCTGCTTCTTGAGCTGCTCGCTGTAGGCGATGTTGGCGGCGTGCTCGACCTTGGTCGTGACGATATGCCGCTTCTCCGGCTGTGTGATCAGCGCGGCATGGAAGGCGGAATTATTACTCTCCGTTCCGCAGCTGGTAAAAATAATCTCACGCGGCTCCGCGTTGATCAGCGTGGCCACCTGCTCGCGTGCGGCATCCAGATCCTTCGTCAGGCGATTGCCAAATCCGTACGCAGCCGAGGGATTGCCCCAGTTCTCGGTGAAGTAGGGCATCATCGCCTCGACGACTTCCGGCGCCACGCGCGTCGTCGCGTTATTGTCGAGGTAGCAGGTTTTTTCGGATTGGCTCATTCGTCGTCAGATAGATCGGGCCTTGGTTTACCCCCGAACGAATCCGCGATCAACGTGTTTCCCGCCAAGGTTCCTCAGGAGTCGCTCAAGAAAATTCGCTGCGACGATGCCGAAGGAAAATTTGTCAGGAAAATTACCGCCGATTCGCAGGGCAATTCCAACTTTGAGCTGGCGGACAAGCGCAGCTATCACATCTTTGCCGAAACTACCCACATAAAAAAAACGATCCATTTATACAAGAAGGCGACTCTCACTGAAGCTGAGACAGCGATCACGGTAACTGAATACGATAGGGTCGACCTGATAAAGGAAAACGAAACGTCTTGGACTCGCCTCGTCGGACTCCGGCGCCATTTTCGATTGGGCGAACGAATGGACGACCCCCGCCCCCCTGGGGAATCACTTTTCCACCAATCGTTGACGCAAAACTCGTTCCGAGCTCACTCAGGCAGCCCCGGACGCTCGGACGTCTCACCCCATCAGAATCAGGGCCGAAGGCCTGTCATGTGATAGCCCGGGCTGAAGGCCCACTGCCATTTAGTTAAGGGGACTATAAAGTCAAAAAATATTCTTGCGGCGAGTGCGTTGGAATCGACATGAGCGGGCGAGCGATTTTTTTCGTTCTGGGCCTGGGCGGCCTATTCGGCGACTCACCGGACTGTTCTTCATCCACAACTGTAATTGGCTCAGCGCTTCATCCACGTTGCCTCTTCGGTTCATCAGCAAATCGAATATCCGCTCTTTCAATGCGTGGTAGCTCACGGCCTTGTTCACTCGCAAAGGATATTGGCGTTGACGATCGCCAGCGCTCAGTTGCTCCTGCGCTTCCTGGCTCAGAAGGTTTTCGAGATTGGCGACCAGAACCGCCGCCTGAAGATCTTGTTGAACCGATTCCAGAGTGAGCCAAGGCTTACGCATGAGTTGAAATGGCAACAAAAGCCAATGTTTTCGGCCCATTCGGTCAACACTTATGCGTAACCCCTGCCCTCTGCTTGTTCTCGAACGCAATTTCTGCAGAGCCTGTCGTCTTTAAATTATAGGATCGCGCTTACCTGCCCAGCAATCGCGCGCTCTGACTTCAGTCCACCTTCATCGATTCAGGATCGATGTTATTCGCAGCACACCATTCGACAAATGCCACCGGGGAAATTTCCGAGGGCTTGATCTCGCTGCGTCCGCCCCAGAAAACATTGGTGTAGCTAACCGGAATGCCAATGGATTCCAGGTGTGCGTCGATCGCCGCCTTGTGCTCCATCACCATGGACTTGTCGGTCCCGTGAACGACGCCCATGACGTTGACGTTGCGAAACTCCGGTCCGCCCTCGCGCCAGTAGGCGTGGGTCATGATGTGATGCCGACCCACTTCACTGCCGGCTTCAATCTCACGGCCCGCGGGCACGGCCCAATGAAACAGAGCGTTAAACTTCGTGACGCGCTCCCCGGTGGCGAGGCGTTTGACGTGCTCGAGAAAGGTCGAGAAGCGGCCGATGACCTTACGCTTGTTCAGGTCCTCGGCAATTTCGCAAAACTCTTCCAGGGAGACACCGGCAGCTTCGGCGCGCGGCGCCCAGATATTCCCGGTGAGCTCCTCGGGTTCGAACTCGCGTTTCAGAGTCGTCAGAATTTTCCATTCCAACTCATTCAGATCTACAATCGAGACTTCGGTCGCCACCGCAGGATCGTCGGACTTGCTGCCGGACGGCATACCGCGGCGGCGCATGTGCCCCACCCCCAGCGCGAACAGTCGCTTCGCGGGCATCAGTCGGAAATGCCTCGCGCCGATACGCTCGCGCCAATGCTCGGCGTATTTCTCCATCGCGTAGCCCTGCGGGACCTTGAGGGTGGTCCAGAGCTTGTAGGTCGAGCCCGGCGAGTCGGCGTCGGTCGAACGCGTCACGACATGACCGGAAAAGGGATCGTCCTCGAAAAGCGTAGTGAAGGCGGAATCGAGTTTTTCCTGAGGAATTTCCCAGGCGACCAGCGCTCCCTTGGCGAGATTAGTCGCGAGCAGGGTCTGACGGACCCGACGAATCGTGCCGCCGCGCAGCATGGCCTGGATGCGCTCGATCACGACCGGCAGATCGACGCCAGACAGCCGTGCAATCTCGCCCAGCGGATCGCGTAGAAAGCCCTGGATGCGGTCTTCTGAAATTTCAAGGATTTGGCGGTTAATCGGGTCGGCGAGATCCACCGGTGTGTCGGTTGAGTTCATACTGTTTGCTTTAATCTGGTTTCTCGTTTGAGCGCGGGAGTCTCCGTGAGTCCCCGCCGATTTCCAATTTCTTTTTCCTCGCCGAGTTTGGCGGGATTCAAACCGTTGCCAACTCTCGACCCTGATCGCGCAAGCCCTCGCGCCTTGCAACTGGCGCCCCTCCGGGTACTATCGCCCCATGCAACTACGGCGTTTCTTCGCGTTACCTGGCCTCGTTCTGGCTCTTTGCCTTGCTCCGGGCCCTATCGTCGCCAACGCCGCCGACTCTGAATTTAGCTCCCTTCGATTGGGTGAAGGACTCGCCATCCAGGAGTTCTCCAAAGCGAACCAGATTTCCAATGTCACCGCTTTTGCGATCGATGAGAAAGGCCGGGTATTCATCGCCGAAGACGGTCGCCCGCATGCCGCAGCCCTCAACGCCCGCCAGCTGACGAATTGGGCCAACGCAGATTTAACCTTTCGGACCGTCGACGAACGTTCGGAGTTCTTGCAGAGCCGAATTAACTCCAAGAACGAGAACCTTCCAGAAGGTCTGAAACCTGACCGAAATGGCGACGGAAAGATCGATGTCAGCGATCTGGAGGTCGAACGCCACCGCATCCACCTTCTGGAGGACAAGAATGGGGACGGAAAAGCGGACACCACGAGGCTCTACACCGAAGGCTTTAACTCCTTTCTTTCCGGTCGCATCTCCGGAATGCACGCGCGGGACGGCGCGCTTTACACGGCCTGCGTTCCCGACCTATGGCTGCTGAGCGATTCCACCGGGGATGGGGAGATCAACGACAGCGCCGCGCTGCACCACGGCTTTGGAGTTCATTTTCCACGCGACCGCCGCGATATGACCGGCCCAGTAATGGGCCCTGACGGCCGCCTTTACTGGTGCGCCAGCGATCGCGGCTCCTGGGTCGAAACGACCGACATCATCTACTCGGCCTCGGATACCGGCGCGATCTTCCGCTCGGAGCCCGATGGCTCCCGACTCGAGCTTTACGCCATTGGATTTCAAAATCCGCGCGGGCTGGCCTTCAACGATTCCGGGGATCTCTTCGCCTTCGACGCCGGCGCCCAAAACGAAGAGGCCCGCCTGATCCATGTCGCCGAAAACGGAGACTACGGCTGGCGTCATGGTTGGCGCATCCAGCCGGATGCCGGGGTTTGGAAAATGGAGAATCTCGGCGATCTCACCGCCATCAATACGAGCAAGCACATCCTACCGCCGGTGGTGCGGATGGGCAATCAACCAGCCGGACTCGCCTACTCCAATGCCGTGGGGCTGCCCTCGCGATACGGCGGACGATTCCTACTGGCGGACGCCGCCAATGGCGGCCGGATTCACACAGTCCAACTGAAGGCCAAAGGAGCCTCCTACGTTCGCGCCGACAGCCGCGATTTCGTTCGTAATCTGATCGGCTCCGATCTCCAACTGGCGCCCGATGGAAGCGTGATGGTCCTCGGGCGAATCGGCTCGGAGGGAACGGAGCAGCTCTATCGCATTTACGACTCCGCGCCTGAGGGCAAGACGCTCGCAGCCGAGACGTCGGAAATTCTTTCCCGAGGCATGCTTCAACAGTCGTTCAAGAAATTGGGCAAGCTGCTCGATCATCCGAGTCAGCAAGTTCGGATCGCGGCGCAATTTGAACTGGTCGACCGCACCACCAAACGCCGTGTGCAATGGAAGGCGCTGGAGCTTCGCCTCGGCGGCGGCAAAGCGTATTCGACGCTGATGAACGTGGCCAAGCGACATCCCAGCCGGATTGCCCGACTGCACGCAATCTGGGGACTCGCCCAGGTTCGACGCGGCTCGTCCAAATTTCGCCTCACCGATCTTTCGAAGCTGCTGGGTGATCGCGATCCCGAGATTCGGGCTCAGACCGCCAAGGTCGTCGGCGAGACATTGACCGTTGAATTGTTCGACAAAATCCTCGTCCTGACCCAGGACCCCGATCCGCGGGTTCGCTATTTCGCGACCCTGAGTCTCGCGAGGTTTCGCCAGGCACGAAGCATTCCGGCGATACTCGCCATGGTGCGGGACAATCAGGACAAGGATCCTTTTCTGCGCCACGCGGCCGCCGTGGCGCTCGCGAGCATCGGAGAACCGAATCAGCTATTGGCCGCCGCGCAGGACGCGGATAACTCGGTAAGGCTCGCCGCCGCGCTCGCCATGCGGCGCCGAAAAGATCCTGGCATCATCCTGTTTCTCAACGATTCCGATGAGACTATCTCCCGCGAAGCCGCGAGAGCCATTCACGACCTGCCGATCGATTCCGTCATGCCCGGTCTGGCCAGCCGAATCACACAATTACGCTTCACCGCGGAGACCGGCCGGAGAATCGTCAACGCCGCCTATCTCCAGGGCAACGCCGCTTCGGCCCGCGGCCTGACTGAATTCGCCGGCAATGAGCTGGTTCCCGAGGAGCAGCGAGTCGACGCGCTGAACGCGTTGACTGCCTGGATGAAGCCCAAGCCGATCGATCGCGTCACCGGGCGCAGCCGGACGATCTCATTGCGTCGCGATGGCCTCGCCGCCTCGGAACATCTGGAGCCCTACCTGCCGCGACTGTTGTTTGCCGCGTCCATCAATATTCGGATCGCCGCCGCCAAAGCCGCCGCCGCGCTGGAAATGAAACAGGCTGAGGAATCCTTCGAAGGGATCGCCGGCGACCCTGGAAGCAATGTCGCGCTTCGAATCGTGTGCCTCGAAGGTCTGGCGACCCTGAACAGCAGGCTGCTTCAACAAGCCCTTTCAGCCGCGCTGGCCGATCCTTCACCGGCTCTTGTGGAAGCCGCCCGCGCCATTCAGGCCCGCCCCGCGGATGGCGCCGAGTGAAGCCAAAAGGCGATTACCGACGGATAAACACAGATGAGATTTGAACACCGTCAGCCGCGGACTGAAGCATCTGTATTCATCCGTGTCCATCTGTGGGTAAAGGGAAACTGGGCTCTTTATTTTTGAAATGACCTCCGAACAACCTTCGCCGCCGCCAATTCCGTCGAACGCTCCTGAAGTCGCCAGCCCCCGAGTTTCCAGGGGGCGCTGGTGGATTCATCTCCTCCTGCTTGCGGCCTACCCGCTGACCCTGGGAGTTCTCGGTTTTCTCCATACGCGTGAAAGCACGCAACCAATGTTGCCGAAGGATTCCGCCGGACTGCTCATTGCCGCCGCGTTTGAACTTGTCACCTTTGGCGTGATCTTCGGCATCGCCTGGGCTTGGTCGCGAGTCAGCGCGGCCGAACTCCATGTTCCCTGGCGCGGCGGCGCACGGCCCATCGTGCGGGGATTTTTTTACGCGATTGGTTTCCGCCTCGCGATCATGTTGGCGCTATTTGTCGCGATCGCATTCGCCCTGATATTCGGCCTGGTCGATCTGGAATCCTTGAAGTCCTTCATCGAAAAGAACGGACCGAAGGTGGATAAGCTGGTCGATCCCAGCGCTCTGGCGAGCGATCCGGTTTATCTGACGCTGAATCTCACGCTGATCAGTTTTATCGTCGCGGGATTGCGGGAGGAACTCTGGCGGGCGGGTCTGATCGCCGGCTTGATCGCGCTTTTCCCCAAACGTTTTTCAAGCGTCCCCGGCCGCATCGCGGCCATCACGATCGCGGCCGTCATTTTCGGTTTGGGCCACCTGCCTCAGGGCTGGATGGCTGTCGGCATAATTGGATTGCTCGGTTTCGGGCTCGGCGCCGTTCTCGTGTTTCATCGCTCTCTCTGGGACGCCGTGTTGGCGCATGGTTTTTTCAACGCCGCCTCCTTCGGGATGATGTATTGGCTCGCCAGAACGTCCGTGAACGCTCCTGCAGTCGTCGGGCCCTGAAGCCTTTTCCTCCGTCGACCTAGGCCAACGAACCCTCGGGCCCTTTCCAGATGAGGCGAATTGAATCCAAACGCAGGCGCGCGGAAAAAATCTGCTCCCGGAGAAGAGCCAGCTGACGGTCGAGGCTCTCGATTTCATCCTCACGAATGTGATCGTTGACGCGTTGCAACGCCCGGAGACGCTCGATTTCACCCCGCAGGTTCAGTTCCATTTCCGACAGCGCCGCCGCCTTGATGCCCCCGATGCGCGCCTCGGCGAACTCGCCTCCGGCTTTTAGCATGCCCGGCAGCAGATTCTGGGTGAAATCCGCGTTGTCCACGATTCGATAGACCGAGCCCTTGCTAAGTCGATCTTGCAACAACGTGCGCGGGA
>Ga0302117_10001383_pt1 | contig 11560 bp, 11 predicted proteins | sample AG5_322_MG_FD_203112 | JGI IMG/M metagenome (GOLD analysis project Ga0302117, IMG submission 203112) | Marine microbial communities from Western Arctic Ocean, Canada - AG5_32.2 | ecosystem: Environmental > Aquatic > Marine > Oceanic | place: Canada: Western Arctic Ocean | collected 2017-10-01 | reverse complement strand
TATGGCTTGAGTTTCGGATTTGAAGATACAAGTCTACCGGCTAACAATGCCCGAACAACCCGTGCACCACTCACCGAAACCGTCCAGTTTTCAGGAGGGGAGATTGACTATAGCTCGATCTAAACGCGATGACTGAGATCGTTCGTGCTCATTGAGCACTTAAAAAAGATTCTGGCGGAGCTTTCTGGCCGGCAACCCGCTCACGCTGAGGTCTCGGGTGATCAAGTTTTGTGCCGTCGGATGAGGCTGCTTTGCCTCGGGCTTATCATGGCTTTGTTGCTTGGCGGTTGTGGCACTGTTTCGTCCATCATTCCGACCACGGCGATTCAGACCGCACGATTAAATGAAGCCAGTATGGTGGCTTGCAAGTTCGCAGCCGAGCATCATCCGGCGCTCATAACCCAAGCGGAGCATAAGACCCGAGGCGATGCGTCAGCATCGACTCGGCGGCTGAGACATGCCGCCGCTCAGGATTGCCATCGCCAACTTTCTCCTGAGGAATAAGGCCGCTGCCGCTTTCGTCACAAACGATCCTTTGATCAGGCCGTTGACTTGCGCGCTGAAGCTAGGCTGTGTCGAGGTTGGTTGAATGCCGCATCGCGCGCCCAACGCTTAGCTACGGTTTTAACAGACACCCTCAGCGCAGCCGCATTAACGGCAGATAGAACGCGCTTGGGTTTAAGCGGGACTCGATAAACTGATCCGAAAACAGCTTTTTTAAGTCTACGGTGTTAACAGGCACCCTCAGCGCAGTCTCACTAACCCAAAATAGGACGTTCTTGGGGCTAGGGGTCTAGTTATTCAGTTCGCGAATCGCTCTGGCGGCTTCCTCGATTGCGGTGTGAGTATAAGCGCTGGCGCCGGCGTCGGCGTTGGCAAAAGTAATGTTGCCAAAACGCTGGCGGGCAATTTCATGCGGCGCTTGGTCTTCTGGCCAATCGTCATCCCATAAATCCAAGTATTCGTGTGAATAACCATGGGGCCATCGATTAACGGTGATGGCCAGGATGTCGCGCTTAGCGCTAAAGCCGACCGGTCCCAGTAGGTCTTGGAGCACGCTGCGAACCTCGCGTTCATAGTCCTCGAGCGTTAAGTTGAGCATTCTTGTACGGGAGGCGCGCAGTTGGTCCCTGAAGTCAGTGATGCCAGCAGGCGGAGACAGACTGCCCCAAAAGGTGACCGGTACTGGGCCTGGATCTGCTTTGGCATGAACATAGCCTCCGGTCTCAATGCCGTTCATTAAAAATAGTGATGCGTGCAGTCGACCCGGACAGGAAGCGCCATCGATGCCAAGTTTTGTAAAAGGCACGCGGGAACGAATGAGCACGTTCGTCAGCAGTAAAGGGTATTTGATCTGGTATTGCTGGGCGGCTTTTTGAGCTGCCGGCAGCGTTGGGCATATATAAGGGATGATCGAATGATAACAGGCCATAACGCATTGTTTTGCAGTTAGTGAAAAGGCCTTACCCCCGAAGAGATAACTCAAATGAACCTGGTTGCCCTGATTCTCGACCTCGACGACGGTACTTTGTAGGCGAATCTGAACGGCATGCTCGGGCCGGTCCAATTGCGAGTATTCAAAAGCAGCGGTTGCTATGGTGTCGGCGTTAGCGCCTTTTGCAATGCTCGGAATGAGCCGTTGCACCAAGAGCCTTGCAATGCTGGCGTTGCCATCTGGAAAGATCCCCACAGGATAGTCCCAATCGGACTCAACGGCGGTTTCACCGATTAAATTTAAACCGGGCAGGCCATCATCGAGCGCCTCAGCAACGGATAGGCATTCGGTCTCAAGCCCCCAGGAACCGTGGCAGGCAGTCTTAAACAGTTGGCGCGCCTCAGGGCCAAGGCCCCCTTCAGATTCTAGAAAATCAAAATAGCCGGTGGTGTGCAAATAATCCGCGCGATTATTCCTGGATAGACTTGCTAAGACATCAACCTGACGCGTGTAAAAGTTGCGGAGTTCTGCTTTCGCGGTCGTGCTGATCGGAAATTGATCCAGGTAGGGCAGGGGTGAGGCGGAGGGCGGTCCTTTTAGCGAACAACCTGTGACTAATTTATTGTCGCCATAGGTTTCGGCGTCGAACCAGATTGCCGGACCCTGCGCGCCGTTGCGCCCATAGTTGAAGTCGGTTTGCTTGCGTAATGTGGGGATTTTGATGCCCAGATCCTGCATCAGCGCGGCAACCGTTGAACTAAATTGCCAGTATTCAAGGTTGTGGGTGCCGCCCATCGCAAGCTGCATGCGCCCGCCCTGATGAAACTCATTGCGCTTAGCGTGACCACCGAAGTCATCGTGATTGTCCAGGATGAGGATCTTTCGGTCCTGTCCAAACTGCTTCTGATAGTAGTAGGCGGCGGCGAGACCCGAGATGCCAGCGCCGACGATCACAAGGTCGAAGGACTCGCTCAATGGTTGCGGTGTTGGATGCGGCAGGCCATCACGGGCATAGGCATGCGCCGCTTCAAAAGACCCGGGGTGAGATCCCCGCAGTCCGGTTCGGGTTGGCGGGTAGGGCTTGTTGTCAGCGGTGACGGTGGATGTTGCAATCGCTGATGGCGCGATGCCGAGGCCTAAGCTGATGAGGCCTGCGTCCTGCAACAAATCGCGTCGCGTAATCTTGGCGTTCATACCAAGATCAAAATCAGTGTGATTCAACAAAGATCCTTAAAGGCAGTCTGTTTGCGGTAATCCTACTCGGGTCGGTTGATGTGCGCTATGGGTACTCGAACGCGGCGATTAACAGCCGTCTAACCTTGCGCCCTTTGAACCGTGGGTCATAGGTGCGTTCACTGACGGGATGGCTGGCAATCAAAAACGAACGGCATTACCAGCCAAACGGCGCGCTGCAGTGTTGTTGTGGATCGTCGAGCATGATTCTCGATCTCGTCTTTGTTGGCTTTAATCCATTCCGTGCTGGTCGCCCACCATTGCGAGGCGCGCATCGCGTTGCTGAATGTCTCGTAAGCTTCGTGCGAGTCGAATTCGATGGAATGGTAGGTGCGTTCAACGTCACCGCCTGCGCTCGCACGCCAAAGGCTAGGATTTTAGCCTCCATACTGTCATGAAGCGGACCTGATTGGTGCGCACTAATCTCGAGGCATTGCAGCCCGGCGACACTGCCTTCCCACGTTGCAACGGCTAAAATCGTCCTAGAATTCTGCTTGGTTTAAGGGGCTGCTTTAAAGCGCTTGCGAGGGGGAGGCCAGAATAGTTCGAAATTTTTTTCGGTCGTGGATGAGCGCCGTGATGAGCCTGAAGGTCGAAATAATGAACCAGAGCCAGCGAAGGTTGTGTTTTAACGGGGCGGCAGACACGATGCGGGAATATTTTTCAACCGCTTTTGAGTTATTCGGTTTAGCATGTTCGGTTTTCAACGGAAGGCAGCAATGTTGATATTACACCAGTTCCTATTGATGGCAGTCGTCGGGCTTTTCTTCGTAGCCCCTGCCGCAGCGAGTGAGGCTCGATTGTTTGAACCTGCCCCGAAAGATGACGCCGGCGCTTTCATGAATCCGGCAGGCGCGTTGCCCCAGGGTACTGCTGGGGTGCGTATACCCTTTATGCTGCGCCGGTTCGGGACCTATTTCCGAAGTGCTGAGGGCGCGCCGGAATCGCTCTTACCCTCTGAGCAGACTCTAGCGCCGGTCAATTCAAATAGCTCAACGGTCACTTGGGTTGGGCATGCGACGGTTCTTGTGCAAATGCCAGGGGTTACGTTCCTCACCGATCCCATCTGGTCTGATTGGCCAAGCCCGATCCCTTATATTGGCCCGCGCCGCTTTGTGCCACCGGGAATCGCCATTGAGGATCTACCACCGATTGATTTTGTTGTGATCTCGCACAATCACTATGATCACTTGGATCTGCCAACGTTGAAGTTGCTTGCAGCACGGGATTCTGAAACGCAGTTTTTGGTGCCGCTGGGTAATGAGGCGTTGTTGCGCGATCAGGGAATCGCGCAAGTGCGGGCATTCGATTGGGGGGATTCGATGACAATCAATGGCAACACCGTCTATTGTCTACCCACCCAGCATTGGAGCAAGCGCGGCTTAACCGATACCAATCGCTCGCTTTGGGCTTCCTGGGCAGTGATTGGCGCCAATAAACGTTTTTACTTTGCTGGGGATACCGGGTACTTCAAGGGGTTTCAGGCCATTGGGGACAAGTTGGGACCGTTTGACCTGGCGACCATGCCGATTGGCGCTTACGAGCCCACGGCCATGATGCAGTCAAGTCATATGAATCCCGAAGAGGCGGTTCAGGCGGCGATCGATGTGCAAGCTAAGAAGACCCTAGCCATCCACTTTGGTACCTTCGATCTGTCTGATGAGCCCTTGAATGAGCCGCCCCAGCGGTTTAAAGCGGCGGCTGCCGGTGACCCGGGGATTGAAAATGCTTGGGTTGTTAAAATTGGTGAACGCCGTGAGTTTTAGATCCGCCAAGATTTAGCGCGCTGGCGCCTTGCCGGTCGCACTAGGGCGCCCCTGATCAATCTGCCCAATCTGCGTAACGATGGGTCTGAAGGCTGCATTCTGTTTGATCGTGGGTTCTCGATATTGGCGGCGAACTATACCGCTCAAGCGCTAAAGGTCTGGCGTCGAGCTGGAAGCAAGCGCGCTCGCGCATTAAGGCCATGTGATGGCACGTCGAAGTGTGCCGCAGCCGTATTTCAATGGTGCATTCGAAATGCACAATCAGTATCCCCGCAGTCAAGATGCCGAGGATCACATCCTAAAACCGTCGATTTTGAGAGAAGGGGGTGGCTGAAAAATCCCTTCAGCCCGCTCGGCAGGCTGAAGGCATGGCGGCATGGGTTCGTTAGGTTCCGGTCCAGATTGGCGCGCGCTTTTCTGCAAAGGCCGCAGGGCCCTCTTTCGCATCATTCGAGCTAAAGACTTTCTTCTGAAGGGGAATTTGCATTTCCCAAAGCTTGTCCTCTTCGATTCCGGATGCTGCGGCACGAACCAAAGCCTTGGAGGCCGCGACAGCCAGCGGCGCGTTCTCAGCAATGCGTTCGGCCAAGGCTACGGCCGTTTCCAGAAGGTCTTCGGGTTCGGTTAAGGCGGTCAGCATGCCAGCAGCCATAGCCTCTTCGCCGGTAATGGGTTCGCCCGTTAGCGCCATTTCCATGGCCTTGGCGTAGCCCACGCGTGCGGGCAATCGGAATACGCCGCCGGCCGCGGCAAATAAGCCGACTTTAACTTCGCGAATACCGATTTTGGCGGCTTTAGACGCAACCAATAAATCGCAAGTCAGTGCCACCTCGCAGCCGCCTGCCAAGGCAAAGCCATTGATGGCGCCGATGAGGGGTTTGCTCGCGCCTTTGCGGACAAATTCGTTCAAGGGGCCAATGTCCTCGCCCCGGGCGAACGCTTTTAAATCCATACCAGCACAAAAGGCGCGGCCACTACCGGTAATCACGCCAGCAGTGAGCGAATCATCCGCGTCAAGCTCTTGAATGGCGTTCCATAGACCGTTCGATAGGGCGCCGTTGATCGCGTTCATCGCATCCGGTCGGTTCAAGGTAATGATCATGACGCGGTTACGTCGCTCTATAAGAATTGCTTGTTCTTCACTCATCAATCTGGTCTCCGTTGTAAGGTGTTTTAACGACTAGAACCATATCCTACTTAAGCCTCGGGTAAAACTGCTGGTTAGCGGTGGCGGCTTAATGCCTTCTAAAGAGCGATCTGGGGCATTGCGTATGGCTTTGGATGACCGACGCCCGAGCCCGCTCTGAGGTTGATTTTAAGGGCGGTAAAGGTCAATGACTTCCGCTTCGGTGCAAATAGGTTCCTCAAAATACCACCAGTCGTCAGCGCGCCGGAGTAGCGGTAATGGGCGCATTAAATCCGTTGGCCGCGACAAATCGGATCAATAAGCGATTCTAGCCATTGAGTTTCTGCGAAAACTGGATCGAACCCAGTCGTTGGTCGGTTGTGCGGCTTGGGTCACGATCAAAATCTTGATACCGTGAGAGATTAGGGGCTTGGGCCTGTTTTCCGACGAGGGTGAGACATGATCGTTGCCTTTGAATGTATGGAATCGACATTTCAATGCCCTAATTTTTGATCAACTCAGTTTTGCTAAGCGCAGTTTTGCTAAGCTCAGTTTTGATCAGCGCAGTTTTGTTAAATAGGAGGTTTCATCAATACAATAACCGTCAAAACAACGGTGTTGGGCCTGCATCACGTGGGGCTCGCTGTGAGCGATCTCGATGCTGCTCGGCGTTTCTACGAAGGCACTGCCAGCCTTGAAGTGCTTTCAGAGCGGAGTATTTGTCCTGATCAATCGGTTCAGCCAGTCGATAGTTTGGTGCTCAAAGCGCCGAACGGCTGCCTTGAATTGATGCAGTTTAAGGAAACGGTACCGATTGATGGGCTCGCAGTGATCGGGCCCGGCATTACCCATGCTTGCTTTCAAGCCCCAGCAAAAGATGGGCTCTATGAGAAGTTCCTTCAGGCCCAGGCTAGGCCTGTCAGCATTGGTGAGCCGCCCATCGACCTAAATGGCCAAGGCGTGCGTTATGCCTATGCTCGAGATCCCGATGGCAGTATGTTCGAGGTTGAAGCCTTGGACGTTCCGCAGTTCGAGGGCCCGATTTGGCTGGCGCACATCGCGCTGGTCACGCCTGATATCGATCAGGCCGTTTTGTTTTATCAAGACTTGCTCGGCGTTGCGCCCTACGGTCGGGTGAATAAAGTAATGGGCCCCCGATTTGATGAAGTCACGGGGATTGATGGCGTTCGAATACGGGCGGCCTGGTTTAACACGGGTAATATGATCCTGGAGTTTTGGCAATTCATTCAGCCGGAAACGCCGCCCACTCGGGTTGATCGCGCCTTTCAAGAGGCTGGGTACAACAAGTTCGCGCTGGAAGTGGGCAACCTTGATGCTGAGGTGACTCGTTTAGCCGCCCTTGGACTGTGTCCAGATGCGCCGATGGCGGTCGGTCATGGCGTGAAGGAAGTCTTTTTTAGAGACCCCGATGGTAATTTGTTTAGCCTGATCGAGACCAGTGAGGCGGCAGTAATGCGGGTTGCCGAACTAAAACAGATTGATTGGCTACCCTCGCCGGCGCGACCCGTTGTGAACACGGGCTAGCTTGAGAGGAAGGACAAAAGCAAATCGTTGACGGTTTCCGGAACTTCCAGCATTGGTGAATGGCCGACGTCCTTCAGTCGATGCACCGTCAGGTTGCTTGCATAGTCCGGCAAGGTCTCGATGAAGGATGCCACAAAGGTATCATCCCGCTCACCCCAAATCAGCAGCGCCGGTACGGCCGTTGTTGCCCTTTTAGACGGCCAATAGTCTGCGTCACAAATTTCGTCGGCAATTGGGATGTTGGCGCGGTACCAGTTGATGCCGCCGTCGATGGCGCCGGGTTGAGCAAGGCCCTTTTGAAAAACCTCGTCGTGTTCTGTCGTATAGTGGGGAAGGCCCCTAAACCCCGCATAGGCCTGCTGCCAGAGCTTTTCGGCGCCATTTTCGGTCATCCAGGTGTGCACCTTACCTGAGCGCATCGACCACATGTAGCGTGATCGGGCCCTTTGATCCGGGTCGGTTGCCAGCAGATGGATGAGTTGGTTGGCGGGGGGGGCGTTCAGCGCCACGACCTTGTTCAGCCGATTCGGATATTGCTGGGCAAAAGCCCAGGCGAGTGCGCCGCCCCAGTCATGACCCACCAAGGAAAATCGCGCCGAGCCCGTCAGGTGGCGCGCTAAGGCATCGATCTGCTCGGCAAGGTTTGCTAATCGGTAAGGGTTTAGATCTGTGGGTTTTGACGAAAGGTTCACCCCAAGGCCATCGATGGCAACCACGCGATAGTGTTTTGACAGGGCCCGCAGTTGATGATGAAAGGAAAACCAAAAGAGCGGAAATCCGTGATAGAAAATAACAAGGGGACCTGAGCCGGCCTCAACGTAATGTAGGTCAAGGCCCTTAAACCGAAAGTAAGCGGGTTTGAATTCGGTCATTTCTTTTGTTGGGCAATCAGCTCGTCTCGTAATTTTTCGGGGTTCAAGGCTTTTTCTTTGTCGCGCTCGACCACCTCTGGCGGCACATACCAATGCAGTTTCTCGCCCAGATAGGCTTCCCACACACATTCGGCCACCGCCTCGGCCGGGAGCGTTCTGCCAGCATCCTGCCGATCGTGATTAAGCGCCGGAAGGTTTCGAACCGGGCGTGATTGCCCTCGAACAAATCGAGACCCGGTTTGCCACAACGGCGTATCAATGATTCCGGGCGAGACATCCGCGGCTCTGGCGCCGAATCGGGCAAGTTCAACGCTCATGGCTTCGGTTAAGCCTTTTACCGCGACTTTGGTCGCGCCATAGGTCGCCATGCCGGGGGTGCCGAAACAGGCCGCAGAAGACGAGGTTGTGAAACACAGGGCGTTGGGAGTTTGCTTGATCAAGCCAATCGATGCGTGAATGCCATTGAGCACGCCAATTAAGTTCACATTGACCGTCGCTAGAGTCTTCTCGAAGGGTACTTCGTCCAAAAACCCGAAAACGGCGATGCCGGCATTGTTAAATAGGATGTCCAAGCGTTGCCCGGCGGCGTCGCCAAAATCGTTCATCACCTGATCAAATGCGGACTTGTCGGTCACATCCAAATAAGCGGTAAAGCAATCGTTATCGAGGTCCTGTTTCAAGACCTCAAGACGAGCCTGATCGACATCGGCGGCGCCGACAAACCAGCCGCGGGCATGAAACTGCAATGCCGTGGCGCGGCCAATGCCGCTTGCGGCACCGGTAATAAAGATGGTTTGTCGGGTCATGGGTTTTGCACTCTTAAATCTAGATCAGCACCATGCGAACACTTTTTGGATGGGGTATCAAGTCTCTCAATCGCTACCGCCTTATCCTTAGGTGAGTCTTTGGCAAACCCAAACCCAAACCCAAACCCAAACCCAAACCCAAACCCAAACCCAAACCCAAACCCAAACCCAAACCCAAACCTAAACCCCAAACCCCCAACCCCCAAACCCCAAACCCCAAACCCCACCCCAAACCCAAAACCTAAGGCTAAATTAGACGCGCTGCTTGAGACAACGACCCGTAAACGCTTGGGGTTCGAGCCAAGATCTGTCGCTAAGGCGAGGGCCTCGCGAGGTTCGGGTTTGAAAGGCTGATATACTGACGAGCAAACGTTCGGCAAGGCCCTTGAAAGCCTTACCGTATTAAAAATTTTCCGCAAACAAAAAGGTATAGCACGATGAGAATCTTCGCGGTCTTAGGATTATTTGTATTATTAGCTGCCTGTAGTGAGGCCCAGCAACGCTCAGACGCAGTACCCATTCCGGATGCAACGGGTCAGATTGAAAACACGCAAGGCGGCCCTGGTCAGGATGCCGAGGTATTAGCGCGGAAAGGCGTACCTGATCGCATTGATGCGGCACGGCTTGATAAAACCGATCCAAACTGGAAGTCGAAGGTGACCGAGCCGGCCATGATGTTGTTCGAGACAGGAAAGTCCTATTTTTGGGGCCTCGAAACCAATCACGGTACCATGACCTTTGAACTCTTCCATAAATCAGCACCGAAGCATGTTAATAGCACGGTTTATTTGACCCAAATTGGGTTCTATGACGAGGTGCTGTTTCATCGTGTTATTCCTGGTTTCATGGCGCAAGGCGGGGACCCAACGGGCACCGGTCGAGGTGGGCCAGCCTACAAATATGACGGCGAGTTTGCCGCAGGCCGATCGCATACCAAGCCGGGTTTGCTGAGCATGGCGAACGCCGGGCCCGGGACCGATGGCAGTCAGTTTTTTATTACGTTTTTGCCGACGCCGTTCCTAGATGGCAAACATACGATTTTTGGTGAAATCACCCAAGGTGAGGCGGTGCTGAAGGCCCTTGAAGCGCGCGGCAGCAGAGGGGGCGCAACTTCAGAAGTGCTTAAGATTGTGAGCGCCAGGGTATGGGTTCAGTAGGGTTAAGACAATCTAGGACCGGCCTGGATACGGTGTGCCGTGCTGGCGGTTGACGGGCGAATGAGCCGTCAGCGGAATGGGCGCGTCATTCACAAACGCGTTTAATGGGTGTGTTGTGTTCGATGGCGACGCACTCAAAGTTGTAGAATTTTCTAAGCAGGGTCGAGAGCCGGAAAAATTCAAAACCAGGCATTTTAGATTAACCAGCGTTGGCTTTTTCCGTGATTTTTGGTTGACTGAGACAAACCCTAAAGAGGCCGACAACCATGACACCACCACTTTGGGCTTTAGCCGCCGGTTGTGTGCCAGATGCGGCGCCCTGGGACATTCCACGAATTGCGGCCGCCGCCGGTTTTCATTCGTCGGGAATGTGGGTGGACCCCAAAACCACCTGGGACCGGGATGCACTTTCCAAAACGCAGCAATCGCTGAATGATACCGGGATCACCTTGGTCGACGTTGAAGTGGTTTGGCTTGAAGGTGCTCATCAGGCGACGGATACCCAAAAGTTGATCCTCGATGTTGGGCTCACGCTTGGCGCCCGTAATGTTTTGGTGGTTTCCAGACACGAAGATTACGATGCATCGATCGATCAGTTTAGGGCGTTATGCGAGCGGGTGGGTGATGGCCTGCGAGTTTGCTTAGAGTTCGGTGAGTTTACCCAGATAAAGTCATTGCAGGCCGCAAGCGCTTTTATCGCGGCGGTTGATCATCCTGCCGCGGGCATTCTCATTGATCTGATGCATCTTGCTCGGAGTGGGGAGGCGTTACCGGACCTAACGGAGTCCCGATTTCCTTATGTTCAGGCCTGCGACTTTTTGCAATCTTCGAGATTGATGACCGGTCGGGACTATATCCAAGCGGCCATCGATGACCGCTGCTGTCTTGGCGAGGGCGACGCCGCAGTCGCCCGCATTGATACGGTGCGTCATGCAAAGGTGGACGTGAGTCTTGAAATTCGGTCGCGGGCCCTGCGAGCGGCGTTCCCGGATCCCTTTCAGAGAGCTCAGGCAATCTTTAACCGCTGTCTGCGGGCATAGCCGCGCAAGGCGGCATTCACTTCCCTTGATCAAGTTGCTAGATTGAGATCTGTATTCATTCAAGTGAGGACGCATCGTGAATAAACCGCTCTGGCAATATAGTGCTGTTGACCTGCACCGCGGCATTACAGGTAAAGATTTTTCAGCGCGCGAGGTCGTCACATCCGTGACTGAGCGAATGCGCGCTGAAAACCCGAGCCTCAATGCGGTGGTTTACGATTACACCGATCAGGCGCTGGCCCAAGCTGATTTAGTGGATGAGCGGCTCGCAAAAGGGGCTGCTCCGAGAAGGCTCGAAGGCATTCCGGTCACGATTAAGGTTAATGTGGATTTAGCGGGTACGCCAACAACCAATGGCCTTCCGGTGTTTGCTAACAATCTCGCACCCGGCAATTCGCCGATCGTGCAGAACCTGCTCAACGAAGGCGCGATCATCATTGGTAAGACCAATACACCAGAACTCTCAATGCGCGGCACAACCAATAACCCACTGCATGGCTTGACCAAGAGCCCTTGGGACGAGCGGGCATCGCCCGGCGGGTCCTCGGGTGGCGCTGGGGCGGCGTGTGCTGCTGGGTTT
>Ga0302117_10001378_pt1 | contig 11589 bp, 5 predicted proteins | sample AG5_322_MG_FD_203112 | JGI IMG/M metagenome (GOLD analysis project Ga0302117, IMG submission 203112) | Marine microbial communities from Western Arctic Ocean, Canada - AG5_32.2 | ecosystem: Environmental > Aquatic > Marine > Oceanic | place: Canada: Western Arctic Ocean | collected 2017-10-01 | reverse complement strand
TACGACGCGGGTACGCCCGTGCGCCGCCGTCAATGGTCACCACTTTGCGTTCCTGCCAGCGTTCGCGCATCCGTTGCCACCACGGTTCCGCCCCCGTCCAAGTGCCGCCCTGAACGAAGACGAGAATAAACATCACTCCACCCAACAGGCCACCCAAGTGCGCGCCATGCGCCACGAGCGGGCCTTGACCTCCAATAACTTGCCGCTGAGTCAGAACGCCCAACACACCAATGACCGCCAGTGCGATAAGTAAATATTTTGCGCGAATGCGCACGGGGATGATGAACATCAACAGAATGGTCATTTCACGATTCCACTGCAAAACCGCAAAAGCCGCGATGAGCCCGAAGACGCCCGCCGATGCGCCAACCACACCGCTGGCGGGATTAATTTCGCCCCAAGCCAAACCGCATTGCACCAAGCCTCCGACAATGCCAGAAAGGAGATACATTGAGAGCAAGCGTTTTTTCCCCAATGCCTCTTCGATGGGTTTGCCAATCATCCAAATCATCAGGCAATTGATGATAATGTGAAACAAGTCGCCGTGTAAAAACTGAAACGTGAGCAATTGGTAAACGTGACCCTGCTTCAGCAACTCCGGAACCAAAGCCAAGTTTGAATAAAACCCCTTTACCGTAAACTGCAAAATAAAGCAGAGCACGTTGGCAATAATGAGCCAACCCCACATGGGGGTGCCGCCGTGCGTAGTTTCCGGCTGCCAATCCGGCTCACGCATATATGGCCTGTCATCAAGCACGCGTTACTTTAACGCTGCCAACTCGGTTTGCACCAGTTCAATCAGCGGCTTGAATGCCTCGGTGTCGAAGCTGAACGGCGCACCGGCGGCTTGGAAAAGTTCCGGCAATGGCCGCGAACCGCCCAATGCGAGGGCGTTTTTGTAGTCGGCCAACGCTTTGGCGCGGTCGCCTTTGCTATTTTTCCACACCCATAATGCGCCGAGCTGGGCAATGCCGTATTCGATGTAATAAAATGGAATGAGAAAAATATGCAGCTGCCGATGCCAGAGTTTGATGTGGGATTGCTCGTGGCCGGTCCAGTCGATATCGCCTCCGAAACGCGCGCGGAGGGATATCCATTGGGCATCGCGTTCTTCGCGGGTGTGATAGGGGTGGGTGTAAATCCAATGTTGAAAGGCATCGACGGTAGCGATCCACGGGAAAATTGTGATGATGCCCTCAAGGTGTTCGCGCCGCGCGCGGGTGGCTTCTTCCTCGCCATAAAATTCCTCGAGATGTTCGTTGCCGATGAGCTCCATACTCATCGAAGCCACTTCGCAGAATTCCAGCGGCGCGTGCTGATAATGATGAATGTCCTCCCCTTGCGCCGCCAACGTGTGGAAGGCGTGGCCAGCCTCGTGTAGGAGTGTTTCCACATCCCGCTGTAAGCCCACGGCGTTCATAAAAATAAACGGCAAGCGCGCCTCGGGCAGACTGCTTTGGTAACCACCGGGCGCTTTGCCTTTGCGATTGGCGAGATCGAGCAACTTATGATCGCGCATCGTTTGGAAGCCGCCGGCTAATTCGTCATCCACGTGATCGAAAATATTTTTCGTACGGGCAACCATGTCTTCCACTTCAGTGAATGGTTTCAGCGGCGCGCGGCCCATCGAATCCACACCGGTATCCCACGGACGCAGCGTATCCAGTTGCAATTGCTCGCGACGATCGGCCAGTAATTGATTGTACAGCGGCATCACCAGCGTTTCCACCGCTTCGTGGAATTTGAAGCAATCGTCCGGCTGATAATCAAAGCGACCTTTTGAGATATGCTTGAATTCGCGGTAATCCTTGAAGCCCGCGTTGTCTGCGATTTGCACGCGTAGCGCCATCAGTTTTTCAAACTGGTCATCACACGCGTCCGCCACTTCAAGGCGTTTGTTGGCAACCAATTCCCACGCTTCCTGGCGTAAGGCGCGATCGTTTTCCTGCAAGTACACGCCCATCTGCACAAGCGTTTTTTCTTCGCCCTGAAACTCAACCGTCAGCGCGCCCATCATTTCCTGATATTCCTGACCGAGCTTGGTCTCCTGCGTTTCCAGCGGCACGTTTTCCTCACGGAACAATTCCACGTACGACGCCCAATCGCGATCGAGCACCTCGTAACGCGCCTCGGGCAGATTGCAGCGCTGCGGATGTTCCACAAATAGTTTGGACAGCTGGAAAAATTTCTCCTTCATTCCCGGCTCGATATTCTCCACAAAATCAAGGTAGCCTTTCTTCGCTTCCTCATTGGAAGTGTGACACGTCATCGCGATGTAACGGCGCGAGCCATCCTCATCGAGGATAGCGCTCAGCTCGCTGACCTCCAGAATCCATGCCTCGAGATCGGCCACCGATTCGCAACCGCCAATGCGCTCGGCGAGTTGATCAAAAAACGGCTCGATGGCTTTCCAGTTGTCAAGCTTGAGGTCCGCCGGCACAAACGCGCGCGGCTTGAAGGGAGTGAGATTTCCAAACGGCAATAATTCCATGCGCGGGACGATGTCAAAATGCCCGCCAGTTGCGAGCCAAAAATCAGTCAGCTTCAATCAAGACCGTATTTCTCTAGCCAACTTTGCGGCAGCGTACCGAATGAGAGAAGCCAATCATTGAATTTCCGGAGACTCCAGCCGCGGCCTTTGACTAGGCGCTTGTGCAAACGGGCGTTCTCCAAGCGGCCAAGCCAGTAACTCATCGGCACGGCGGGCGAACTAGTGTACCAGTTTACATCCGCCTCGGCGCGGGCTTTGGTGAAACCGATGTGCCGCTGTAAATGCTTCACTCCTTGTTCGTAGCTGTAACGTCCCGATTGCAGTCGCAAATCCACGAGGATGCGGTGCACCCGCCAAAGGGCGTCGTGGAGTTGGATGATGTGCGTCCACGGCGATTTGTCGATTTTCAGATCAGTCATCATCTGCTCGCACCAAAGCGTCCAGCCCTCATAAAAAACCGCGTGAGCAAAGAGCGGTCGCCACTTGCGGGGGTGAGTGTTGGCGGTGACAAATTGCAAATGATGCCCCGGATACGCCTCGTGTGCGGAGGTCAGCGAAATGCCAAAATGCTGCTGCACCTCGGCCAATTTATCCGCTGAGTTAGTTTTGGTGAGGCTCAAGTCATTGACCCAAAAAATCCCGCGCTGGCGTTTCTCGAATGGCCCCGGTGACGAATACGCCGCCGTCGGGTACAAATGCCGCATGAACTCCGGCACGAGCCGCACTTGCAATTCATCGCCCTTCGGAAAGGTCACCGCCTTTGCCGTCTTAAAGCCCTTTGCCACTCGATTGGTTTCCGCACGATAGACCTCCAACAATTCGCCGTCCGGTTTCCATTCTGCCCGTGCCTGCTCAATGATCACCTCTGCCGATTTGCCTTTGCCATGTTTTGCGCAGGCAGTTTTCAACAACCCACCAATCCGCTCCGCCTCCGCCAACGCCACCGCTTCCACTTGCCCGAGTGTGTAGTCGAGCCCCAATTCATCACGCACGCGCCGCTGCAAACGTTCCGCGCCCAACGCGAATGAATTGCGCGGTGCCAAGGGCCGAGCCATTACCGCATCGTGATAACGCCCCACCGCACGCCGGGCAGAGGCAATCAGTTTCACATCCTTCGGCCCCAAAAAAGTTTCCACCGCCTCAAACAACGCCCCCTCGCCCGCAACGGATTGCTGCATAATCTTACGCCAAACGCGCTCGGGACGGTCAATCATCTTGGCCGATTGCGCCAAATAGCGCGGTGTCTCTTTGAGTAATCCCCGCACATTCTGCTTTCCGCGCGCGGGCTCATCTTCGCCGCGCTGCAACTCGTGCAACAGCACGCCAAACAAACAATCCACTGCATCCGGATCCAACCGATACACGCCGCGCTCGTAGTCCTCGCACTCCGCCAGCAACATTGCCCGGAGGGCCAAGCGGTCGAGATGCTGCTCCGCGCTCAATTCGTGGGCCGGCAATCGTTCCAATTTATCCAGCGTGCGTTTGCGATGGATCTCTCCCCGTTTGGCCGCCGCTAAACCGGTGGCTCCCAATTTCCCCTCACCCGCGCGCAACCCCAGAGTGTTCGACCATACCGGATTCTCCCGCAGGGCAACCTCGAAATATCCATCGAGGATTCCTTCGAATTGCTTTTGTGTCCCGTTACTGTTTTTCATTTAATAATTTCCAAACTCGATACGCCTCTGATGCACTCCACGCCTGTGCGTCGCAGCCTCGTTGTGTGTGCGGGGCGTCGCCATCGAGCACTTCCGGCAAATGCCCGAGGCAGCCTTCATTGAGGAGTGGTTCCATGGACAGCAAATATGAGCGTGCCGCTGCCATGCTTTCCGGCGAGAAATTCCATGCCCGCACCAACGCTTCGCAAAACACCGGCAGCGGCCAAACCCAAGCCGTCCCGTTATGATACGCCGGCTTGCGGCGCGTGTCTTCATCACCTTCATAACGGCCCCAATACGGCTCTTCCGGATTGTTCAACAAATCGCCTCCGCCCGACCGCACCGGCAAGGGCGGCTCTACCGGCAAGGGCGCCAGTGACCGCACTGCGCCGGGCACGACCAAGTGCCGCTGTGCCGCCGTCACCATTCGGCGCGCCGGTTCACCCGTCACTTCGCCCAGTGCCACCGCCAAAAGCCCGTTGCTCCGGAGCGCGTTGTCCGGCGTGGCCTCGGAAGCACTCACACCGGGCTTGGCTATCAATTGGTCGGCCAGCCAGCCTTTTTCGATTTTGAAAAGAGATTGAAATGATGCCTCTGCCTTTTGCCGAACTGATGCCCATTCGCTGCCAAGTTGGCGGAGTAGCCGCAGCCACAGTGCTTGGATTTCCACGGGGAAACCCTCGCGTGGTGAACCGGCCGGGTGATTCGTGTCCATCCAAGTGAAGTGGGTTGGGCTCCAAATCAAACCGCTCGCAGGGTCCATCCGGATACCATTGGGCGTGCCATCGCGATAGTGCGTTGCAATGGATTGCAGCACGTCCGACACCGAACGATCGCCCGCGCGCAACTGATTCAAATCCACTCCAGTCGCAACCAATTCTTCACACACAACGCCAAACCAAAGTGGCGCGTCGGAAGTATCGCGATTGCTCGCGTCTCCGCCGCGCAATGAATTGGGTAGAGTGCCGCTTTCTTCCAGTGCGGCATACGTCACCACGAGATCGCGAACCTCGTCGACCATCTCTGCCGCCAGCATCCCGCGCGCGACGATGAGTGTGTCACGGCCCCAATCGAGAAACCACGGGTAGCCCGCAATGACAGTTTTGCCGGGACCGCGCTGGACGATGAAATTTTCCAACGATTTTTTGAGGCGGTCGGCAAACGGACTCGCAGGCTCGTCCCTCCGTTGAGAGTCATCGCCATGGAGGGGCGAGCCTGCGAATTCGCCAACGCTGATTTCCATCTTCACTCGCTCGCCCGGTGCCAAAGGCAATTCAAACCAACCCGGGCTGCAAGCATCCCCGCTCTCCGCGTGGCCTCGACTGGCTTCGACGGGATGAGCGATATCGCGGCACCACTCGCATTGGTGATGATAAATTCCGCCACTTGCTTCGACCACTAATTGCGTGTCCGGCGTTGACTCGAAGGCAAAACCAATTCCACTCGAAAGCTCCCGAGTGTGCTCCTCAAAATATCGGTAAGCTGCCTCATTCAGTTTTGTTTCAGAGTGAAAATCACGGTTTTCGATGTCCACTCGAGCGGTCAGAAAAAACGATTTGTTTTTTGAAAGCACGGTTCCCTGAGCAGATTGGCCCTCCATTCGGCGGAACTCAAACACCGTCGCGTTCGCGCCAGGCGGCATGACGGCGGTCAATTCAACCTCCACTGTGCGATTGTCACCCGCGCTAATAAGGAACCGCCAACGCGCGGGCGGCCCGGGTTGGAATTGGAGAAGGTTGTCCGCATCGAGTGGTGAAATAAAACCATCGGCCACGGCCCACACGCGGATGCGCTTGGCGAGCACTTGCCGGTTCACCGGCAACGCGTCGTGCAAATTTGCGGCGAGCAGGCAGTCGTATTTGGACTTGATCCTGCCCAAGTCCACCGCCATCCGCGCCATTGCCCCGCAGCCGTTGGTGAGCAGCGCGATAGGGTTTTCAATGAGGTCACATTCCACGCGCGCCACCGCAGCTTCAAAGCGCTCGTTGGCCGGTTGGTCTTTTAGGAACTGCAATCCGCCATAAATCGGCTCGGGCCGCTCATCCAAGCGCCGCATAATTAACTGGGCGTTTCCAGAAAAGTTTGGCGGAAAGGCAGCCACGTGCCCGTCGGCCATCGGCACGGATTCGGCGTGATGAGTTTCATCCAAACTCACGCGGAACGGTTGTTCATCGCGTAACATCAACCAATGTTCGTGCGGCACGGGAAGCACGCGGGAGGCATCCGCCGCGCGCCATGTGATGACTTGCGGATAACCGGTGCGCTCCATCGCGGATTTAATTTCCGTCAATAAGTCGACGGCATTCGCGTCCATCCAACCGATGGCCGCCAAAAATGCTTCCGGCTCGTTTGCCACCAAATCGGATAAAGCCCCCCAATCGCACGGGCCAATTTCTTCCGGCTCAAAAACAGTGGAAAGGCATTGCGTTGCCCACGCCACGCGGGCGCGTGAGGATCGATAACCCGTTTCCAATTCCGTCCCGCTCGCGGCAAGGCAATGCACTTGGCCGGGTTGCAATTTGAAATGGGAATGCTCTGACTGCCACGAAATCTCCGGCGGTGAATCGCCGAGCAGATCAATCCAGGTTTCATTGGCGGCCAATTCGTTGCTCGGGATTTGCAGTTCGTGTGGTGCCTCGGGATCGCTGTTGACGAGCAACACGACTTGCTGTCCGCAAGCAGAAGTTCGTTCCAGCGCGAAGATCGGAGAGTCGTCGTGACTAAGCCGTTTAAAAGTTGCGCCATCTCGAAAACAGGGATGTTGGGCAAGGAGTTCGTTCAAGCCCGATAATTCCGCGACCAAATTTTCCCCGCTACCCCAGGCGAGGCCGCGAGCGTTGTGGACATTGACGCGCTCATCGGCGAGCCACTCAACGCCATTGGTGAAAGCGTAGCCGCCATTAATGCTGGTGAGCGCGCAAAGACGGTTTCGCATCAGCGACCACGTGCGGCTCTTTTCGGCGAGGCGCGGGTTGTCGTGGGTTTCACTGTAGTTGACGAGCGTCCCAATGCGAGGGCTTTGCAGCAGCGCGTGGTCGAGGTAGCCGGAAATGTTGTCGCCGTTGTATTCCTGAAACAATTCGGAATAAGCCCATTGCATGCCACCTCGGGTGAGAAGATTTTCCGTGTCGTCCCAGCCACCACCGAGGCCTTCGAGCAGGAAAATCGTATCTGGGAATTCTTCGCGGACGCGTGCGATGATGTAACGCCAAACGGGCATCGGCACTTTGTAACCGGCATCGCAGCGGAAGCCATCCACACCGCGGCGGCACCACGTGAGGAAGGCTTCGGCAAGATGCTCCCACAAGCCTCGATGATGCGGCTCCAGATCGACGAGGTCGCCCCACGTATTACCCCACGCGCCGGGGCTGGCGAATTCGCCGTTGTCCTCGCGCAAAAACCACTCTGGATGTTCCTCCTGCAAGGCGCTGCCCCAGCCGGTGTGGTTGATAACGAGGTCGAGAAAAAGCCGGCCATCGCGCGCGTGGACCGCGTCGGTCAATTCATAAAACTGCTGGACACCGGTGGCGCGTTTGTCGAACACGACAAGCGCGGGGTCGATGTCCGTGAGACCGCCGCAGGCGTACGGGCTGCCGAAGCGACCCATGCGAGCGTAAGTGGTGGGCGTGGAATTGACCGGCAGCAAATGCAAAATGCGACAGCCCAGCGTGTCCATGATGTGCGGCAGCTCGGCGATGACATCGCGGAACGTGCCGCTCGGCGGGATGACGGCGTAGCCCTCGGCATCAAGTTTTTGAATGTGCTCGTCACCATCGCGCGTGGTGGTTTCGCGTGCGGTTTTGTTTGGACCGAACATGCGTGGGAAACAACAGTATATCGTGTTCGCGCATCGGGCATCATTGGGATGCACAGACAAGCCGACGTTGTCGCCCTCGGGCCAATGTTGCTTACCATCCGCATCAACCACGTAAGCCTTCGCCTGAAACCAACCCACCTCGGCTAGCGCGAATTCAATGACCCATTCATCGCCCACGAGTTGCATCGGCACATCGCGCCAAGATGCTTCGACTTGCACTTCAGGTTCTTGGATTTGACGAATGACTCCACGCCGAAGGGCAGCCGCGCGGCCAATATTTGTGCGGAGAAAAACGCCGTAAGCGTCGGCCGCTCCGGTTAGCGTGAAACGCAACCGATCGCCAACGTGCCGCACCAGCCGTTCACCGGCAGCGGGTTGCATTTTCAAATCAACCATGCGCGGCGATTGAATCCAATTTGAAGTGCGGCGGGAAGCTTGGGTTGTTAATACCGGTAATGTTCCGGCTTATACGGCCCCTCGACGGGCACATTGATGTAATCCGCCTGCTCGGGTGTGAGCTGAGTGAGCTTCGCTCCAAGCTTGTTGAGGTGCAATCTCGCGACTTCCTCATCGAGTTTTTTGTCCAGTAAATACACTCCCACTTTGCGGTCGGGATTATTCCGGATATCAATCTGCGCGATGGTTTGGTTGGTGAAACTGTTGGACATCACAAAACTCGGATGGCCTGTTGCGCAGCCGAGGTTGATGAGACGGCCTTCGGCGAGCAGATAAATCGAGTGGCCATTGGGAAAGGTGAAGCGCGTGACGGGGCCGCCGGGGATGGAGTCGCCCTTGATTTCCTCGCGCGTTACGCCATCCATTTCGCTGAGCGCGGCCACTTGGATTTCGTTATCGAAATGGCCAATATTGCAAACGATGGCTTGGTCTTTCATGCGCGACATTTGGTCGGCAGTGATGATGTCCTTGTTGCCGGTGGTAGTCACATAAATATCCGCAACCGGCAGCGCGTCCTCTACCGTCGTCACTTGATACCCCTCCATGCAGGCTTGAAGCGCACAGATGGGGTCAACCTCCGAAACCATCACACGCGCATGCTCGTTGGCCAGCGCCGCCGATGAGCCTTTGCCCACGTCGCCGTAGCCGCACACCATCGCCACTTTTCCAGAAACAAGCACATCCATTGCGCGCTTGATGCCGTCGACGAGCGAATGCCGACAGCCGTACACGTTGTCAAATTTTGATTTGGTCACCGAGTCGTTCACGTTGATGGCTTGGAAAAGCAATTCGCCGCGGTCTTCCATTTGCAACAAACGATGCACGCCGGTGGTCGTTTCTTCGGACACACCTTTCATCGCTTCTGCCACCGGACCCCAATGACCGGGCTTGTCAGTTTGTACTTTTTTTAACAGCGCCTTGATGACCGCTTCCTCTTCGCTATCAGAATCGGTGTTCACCCAATCGCTGCCGTTTTCCAATTCCACGCCCTTGTGAATGAGCAAAGTCGCGTCGCCGCCATCATCCACAATTTGATCCGGCCCCGAGCCGTCGGGCCAAGTCAGCGCGCTCCAAGTGCAATCCCAATATTCTTCAAGCGTTTCGCCTTTCCACGCAAACACCGGCACGCCCGCCGCTGCGATGGCCGCAGCGGCGTGTTCCTGCGTGGAATAAATATTGCACGAACACCAGCGCACATCCGCGCCGAGTGCCACGAGTGTTTCGATGAGCACCGCCGTCTGAATGGTCATGTGCAGTGAGCCCATCACTTTCACGCCTGCTAACGGCTGCTCGGGTCCGTACTTAGCGCGCGTGGTCATTAGCCCCGGCATTTCCTTTTCGGCAATTTCGATTTCTTTGCGACCGAAATCAGCCAGGCCGATGTCGCGCACTTTATAGTCTGTTTTGGTTTCTTCGAGTGTCGCAGTCATTTTAAATTCCTATTTTACAGCCTTTTTCAGAGCGGCCACTTTATCTGTTTTTTCCCAAGTGATGTCTTTGTGTTTCTTGCCGAAGTGGCCGTAATTAGTGGTAAGCCCGTAAATCGGTCGAAGCAATTTGAGTTGCTTCACAATATCCGCCGGTTTGAAATTAAATACTCGATTGACCGCCCGAAGAATTTTGGCCTCGGACACAGTATTTGTGCCGAAGGTATCGATGTGCACCGAAACCGGTTTCGGATAGCCAATCGCATAGGCAAACTGAATCTCGCAACGCGTGGCCAAACCAGCGGCTACAATATTCTTGGCGACGTACCGGCCCATGTAAGCCGCACTGCGATCCACTTTGCTGGGGTCTTTGCCACTGAACGCGCCGCCGCCGTGGCGTCCCATTCCGCCGTAAGTGTCAACGATGATTTTGCGACCGGTTAGCCCGCTATCTCCTTCGGGTCCGCCGACCACAAACCGGCCGGTGGGATTGATGAGTAATTGTGTGTCCCGCGCGAGCATGCGCTTGGGGATGACTTTTTCAATGACTTGTTTAGTGATAAAATCGCGGATGGTTTTGTTTGATGCACTCTCCGCGTGTTGGGTGGAAACAACCACGCTAGTGACCTTCACTGGCTTGTTGTTTTCGTAGCGGATAGAAACCTGCGTCTTGGCATCCGGCCGCAACCATTCGGCCGCGCCGGCTTTCCGCAGCTTAGTGAGTTGGCGGCCGAGACGATGCGAATACATGATCGGAGCGGGCATTAGCTCAGGCGTTTCGTCACACGCGAAGCCAAACATCAGCCCCTGATCACCCGCGCCCTGCTCTGCCGTAGCTTTTCCGGCTGCTTTTTTGGCATCCACACCTTGGGCGATATCCGCACTTTGAGCCGTGAGATAATTATTGATAAACACTTTGTCCGCGTGAAACCCATCATCATCATTCACGTAACCAATGCCGCGAATGGCCGCACGGATGACTTGTTCAAAATCAAATTTCGCGCGCGTAGTAATTTCGCCACCGACGCACACAATATTGCTTTTCACAAAGGTTTCGCACGCCACCCGGCTGTTTCGGTCTTGCCCGAGACAGGCGTCAAGAATCGCATCACTGATGGTATCGCACACCTTGTCGGGATGCCCCTCGCCGACGGATTCGGATGAAAAAATATAACTGTTAGTCATGATTTACTTGGACTGTTCAGATCGATCAATTTACGCATTGACGTATCCGGATGGGATGATATATAAAATTCCGCAGCCGTCAATCGGTTTTTATTAACAATGCCGCAAATTCTTAAATGCTTGAAAGCCTTGGGGGACGTGACGCGCGTCCGGTTAGTGGCATTATTGGAGCTTAAAGAACTATCTGTCAACGAGCTGCAACAAATCACCAACCTCGGTCAATCGCGCATTTCCACCCATCTTGGCTTACTACAGGAAGTGGGACTGTTGACATCGCGGAAGGACGGTAAACGAAATTTTTATCGCATTAACCCCGATGCCCCCGGCGAAGCGAGCGACTGCCTGAACATCGCCCTCAAAAGTGCAAACGGAATCCCGGAGCACGCCGACGATCTTATTCATCTCAAACGCGTACTCACCGAGCGAGACGATCAGGCCAAGCTCTATTTCAATCAAGTCGCCGGCCGATTCGACCGCCAATACGGCCCAGGCCGATCTTGGCAGGCTTTTGCACAAACACTATTGCGCCTGATTCCACGGCTGGACATCGCAGACCTT
>Ga0302117_10001377_pt1 | contig 11591 bp, 10 predicted proteins | sample AG5_322_MG_FD_203112 | JGI IMG/M metagenome (GOLD analysis project Ga0302117, IMG submission 203112) | Marine microbial communities from Western Arctic Ocean, Canada - AG5_32.2 | ecosystem: Environmental > Aquatic > Marine > Oceanic | place: Canada: Western Arctic Ocean | collected 2017-10-01 | reverse complement strand
TAAGCAATGACCATGAAAACGAAACGCATTCTCCTATATTTCCTTCCTTTTCTGTTCTCTTTTTCCGGATGGGGAAAGACGCACCTTTTGATCCTTTCCGGGCAATCCAACATGGCCGGGCTCAATCCTGCCTTGTCTTTCACGCCCACGGTCAAGAAACTGCTTGCTCCCGACGATGTCATCGTGGTCAAGAGCGCCCAAGGCGGTCAACCTATTCGCCGTTGGTACAAGGATTGGAAACCTGCCAAAGGGGACACCCCGAAAGCCGACGGATTGCTTTACGACAAGCTCATGGAGGTGGTCGAGAAAGGCGTGGGCGAGAAGAAGTACGATACCGTGACCTTCGTCTGGATGCAGGGCGAACGTGATGCCAAGGAGTGCCATGGCGAAGTCTACGAAAAAAGCTTCGCGGGTCTCGTCAAACAATTGAGCGGCGATCTAGGTCGGGATGACCTAAACTTTGTCATCGGTCGTCTCAGCGATTGTCTAAACAAGAAGCCAGGCAACTCCCATTGGATGGAAGTGCGCAAGGCTCAAGTCGACGTGGCGGAGAAAAATCCTCGTGGTGCATGGGTCGATACCGATGATCTAAACGGTTCCAAGGATGGCCTTCATTATAACAAAGAAGGCTATGTCGAACTGGGCAAGCGATTCGCCGAGAAAGCAGTTGAGCTAATTCATAAGGCTAAGTAACGTAAGCTTCGTCTTGCAGGAGAAAAAAACGCCAAAACCTTTGTCGGAGGAGGGGTCGCTTGTCGACTACCTGTCTCCCGCTCAGAATAACATTCTGTTGTTCTTTGCCTGCCTGCTCACCATCTTCCCGCCTTCACTCAGCTCGAAAAGGCCGCTCCCTATCATCCCATCGTCGAGGAGGAGCGAAAAAGATTTCTCGAACTTAAGTAGAGGTTGCGGTTTCGGAAGTCTGTCGAGGAAGGCTTGGCAGGAGAAGGCGACGAACATGGCGAGGTCCTTGAGCAGGACGGGGAGGCGGTCTTGACGTCGCCGTGGGTGGCGGCTTTTTTGGAGAGTCCCACGGGAACCTTGCCGCCTTGGCCTATTTCCCGGCCCGAGCCACCTTCGAAAAGGGCCCAGACCTCGCTTTCGGGCAGAAACCCGAGGTCCACCGTACGACGGATATGCCTTTTGTGCTCCTTTCGGAGACGCTCCAGACCCTCCTGATGCTCCTTGGATCCTGCCCAGTTGTTAACTGACAGCGTTATCCCATTGTCTATTATTCAAGAACGACTTAGAGCCTCTTCAAAAGATCACGTCCGAAAAGATGCTGATGATCTTGCGTCTAAGATTCAGCTTGGGGGCCGGTTCGCTCCGAGTATTCCAATCGGTCTCGAAGAGGGTTGAAAAGTCGTTTACGATCCCCGGGCCTTCGATGAACGCGAACAGTTCGTAGTTCGATTGAAACGCTCCGCTGCTGAAGTTTGTCGATCCCATGCCCAAGGTCTTGCCATCGATAATGCACATTTTTATGTGCAACTCCTGACCGGGGGCCACGGTATAGTGTCTCAATTCGATCGGCAGCTGGGGATGTTTCCGCTTCAACTCTTCGACCATGCCCACCGCCTTGTTGTTTGGGCCGCCCTTCCAATCCCGGTAATAGAGATGCTTCGCTGGATCAACCAAGAGACGCACCCGGACACCGCGCTTCGCCGCACGGGCTAGCGCCTTGAGGGTTTTCGTGTCGTTGAGCAGGAGTTGCTCAACTTCAATGCTCTTCGCCGCTGCGTCGAATTTCTCGATCAGAACACTTCGCGTGTTCAGCATGTACGGCGCGGTTAGCGTAAGGTCGCCGACACAGGAAGAGTATCCTTTCTCAAGCAATCGCAACCGCATCCGTTCCAGTGCCGCTGTCCCGTCGTACATGTTTATTGGTGCGTAGGGAGCACCGTTGCGGATGCAATTCCAGTTGTTCGAGAAACTGATCTCCAGCTCCCGCACGAACGGGCCGGTGACCCGCACCATGGCGTCGTGGTTCTTCGCTGTGGTATCGGAAAAGTTCATGCCCCCGAACATTGCCTCGATACCGTCGACGATGATGATTTTGCTGTGGTCCACCCGCACGGGAACAATAGCTTTGATAAAACCTGGATCCGCATTGCGAACATTCAGCCCGAGCGACTTGGCCTTGGACATCTTTTGCCGGTACTGCGGTTTCACAACTGGGGAGCCCGCCTCAGCCGCAGCTTCGATTTTCGCCAATGTCTCGGACTCCTTCTTCTGTGCCCGGTCATAGTTCTGGAAGGTGCGGGAAAGCAACATGTACACCTCCACGCCTTCCTCCTGTTTCTCCAGTAGCAGGTCGATCACTTGGTCGCCGATGTCGCCGCCGAACAGGTACATACTGAACATCACCCGCTTCTTCGCACCGCGGATCAGGTCCAGCCCCTGCCCGAATACTTCGTCCTGATCCACCAAAGCGCGAGCAGCCATGGGTTGGGACATGTCGGCTATGGACAACATGTGCGGCGCCACGTGCCGATTGTAGTATTGGCGGTCCAGTTGGTCCGATACCTTGCAGCCCACGAACAACAGGGGGATCATGGCGAGAATGAGTGTTCTACAGGTCATCAAATAATTACACAAAAACACGCTTGAGGCATTCATGTTCAGCTGTCAATACTAGCTTCTTCGTATTTTTAAAGTGATTGATTTCCATCAAGCCAAAGGGACAAGAGTGAAGTCTTTGCAGGTTCTCTTATTGATCATCTGCCTAGCCGGGTTCGCTTGCACTCAGTCCAGACGCGGTTTGTTTGTCATGCGCTGGGTGGAAAAGCCCATGTATACGGAAGACATGCAGGAGGTTCCCGAAGAGAAACGCCTGCATTTCGACAGGGTGGGAGGATGTGACGAGGGAGACGAAGGATTTGCCGCCGTCATGCAGTCTTTGCGCGAGGGCGATGTCATCGCGTACCGAATGACGACAAAAGAGTCGAGGGGAGATGTTTTTAAGGGTCGCTTGAATAGCGTGGGCTACAGAGTGTTGGATTATGGACATCTCGCGATTCTTACCCAGGTCGACGGGAACGAAACTTTGAAATTATTTTCGAGTCAAGCATTCAAGGGCCCCAATACAAAAGAAGACGTCTACACTTTGAAGGATCACAGTTTCGATGTTTATCGGTTGAATCGCTGGGACAAGGTGGATCTGTACCGCTTTCACGACTTCGTGCAAAAATCGCAGGAAAAAGCGGGCAACTGGATAGGCTATGACTTTTCCGGGATGTTCGGGGTATGGAACTCAAATTTGCGTCCAAACGAAGCGAAGGCCATTGGCCATGATTACATTTGCTCCACCATCGTCGCCGCCGCGCTCTATTACGCGGGCGCCGACATGAAGGTTTCCAGACGCGCAGGGTGGCTGGACCTCGTCAGTCCACGACAAGTGGTGACCAGTCACGGTTACCTGCGTGAGGTAAAAACCACGGGGCAGGAGGAATAGGCGATTTAACCGCCTTGCCTCGACCAGAGTTCTATAGCTCTACTTCTTCTCCAGCCGGTCGAGGAAGGCTTGGCAGGAAAAGGCTACGAACATGGCGAGGTCCTTGTCGCCCGGCAGGACGATGACGGGGGAGAGATCGGGTGGGCGGATTTTTTCTGCATGTTCGAGGGCCTTGCGCATTTGGGGCGCGGCGGAGCTGGCTTCCTTACCCAGTAATTCTATGGTGCGGGCGGCATGGGTTACGATGATGAGGTTTTCGTGAGCCAAGTCCTTCAGTAGGATGGGGAGGGCGGTCTTGATGTCGCCGTGGGTGGCGAGGGCGTTGGCCGCCTCGATGCGAACCGCAGCCGATGAATCCTTGAGGGATGTCTTCAGCTTTTTAAGGGCTTTGCCCGATGGCTTGTCCTTGAGGGCGGCCAAGCCGATGGCTCCCCAGTAGCGGACATTGGCGTCTTTGGAGCCGAGGTTTTTCAGAAAAGCTCCTTCTTCGGACACCCCGACCTGGGCGGCGGCTTTTTGTGAAGGCCCTACTGCTACCTTCCCGCCTTGGCCCATTTCCCAGCCCGAGCTACCTTCGAAGAGAGCCCAAGCCTCGCTTTCAGGCAGGAATCCGAGGTCCACCGTGCGACGAATGTGGCGACGATGTTCCTTGCGAAGACGCTCCAGCACTTCTTGGTGCTCCTTGGAGCCCGCCAAGTTGTTCAGGTTGTGGGGATCGCTTTGGCAATCGAACAACTCCTCGACGGGGCGGGTGGGACCTGCGAAGTGCCATTGAGCTGCGTTCATTTTGCTAGGGCTGGAAAGGCGATAGAACTCGTGGCGTATTTCGCCTCGGTCGGGCCACACGGTCGGTTGGTTGTAGCCGAGGTGCGGCATGTAGTTCCTAATGTAGAGGTAGTGCTCGTCCCGCACGGAGCGGGCGAGGTCGCGCACTTCGTCCACCCGGTCGCGATGCCCGTAAACGTATTTGCGAGGCTTGGTGTTCTTGTCTCCGAGGAAGGGCCGGCCTTGCATGTCTTCGGGAATCGGTGTGCCGGTCAGGCTCAGTACGGTGGGGCCAAAATCGACGAAGGCTACCAAGCGATCCAAGGTTGAGCCCGGCTTGCCCGAGGCGAGGTGCTGCCATTTCTTGGGAAACCGAATCATCAGGGCGACCCGCATACCGCTCTCCAGCAAGGCCCGCTTGTGGCGCGGCATGCCCGACCCGTGGTCGGAATAGAAGAACACGATGGTGTTGTCGGCGAGGCCGTCCTCCTCCAGTTGCTTCAAAATGGCCCCGACTTCCTTGTCCATGGCGGTCACGCAGTCGTGGAAACGGGCTACCGTGCGGCGAATGATCGGGGTGTCGGGATAGTACGGCGGCAAGGTGATCTTGACGGGATCGTGGATCTCGGATGGCTTCAGCTTACTTTGCACTTCCTTTAGAAAATTTTCGCGTGACCACACCATGGTGCGGCTTTGGTGGGAAGTCATCAGGTTGAAGACAGAGAATATGGAGGACGACTTGTCGGAACGCTTACGCCAATGGGCGGTGGCGCTGCTTTCGTTCCATGAACTTTTTATAATGTCCTGGTAGTTGCCGCTGTTGTAGTCCGTCTTGACGTTGTTTGTGGTATAGTAGCCTTGCTTTCGCAAGAGAGCGGGGAATCCTTTCATACGCTCGGGCATAGGGAATCCGGAGCGCATTTGCTGCGTGCTGAGGGATGGTGGATAGCATCCCGTGATGAGGCAGGAACGGGAGGGCGAGCAGACCGGGGCGCTGGCGTAGGCCTTGGTGTATCGTACGCTCTGTTTGGCAAAGGCGTCCAAGTGGGGCGTGATGGCATCCTTGTCACCGTAGCACCCGAGAGTGGGGCTCATGTCCTCGGCCGTGATCCAGAGAACGTTTGGCCGTTCCTCGGCCGAGATTACGATTGCCGATGCCAAGGCTATGGCGAGAAGAGTCAATGTATTTGATTTTTTCATGTGTGAGAATCTTCTATCATGCTGAGACTCTTTCATTCGTCCAGTAAACTTTTCCTAGATGGCGCTTCCTTTTGCGAAAGGTTGGATTGACTTGCCGTCTCGAAAAAAGGAATCTGCGAGGTTTCCCTTTCATCCGTTCAACCCGCATCACCCAATGAATCGTTTGTTTCGCTGTTTGCTCCTTGCTCTGACTTTGGCGAGCTTTCATTTCACTGCTTCGGCCAAGGCCAAGCCCAATGTCTTGTGGATCTTTCTGGAGGACGTCAGCGGTTGGTTCGGTTGCTACGGCGACACCTTTATTAAGACGCCCCATATCGACGCCTTGGCCAAGAGCGGCATCAAGTACGATCGCTTCTACATCACCGCCGGGGTCTGCTCGGCCATGCGTTCGGCTACAGTCACGGGGATGTACCAGACTTCTATCGGAGCTCACAACCACCGCAGTTGTCGCTCGAGTTTCCGTGGCCAGGACATGGGGAAGTTCGATGAGAACATACTCAGCATAAAGACCATACCGGAAATTATGCGGGCAGCCGGCTACTGGACCTTCAACGAGGGAGGCAAGGACGACTACAACTTCACCTTCGACTCAAAGAAACTCTATAATTATCTGCCCAAGAAAAGAGGGTGGGGCCCCGCCGACTTGGTTGCCGGCAACTGCTGGAAAGGCAAAGGAAAGGATCAACCGTTCTTCGGCCAAGTGCAATTGGGCGGTGGCAAACTGGGACGCCGCGCTCCCGACGTCGTTGACCGTTCCAAGGTGCCTGTGCCCCCGTACTATCCCGACACCGAGCTTGTTCGCGAGGAAATCGGCCACCACTACGACTGCCTGCTCAAGACGGACGAGCACGTTGGCCAAGTGATTGCAGCTCTCAAGCGCGACGGGCATTACGAAAACACCCTGATCTTTCTCTTCAGCGACCATGGGTACAAGTTGCACCGTCACAAGCAGTTCCTCTACGAGGGCGGCATCCACATGCCCCTGATCGTGGCGGGGTACGGCATCAAGGGTGGGCAAGTGGCCGACGAACTGGTCAGCAACATAGACGTCAGCGCCGCCACCGTGGCGGCCTCGGGCGCACCCGTGCCGGACTACATGGAAGGACAGGACTTCCTCTCGCCGGACCACAAATCCCGCTCCTATGTTATCTCTGCCCGCGACCGCTGCGATTACACCATCGAGCACATCCGGGCGGTGGTCACTCCCAAGTACAAGTACCTGCGCAACTACCTTACCGATCGCCCCTTCATGCAGCCCAGTTACAAGGACCCGTGGCCCGTTTCCCAGGAGTTCCGTCGCCTCATGGCGGCCGGGAAGATGAACAAGGCGCAACTTGCCTTCTTCGGAGATAAGAAGGAACCGGAGGAACTGTACGACCTAGCCAAGGACCCCGATGAAATCAACAACTTGGCCAAGGATCCCAAGTACAAGAAGGAATTGGCCAAGCACCGCAAAATCCTGTCCCAGTGGATCAAGAAAACCGGCGACAAGGGAGCAACGCCCGAGTCCGACATCGGGCTATTGAGCGCCCTCAAGCGCTGGCGTGACAAGTGCGTCAACCCGGAGTACGACAAGGTCAGGCATTTGCTGCCTAAAACAGCAGTCGTTCCATCTGTACAACCTGGAAAAAAGAAGCCCAAGAAGAAAAAGTAGATGCATGCGAAACCGTCGAGACCCAGATCCATCCTGAATCCTTGAAAAAATGAAACTACTGCTTCCTGTCGCCTTTACCTTATATATTTGTGTCCAGGCCTTCGCTCAAGACGTCGGTCCCACGCCTATTCGGGTTACCGCAGGTCCCATCCTTGGTCGCCCAGCCCCCGATTCCATGACGATATGGGTCCGCACCGAGCGGCAAGGCGAGGTCGTGGTGTTTTACGGGACTGATGCAAACAAGCTGGACCGCACGACCACCTTCACCACCCGAGGTCCCGAGCATGACTACACTGGCTTCCTCACCATCGGCGGGCTCGTGCCGAACACTCGCTACCACTACCGCATCGCCGATCACCAGCTGAGCGGATCCTTTCGCACCATGCCGCGGGCTAAGGATTTCGAGAATCCCAAGGGCAACCCCAAGGGATTGTTCAACTTCCGTTTTGAGTTCGCCTGCGGCAATAATCCTAAGGGCGGAGGCGACAGCGTGGGCCCCACCTTGCCTGTCTTCGATACCTTGAACGCGAAGGTGCGCGACCAGGTGAACTTTGCTATCCTCAACGGCGACTGGCTATACGAGACGCGTCGCGACTACCCACCGCAGGAATGGCTCCACCAAGTCGGCCTAGTCGAGGCCCCCCGCATCGTCCGCCACGCCCCCACCGTAGTCGGGGTATGGCAAAACTACAAGGACCTGTTGCACCGCGGGCGCAACCTCGCGGAGTGGCACCGCCACGTCCCCACCTATTTCACCGCCGACGACCACGAGTTGATCAACGACATCTATGGGGCCGGCGAGACCGGATACGTCAACCGTCGGGCCGTCTTTCGCGATATCGCCACACAAGCTTGGTTCGATTACCTGGCTTGGGCCAATCCCACGGAGCATGATGCGCCGGCTCATTTTGGCTCCGCTCATTTTGAAAAGGGATCCGACGTGCTGGAAGACCCTGATGCCGACTTCACCAGTCTTCCTCTGGCCGATATGGCCAACCTCCACGTGCACTGGGGCACGCCCACCGCGGGGGTGCCCGATTCAAAACTGGACGCCCAGCCCGGCAACCCGAACTCCGCGGTTTACGAAATAGTCAAGGTGCTGGGCCCCAACAAGCTGCAGGTGAAGCCTAAGGCCAAGGCGACTGGTCGAGCATCCTATTCCATCGGGCGGCGCTGCTACGGCAAGTTCACCGTCTCCAATTGCGATTTCTTCCTCCTCGACACCCGCACCCATCGCAACCTGCACAACGTCGACCATCCGGACAACCCCAAGGCCACCATGCTCGGCAAACAGCAACTGAAGTGGCTCAAGGACGGCATACGCAAGAGCAAGTCCGACTTCATCTTCGTGGTTTCCTCGGTGAACTTCATGGTGCCTCACGTCGGCAGCGGAGGAGGTGACGACAAGCAGGCCACGATCAAGAAGGACGATGCCTGGACCGTGTTCCTCAAGGAGCGCGAGGAACTGATCCAGTTCTGGGACGGTCTCGACAAAGCTGTCTTCGTGCTAACCGGCGACCTTCACAACAGCTTCGCCATCAAGATAACGGACAATGTCTACGAATTCGCCAGTGGTCCCCACAACTCGATCAACCACGCCCCTATGAAGGACGAGGGCGGCCGCCCCGCCAACGGCAAGTTCAAGTACGGTCCCCGGGCCTGCGACATACGCTGGTCGAGCTACGCCATGGAGGACATACCGCGGGCCAACCGCACCTTCCCGCATTACTGCGTGGTGCAGGTGAACAATGTCTTCAACAACCCGGTCGAGCGCGACGGCGAGCGCTGGTTCGCCTTTCCGCATCCTCAGGTCATCTTCCAGTTTCACGATGCCATAACCGGCGAACTCCGCTACTCGGAGACCATCGTGCTGGGCCTGAACTAGGGGAAACGAGTCCCTACGAAGGGGGCAGGCTGGGCGTTGGAGTCGAGGGTAAGTTGGCTTTATAAAGAAAGTAATAGGCCACCAACACCGGTCCCAAGGCCAAGGCGACGACCGCATAGCCCCAGTGCCCGAAAAGTTTAAGTCCCACGACAAACGTCCCGATGCCCAAGAAAATGCTCAACCCGGCGAGCAACCATTGATTTTTTTCGTACTCCTCGGTTGCCTGTTCCAGTTCCTCCTTGGTCATGACGGGGCCGCTTTGTTTATCGATCAGCCGCTGGACCACTGATTCCGAAAGCTCCTTGTTCTTTTGGGCGGGCTCGATTTCCACGGATTCAGCCGGAACCACGATTACCTTGGGGGGCTCACCGTCCTTGAATTCGCTGGAGACGTAGGCGAAGCCCACCCAAAGGATGGTCAACAGGATCGATTGAAATACGGTGGTACCGACGTTCATTTGTCGGCCAAGTCAGTCTCTACTCCTGCAACGGCACGATGGGTGTGTCCCAGCCAGCCATATCGCTCGGCTTGGTGCCTCCTTTGCGTCGACCTTTGCCTCGTGCCCAAGTACCGTTGAAGGGACCCACGAAATCGACCTTGAGGTCGGGTTTGATCGCATTCTCCAGTCCAGCGGCCCAGATGCAGGCATTGATCAGGAGGCGCCGGTAACCATCGCTCTCGATGTCGTTGGATGCCCCGTAGGTGCTGGTGAATACACGGCCCTTTGTCTTGCTGTCCTTACCAAGATAGTGGCGCGTCCAGGCCCCGGGAACGGGTTTGCGGGTCTCGTCGTCGGGCGAATCCGGGGACATCCCCTTGAGGGGCTGGGCCATGGCCAAGGTAGTGTAAGGCTTTAAGGGGTTAGTGTTGTAACCGCCGCACTGAGCCCACATGTTCTTCACGCCCCGCAGAATCGGATGCTTGGCCTGTTCGGGTACGATGTCGAGTCGCGTACTCGAACGGTGGTTGCCGCCATAGTGGCCAGCCCATTTTTCGCCCAGTACCTGGCGACCGAAGCCGTCCTTGTATTCGTCCCCGCCGAAGCCGTTGTTGTATTTTGCATACGGGCTGTCCTTGGGGATCTTGTTGAATCCGTGGGTGGCGGTGCGGAGCCCGACGATGGGTCCGGCCCGATCCAAATAGTCCACGAAGTGCTTCATCTGCTCTTCCGGCCAGTTCTGGAAGCGAGTGAAAATCACCATGAGATCCGCCTTCGCCAACTCCTCGATGCCAGGCACGTTATTGGCCCCTGGCTGTATTTCGCCTTTGGCGTTGACCCCGAAGACAACGGAGCACTTGAAGCCATGGTGCTTGGCCAAGATACGGGCAAGGGCAGGCAAAGTCTCTTCGGAGCGGTATTCGTGGTCGCTTGCTATGAATACGAGGTGTTTACCTTTGCCGAGACCTTGTTCGCCTTCGTAGAGGAGAGGGGCGGCGGCAAAGCCACTTATGAAGGAGGTAACTAAAAGAGTAAGGATTAGGATTAGTTTAGTGTGCATGCCGATAAGCCTAGGAAGAGAGCTTTGTTTAGCAAGGCTTAGGTCACTCTTTGAAAGAAAATTATTTGTGAAAAGCTCCTTGTGCCTTGAGCTGCTGTCGAGTTGTAGGCAATTAATACTAAGGCAGCGCTTATGTTGAAAAATCTCTTCGATATCCTTTTGGGAAATATGCCTTGGTTCGCCATGTCTTTGGTTTTGGGGTTCCCTCTGTCCGGCGAACAGGGGTTGCATAATCGAATCGATGATCTTGTTAGGGCCAAGGCCGGTGACGTCCCTTTTGCCGAAACCGCGGATGACGCCGGCTTCCTGCGGCGTGTCACGCTCGACCTGTCGGGCAATATCCCCACCGCTGGCGAAGTGTCCGAGTTTCTGGCGGACAAGTCGAAAGGAAAGCGTAAAGAGTTGATAGACCGCTTGATCGCCGGCGACCAGTTTGCCGCCCATTGGACGGAACGATTTTCGGTGATGCTTCTGGAACGCTTGGACCAAGGCAAAGTCCCGAAAGGGGAATGGGTCAAATTCCTGAAGCAAACTCTTCGCAAAAAACCTCTATGGGACGTTATGATTCGTCAGATGATCGAAGCCAATGGGCAGGGTGTGGGCCGCCCGGCAATGAAGTTTCTAGGCACGGTCGATCACCATGCCATGACGGAGAACATCGCTCGGCTTCTCCTCGGCATGGACCTGACTTGCGCCAAGTGTCACGACCACCCGTCGGTAAACGAATGGAAGCAAGCTCATTATTGGGGATTGTTCGCCTATCTCAACCAAACCAAGCAAGCTACCCATAAAAAAGAGGAGAAGGTCTACCTCGTGGAAGGACTTGCGGGAAAGAAGGTGGAATTCGAGTCCGTCTTCGATCTGGAGAAAATGAGCACAGGGCCACGATTGCCGAATGGAGCGGAAGTGGAGATTCCTCAGTTTGAGAAGGGGGAGGAGTACGAGAAACCGGCCGAGGATGGTTTGCCTGCTGTTCCAAAGTTCCGACCTCGCGAACGTCTTGCGAAAGATTTGACCGCCAAGGAGAACGAACTTTTCTCACGCAACAGCGTTAACCGTATCTGGTTTCTGCTAATGGGCCGTGGTCTCTCCCATCCTCTCGACCAAATGCACGGGAAAAATTCGCCTTCGCAC
>Ga0302117_10001375_pt1 | contig 11593 bp, 7 predicted proteins | sample AG5_322_MG_FD_203112 | JGI IMG/M metagenome (GOLD analysis project Ga0302117, IMG submission 203112) | Marine microbial communities from Western Arctic Ocean, Canada - AG5_32.2 | ecosystem: Environmental > Aquatic > Marine > Oceanic | place: Canada: Western Arctic Ocean | collected 2017-10-01 | reverse complement strand
TATACCGATCCACCCTTTATCAAATATATATAAATACTATATTCCCATCACTTTTCCTTCGAGCATATAAATGATTATTTAGCATTGAGATATTCTACACATCATCCCACAAACAAAAAACCTCGCTGAAAAAACTTGAGGGGTATACTTATATATACCCCTATGCATCCCTTGGATGGGAGGTGTCCCTTAAAAACGTGTCCCTTAATTGGGTTTATTTGACTTTGATTGATAATATATGATAAATAAAAAGCCCCACCGTTTGATGGGGCTTCTTGACAGAGAACTGTGGTTTCTCGAGTGTCGGGGTAGAGAGATTCGAACTCCCGATCTCCTGCTCCCAAAGCAGGCGCGTTAACCGGACTACGCTATACCCCGTTTTTATTAAAAAGTTATTAAATGCTAATATATTGACATTTACAGACGATAAACTAAAATATTATGAGAGATATCAACTCTCACAAATTATTATTTCATGAGTATAATTTTTTGATTTGAAAAGAATTCACCCGTTTCAAAGCTTATAAAATACACACCACTTGGATTGTTTCCTCCATTCCATTTTATCTCATGCTCACCAGCAATCAGTTTTTCATTCAACAATGTTTCTACCAATCGCCCGGAAATATCATAAATACGGAGAGATGCATTCTGTTGACTTTTTACCAATTTAAACCTGATTGTTGTCGTGGGATTAAATGGATTTGGGTATGCTGGAAAAAGAACGAAATCATTTGGCAGAGTTATATTATTGTCAATTCCAACCGATTCTCCCTCGACAATAAATTGACCCATTAATCCTTCATCTTCGTGTTGGAGCATATGGCAATGATACATATAAGGGACTTCGTCATCTGCATGGTCTTCAAATTTTGCTATAAAACGAACAGTTTCCATATTTTTAACCAATACGACGTCTTTTCTTCCCCTTTCATTTTCAGGTGGAATAACGCCATTCCGATCTAAAATATAAAATTGGACATCGTGAATATGAAATGGATGTGCCACCATAGACATGTTAAATATTTCCCAAATTTCCGTATCACCCAATTGAACTGTTTGATTGATAACATTCATATCAAATGATTGACCATCAAATACAAAAGGACCGGTAATTGAATTTTGCATCATATTGGGTGCCGTAATTTGCAAATTCCTTGTTAAGGTTGCTTCTGATTCATCAATCGGTGTTACATCCACCAATAAACTTGGAATTGTTAAAATTGGATTATCCGTCTGAGCACCTACGTTAATGTCTAATAAAATAAAGTCATTTCCGTTTAGCTCATTTGAATTATACCCTGATGGTGCCACGCCTTGCATGGTTGATAAACCTGTTATGCCATAAGCGCTCTGAGGCAAAGTTGACCCATAACTTTTGAGCTCGATAGATTCTCCCGTCATATCACTTAAATCAACTAATAATTCTGCTCTTTCTGCCGGTGCTAGTAATAATCGATCCATGCTAATAGGCCCCGAGAACAAACCACCATCAGATCCAATTTGGTAAAATATTGAATTATTCGAGAATCCAAGATTAAATACTCGCATGGATGATCCATTCAAAACTCTCAATCGCACGACTTGAGCCGGGAATTCCACAAATGCATCAATGGTTGAATTCACCATGGGTACATTATCGCCATGTTCACCAATTACGATTTGGTTGGATGCATCGAACTGTTTGGTTTGCAAGTTTAGTGGAAAATCATCCACGCCGTAAGTTCTCGGCAAATCTAGAGCAGCTTCTTCATCATCGCGAATAATAATAAATCCAGTGATCCCTTTTGTCACATGCTCATTTGTTTTTTCATGCAAATGAGGATGATACCACATAGTACAGGCTTTATCCATCACAGTAAAATTGGGATTCCAAGTTTCTCCAGGCATAATGACGGAATGAGGACCGCCATCATTTTCCGGTGAAATATGCATACCATGCCAATGGATCGTGGTTTCTTCTCCAATATTATTGGTGACATTTATATTCACGAATTCACCCTGCTCAAATATGAGAGTTGGTGCAAGATTGCCACCATTTGCGCCCATAGTTTCTGTAGCATCACCATCAAATAATTGGGTCGTTCCATTTTGCAATGAAAGATTAAATTCGTTCCCGCTCATGGTTTCTGGAATGAAAAGTTCATTTTGGGCATATAAAAAGCCTAAGATGACACTTGTGATATATATTAGGTTTTTCATTGTTATTTTTTTTTATTTTGTTTGAGTGAATTAATGATAAAAATTATTCTACTTGTTAAATCGTTGTTTGGAATAAATCGCACCAGCTACCAGAATTACTCCAACTTCCGCCCAAAATAAAACTGCATTTTCCATATAAAATGAGAAATACGGATTTTGAATCATTTCCCAAACAGATCCTTGTCCATTTTCTGGTTGAATTTGAAATAAAAAATAATCAGTTTCATTAAAAGGATATAACCATTGAATGCCAACAGTTCGTGCTGTAATCCAATCTGTAATCAAATGAAGTTGAACGCCCAGAAATATTCCTAAAGAAACGGGTTGTAAAATTGCCATTTTCAGCCATTTGTGGATGAGTATCATCCCACCAAAAAGAATAATCCAGAATATTGGGGTATGCAAAATGGTATGGTGTCCTGCTACCGTATCAGAAAATAATCCATCAACATCAGGTAAAAGAGATGCAAATAGGAGAATTGGCATAAATGGATAAACAGTCCATGATGAAGTTTTCATGAATTTCCCAATTAAATATCCAGATGCGATGTGAGATGGGATAAACATTATTCGTTTTTATATCTCGTATTTATTAATGCCATTATTCTTTAGATAGTGATTTTTTATTTTGGTTACAGTTTTTATTTTTAATTGTGTTTTAGGATAATAGTTTCAATCGATATTAACCCTAAAGTACCGGTCCCATTTACCCAGAGCCCAACCGAGCCTGAATCAAATGCGGGCGCATGTCCGTGTACAACCAGTTTTTCGTCTAAATACCCTTTAAAATGACGACCGCTTCCTATGGCCTTTAGTGTAATCCAACCATCCACTTGAAGATTCTTTGAATCCATCTCGTTTCGTTTTCCGTTCTCAACTCGACCCAAAGTTATTTTTCCGGGGGAAATCTCCAGAAAATCATAGTGTTCCATTGATTGATAATGGTGCAGAATTGAAACATCTCCATTGAATTCACTTAGATCTAATTTTACTTCGACTTGAAGGTCCGCTACAGTTTTTTTCAATACAAAGGAAAGCGGTTTTATAATAGAAAATAATCCATTCTTTTTCGAATCCGATTGTATATCATCGGAATTTCCATCAATAAAATAAAATTCTGAAAAATTGTTTTGGCTATTTTCAAGCTGCGATTCCCATTTCCATGAACCATCAGGATTCGTCGTAATTGCTGAAACCTGCTCATTTTTTTGAGGAATGGCTGGCTTCTCTTTTGGCAAAGAAACGCCCGTCCCGAAACGATAAACCAATTGTCCGCCATGATCTGCTGTAACGACTAGAAAACCAATATTTACAAGAGATAAAGCCAAAACAACCCATGGCAAAAATGATAGGTCTTTAGACCGCAACCACAGCCCATATAAAAGCGTAACCGTGACAGAAATACTCAATGTCCACAAGGCCAAATCAGCATGCTCTGATAGAACAAGGTTCGCTTGGGCTAACACAGAAACAGTATCGGCCGCTTGCCGTCCGGACAAAAATGCTGCACTGGAACTTGCTGTAGCAGCCAAATATAACAAACCAATTGGAAACCGAAATTCATCCATTCGTTTAAGGAAAACACAAATCAAATGTACCACAAATCCTAAAGGGATAAGCACAATTGGAAAATGGATGATGAGTGGGTGAATATTGGGTATATAATCAGGTAAATTCATCATATCGGTTTACTCGCTGATTGGGTATGCACCACTTTCCATGCTCCGTTAAGCCAACGGAGTAAATATGTACCATGACCTTTATTATGTATTTTTCTGCCACTCGTTGTTGTCAGTTGAATTTCAGTATCCACAACTACCCAGGCAAAATTTCCTTCAAAATGTGTTTGTACATTCGTGAAGCCTAATTTCAAACCTAATTCAGCTTCCGGTTCTACATGATTAACAATCAAATCTTCGAGGCCAACATTTTCGGCGCCACCTTCAAAATATCTGGCACCATTCCAATCCAGAAAATGGCTTCGAAAAGGAGTACTATCTCCATTTTCCCAGCCTATTCGAATATCATTAACAATATTTTCTATCAATTTTTCATTATGATCTGCAACATTATTCTCGCACCCGAATATCATCAAGGTTATAATGAACAATAGTATATTTCTCATTCTCAACTCCTTTTTTCTCATTAATTTCTTATTTCCCTTTCCCGAATCATAGAATATAAAATTGGGACAACAAACGTAGTCAATATGGCGAAAACCATTCCACCAAAAGATGGAATTGCCATTGGAATCATTACATCTGCCCCTCGACCTGTGGAAGTTAGAATTGGCATAAGTGCTAATATTGTTGTAGCAGTTGTCATCATAGCAGGCCGAATTCTCCTTGTCCCAGCTTGAACTGTGGCTTCTCGAATATCCTGAACTGTCTTCGGTTTATCTTCATCAAATTGTTGTTCTAAATAAGTGCTAATCATAACGCCATCATCTGTTGCTATGCCAAATAAAGCCAGGAAACCCACCCATACGGCCACACTCAAATTGACCGGATTTATCTGGAATATTTCCCGCATATTTTCACCAAAAATTCCAAAATTTAAAAACCAGTCCTGGCCGTATAACCATAACATGGTGAAACCGCCTGACCAAGCTACAAATATTCCAATAAATACAATTAATGTTGTAGATACTCTCTTAAACTGAAAGTAAAGTATTAAGAAAATCATCGCCAATGCTAATGGCAAAACAACTGCCAATTTCTTTGATGCACGAATTTGATTTTCATAACTGCCCGCAAAAATATAACTCACACCATTTGGAACTTTTATCGTTCCATTTTGGATCAATTCATTCAAATAATCTTGAGCTGATTCAACCGCATCCACTTCTGCCCAATCATTTTGTTTATCAAAAAGAACGTAACCCATTTTGAACGTATCTTCACTCTTGATAACCTGCGGACCGCGGACATAATTCACATCAGCCAATTGGATCAATGGAATCTGTGCGCCACTTGGCGTTGGAATCAAAATATTGTCCAACGATTCAATTTTATCTCTGAATTCCCGCATATAACGAACCCGAACCGGATAACGTTCCCGACCTTCCACCGTCGTCGTAATAGGCATCCCACCCACTGCCACTTCAATAGCGTGCTGCACTTGCTGTAAAGCAATTCCGTAACGGGCAATGGATTTTCGATTTATATCAATTTCTAGATACGGTTTGCCCACAATTCTATCGGCAAAAACCATATCTGCCTTTACGCCGGGTGCGTTTTTCAAATGTTTTTCTAACACCAAACCAAATGATTCGATCGATTCTAAATCGGGGCCTTTCACTTTGATGCCCATTGGAGCCCGCATACCACTTTGAAGCATGACCAACCGTGTAGAAATGGGCTGTAATTTCGGCGCAGATGTTGTTCCCGGAATTTGAGCAACTTTTACCAATTCATCCCATATATCATCGGAAGAACGAATATGATCTCTCCATAGTCGAATGGTTTCGCCATTCTTATCCACACCATATTCAGGTTTATAAGCAACAATGGATTCAACCATGCTCAAGGGTGCCGGATCTAATGGAGAATCCACACGACCAATTTTACCTACGACAGATATCACTTCCGGTACTGAATATAATGCTTTGTCCAATACTTGAAGTACATCGATGGATTCTTCCATTCCTGCGTGGGGCATGGTGGTTGGCATATACAAAAACGACCCTTCATCCAAGGGTGGCATGAATTCTTTGCCCAATCCAGGAAATGCGTGATTCATTGTTACGATGGGTCGAGTCGATAATAGGAAGTTTGGCATCCATCCTGTAAAAGTTTCAAATCCGAGCCAAACGACTAACCCAAAAATTGTTACGAATCCAGGGAACGATAACGCTTTGGCTTTATGATCTAGTGCCCAGCGCAGAAGCCGGGGATATACTTTTGTAAATGCGGTAATTCCGCTCATAATCACTCCAATCAAGGAAACCACAAATATCAGATTCAGGAAGAAACCTTTCGTTAATCCTAAAGGCGCCCAAGTATTGGCTAAAATAATTATGACCAAGAAAATAACAAAACCATTTCCAAACCTTGGATAGCGTTTCAATATCTCAAATTCTAATTTGAATACAGACTTTTTCTTTTTACCCAATAAGAGATTGGCTAATACCGGTAAAATCGTTAATGCGATAATAACCGACGCCACAAGAGCGAATGTTTTTGTGTAGGCCAAAGGTTTAAACAATCTCCCTTCGGCACCCATCATGGTAAAGACCGGGAGGAAACTGACCACCGTGGTGGAAACAGCCGTAATCACTGCACCACTCACTTCCGAGACAGCTTTAATAATTACGTCCTTTGTTTTTTCTTTTGATTTTTCAAGGTGACGTAAAATATTTTCCGTAACCACAATACCCATGTCCACAATCGTTCCAATGGCGATAGCAATCCCTGATAATGCTACAATATTTGCATCCACTTTGAATAATTTCATGCCAATAAAGACTACGAGTACCGTCAAGGGCAACATGCTTGAAATGAGTAGCGATGACCGAAAATGCATGACCATCATCAAAATCACAATAATTGTGATTAATATTTCATCGCGTAATGCATGATTCAATGTGCCCAGCGTTTCATAAATAAGAGCTGTACGATCGTAAAAGGGTACAACCGCTACCTTACTCACTGTTCCGTCGGAAAGCGTCTTTGAAGGCAATCCTGGAGATATTTCTTTTATTTTCTCTTTTACACTTTTTATGGTCGCCAATGGATTTTCGCCATACCGCGCCACCACAACGCCGCCCACAGCTTCTGCACCCTCTTTATCAAGCACTCCACGACGCAAGGCAGGACCCAATGCAACATGAGCCACATCTTTGATATAAATGGGTACATTATTTTCTGATTTAACAACAGTATATTCAATATCCTCCAACGATTTGATAAACCCTAATCCTCGTACCATATACTCAACACGGTTTACCTCAATCGTTCGTGCTCCCACATCTAAATTAGATTGTCGAACCGCATTAAAAACATCTGTCAACTGAATGCCATGTTCCCGCATCGCTATAGGATTCACATCAATTTGGTACTCTTTTACGAATCCGCCAATGGACGCCACTTCTGCTACGCCATTTGCAGACTGCAGAGCATATCTTACCGTCCAATCCTGGATGGTACGAAGCTCCTGTAAATCCCATCCGCCTGTAGGTTTTCCATCTTTATTTTGTCCTTCCAAGGTATACCAAAACACTTGTCCTAAAGCAGTTGCATCAGGCCCCAAAGTCGGCTGGACATTATTAGGTAGTGTTCCCGATGGAAGAGAATTTAATTTTTCTAGGATTCTTGAACGGGACCAGTAAAATTCCGCATTTTCATTAAAAATGACATAAATGGATGAAAACCCAAACATTGAAAATGAACGAACCGTTTTCACATCCGGAACTCCCAAAAGAGCGGTGGTCAGTGGATAGGTAATTTGGTCCTCAATGTCCTGTGGACTTCGCCCCGGCCATTTCGTAAACACAATTTGTTGATTTTCACCAATATCAGGAATAGCATCAACCGGAATTGGATCTCGGGGTAAATCGCCCAATTTCCAATCAAATGGTGCAACCATCATACCCCAAAGCACCACGCCCGTCAGCAATACCCCAACCACCAATGAATTATTGAGACAATATTTTATGAGTTTATTTAACATTGATTTTTCCAATTTTTTTCAATTTTTCTTACCATTTTGATTCCCATAGTTCTGTTTATCTCACCAATCCTATTAGTTCCCTCATTGTGGGGGACTCAAGGGGGTTTATAAAAATGATTCTATCTCCAAACACCATGCTTCTTGAACAATCCAGTATCATTGTATGTTTTATCATATCAATCGACATTATTATTAAACCCCATCTAAATCTTCCCCACAATAGGGAAGACTATAAGGATTTCCCATTGTATTCTCGCTTCACTTCCCCACATCGTAACATGCTCGCACCAAAATAAGGGTTATTCACATCCTTCACTTTACTCAACCAAGATGCACCAGAATTATTAAATGCCATTGGGCAAAATATTTCATAATAAGAATCAGATGATTCATGACCAAAAGACTGCTCAAGCAATAATATTGATTGACTTAACCCATTGAAAGCTTTTCGTACTTCATCGATACTTTTAAAATGCTGTGCGTGCGTCGTTTCTGAAATAAGATTATCTCGAATTTTATTCCATTTATTTGTGGCTTTCTCAGATAAATCAAATGTTTTTGTTATTGTCGCTGACAATACAATATTCATGGCAAAAATCGCAGTTTTTGATTCTTTGAAATTGTCTTTTGCCAAAGCATCTTCAGCAATAAAGTATGCATCTGCAATTAAAGTCTGTGCTTTGCGAAATGATGCTGTGGATTCAAGTTGTTCTATTGCTGGCATTTCATGATTTTGTCCACTGGGCAATCCACCATGATTATGCCCCACTCCAGACGAACCGCCACTTGGATTCATCATGCTAGGTTTTGCAGCAATCTGCATGGCAGAATCAATTTTAAAATTCCCCTTCTTTACAACCAGTTCACCTTCTTTAAGGCCCGATTTCACAATGTATTTATCTCCAACTCTAGAACCTAAAACAACTTCCCTTCCTTCGAAGGTGGGTTCATTGCCTGGGATTTGCACATAGACTATAGCTCGATTCCCTGTCTTTAAAACTGCACTGGCAGGAATGAGTAAATTTTCAACTTGATGATTAGGTGTATGCACAATCCCCATGAATTCAGATTTCACCAAATCCATACCGCAAACGTCACAATCACCTTTTTGATCTCGAACCACTTCCGGATGCATAGGACAAATCCATTTATTCGCTAATTCAGGATTGATGGCTTTTCCATCACCATCCAAGATTGCATGAATAGTGCCATGAACAAAAATACCCGGTTTGATCAATCCATCAGGGTTTTGCACATTCATTCGCACTTTTACGGTTCTTGTTTTCACATCCAGAACCGGATCAATAAAAGCTATCCGTCCTTCAAATTTTTCTCCCGGAATGGCTTCCGCAGAAAACGTAACTTTTTGACCAAAAGCGAGCCATGGCAAATCTGATTCATAGGCGTCAAATATCACCCACACCGTACTCAAATCTGCGATGGTGTAAATATTAGTTCCAGTCTTAACATAAGCCCCTTCTACACCATTTTTTTGGATAACAACTCCACTCATTGGGCTATAAACTGTGATGAGATTTGTGGGCGATTCAGACGATTCAATTTTTTTTATCTGTTTATCCAGTAAACCCATTAAACGTAGTTTTTCTCTCGATGCTTCCAGAGTTGCTCTACTATTTTTCTGTCCGAATGCAGATTGTCCTGAACTTGATACAACCAACTTCCTTGCCTGAATCAATTCTTCCTGTGCTGTGTACACTTCTGGACTGTATAATTCCATCAAATGATCACCTTTATTCACAGTAATTCCGGTATAATCCACAAACATACGTTCTAACCTTCCTGGAACCCAAGCTGTAATATTTTTAATTCGCGATTCATCAACTTCCACTTTCCCAGATAAATGGATTTCCATTTCTGCAATCCCATAGGCAGTTGGCACTGTTTCAATTGATGCCAATTTCATGGCACTTTCGGACATGGATAATTGATTTGGTTTTAAACTGCCATTGCCTGACTCCAATGGAATAAGATCCATGAAACAAATGGGACATTGCCCCTCTTCTGGTAGTTGAACATTCGGATGCATGGAACAGGTCCAAACTTGAGTTTCAATGGAATCAGATTCTTGGGTTAATTCTCCCGTAGAAGATGACCTTCCACCGGAAGACCATATACCCAAGAAAAAGGCGAGCAAGATTAATCCAATGGTTTTTTTGTTATTTTGAATAAAATTCATGATGTTTCACCTCCTATCAAAATCGTTAATTTTGATTTTGATTTTAAATAATTGATGAGTGCTTTTTCGTATTTCATTTGAAATTTCAATAGCCGGCGCTGAGCATCTACGAGAGAAAGAAAGTCAATTTTGTCAGATCGGTACGCTTTTTCAGTAGCACCCAGTGATTCCAATCCTTTCGGAATAAGTACATTTTGATATAACTCAACCTGACGACTGGATTCTTTTAATTCATATAGAACTTTTTCCAAATCTTTTGCTAATTCATTTTGAATTGAAATAACTTTTTGTTCCACAGCTTCCACAGCAAGATTAACAGATTTTATAGATGATTTATTCTTACCAAACCAAAGCGGAATATCAAATGAAACTTTTGCAACCAATGGATCTTTACCACTGAAAGCACTTCCGTTTTTTTCACCGGTCCCGATTTTCTCAAACCCAATGCCCAAATCTGGCAATCGATTCAATTTTGCTCTTTTCAAGTGAGCTTTGTTCATGTTTAACTCAGCACCAACCATCCTTATATCTGGATTCGATTCATTCATTGTCTCCAAAAGGTGATTTCTATCCGAGTTCATCAATGAGAAGGATAAAGAATCTGGCACAATAATTTCCAAAAGCGTGTGATCGTTTAACAAACTACGAAATGACTCTAACTGAGGTTGTATTTGGTTTTCCAGAGATAACAGATCATCTTCTAACTGAATCAGTTCTATTTGCGTTTTGATGAGATCAGGATGCCCCGTTCGAGATGTGACATATTTGGAGCGTATCACAGAATCCCAGTTTTGGATCAATTCAAAATTCTGTTGTGTTAAATCCGTAATGCGTATCAAATAATAATAATCGTACCAAACATTTCGAATTTCATGCGTAACAGATAATCGCTTTTTCTCTAACTGATAAAAAGCCATCTCTGCTTTAGCAAATTGTGCGTTGCCGTCTGCTTTTCGTTTCCCAAACCAAGGGATTTTTTGCATAAGTCCAATTTTGGTCTGCTGCGGACCCGCAGCCGTTTGCACGCTTTCCAAGAAATATCCAAATGAAATAGTAGGGTTAGGCAAGCTTTTCAAAAAACCAACCTTTGCTTCAGCAGATTTCCATTGCTTAAATGCTTGTTGGATGGATGGATTATTCTCTAATCCTGCATGGATGTAGCCATTCAAATTTTTGTTCGAGTCCGTAAACTGCGAAAAGACAAAACTGATCGAAAACAAAAATCCAATGGTATAACTTATGTTTATTTTATGAAATGATTTCATAATACTCCTTAATTCATTCATGACTATAATAGCCGCCAAGATTCATGCAAGACGCACGAATCCCATCAACGGAATTTTCCGTTTAAAAAAAGGAGATTTTTAAATTAAGAGGGGTAAATGAAAATTAGGTGGGTGATGATTTTGAAAATGCTCATCTTGATGAATAAATTGTGTAGATACATTTTCAAAATAGGAATGCGTTTGATCCATAGAGGAACAATCAAAATTTGTCTTCCCATCAATCTCATTTAATGGCGCT
>Ga0302117_10001374_pt1 | contig 11594 bp, 8 predicted proteins | sample AG5_322_MG_FD_203112 | JGI IMG/M metagenome (GOLD analysis project Ga0302117, IMG submission 203112) | Marine microbial communities from Western Arctic Ocean, Canada - AG5_32.2 | ecosystem: Environmental > Aquatic > Marine > Oceanic | place: Canada: Western Arctic Ocean | collected 2017-10-01 | reverse complement strand
ACGTTCCATGGAACGCCCTGACGTGGTTATTCCGTTTCGCCCCTCTGCGGCCCTGGTGCCCGACTTGGGTATTGCTATGCGAGACGAAGCAGTGTTACGGCGACAAGCCAACTAAGGCTTCAAAACCGCTACGCTCCACTGCGCCCATGGGGGTGTAGCTCAGTTGGCAGAGCGCTACGTTCGCAACGTAGAGGCCGGCGGTTCAATTCCGCTCACCTCCACCATGGGGATCTTTGAATGGTTTGTAGTATTTTCCTGTTTGGCTACTGGTGTTGCTGGCTAATAAAGGGTTCAGGAGATTTCTTAATTCGCTTGTGAAATACTTTTGGAGACAAAGAATAATTGATGGAATGAGTTGTAGTAATTGCTCGAAAATCCTCAATATCGGAGTTTCGTAATGATGCAGCACAAATGGGCAATCAAGAATTGGCTAGCCGTTGCAGGGTTTTGCTTGTTGGCAACGGCCTGCAACAGCGAAGAGGCCTCTGCAACCAATGAATCCGAGCCAACCACCACTGAGCCGGTTCTAATCGAAGCCTCCAAGCAGAATCCGATTACTACTACAACCACGACGACAGTAGTTCCGGTTCGGCCAACAATACCGGGCGTGAACCCCTCCCAATGCCGCACCCCTGATGCCCGTGATCTTGTAGAACGCGTGCCGTACTCTGTCGGATTCCCCCTAGATGGAAACACGCCAGCGACAGGGACGATAAAAGTAGTTCTTCTCCCTATTGACTTTTCCGACGCAATTGGGATCGAACAAGAAATCTTCGACGCACAGAACCAAATAAACAAATTCAACGAATGGGTGGAATCTCAATCCCGGTCGGCACTTACCGTTGATTGGGTGTTTCCTGATGAATGGTGGCGCGCCTCAAAGGAATCTTCGGAGTATGGCTTCAACCCAGAAGCCATCCACACAGCCATGACTGGCGATGCTCGCTCCTATATCACAACAGTTGAAACCTTCGGCACAGAAGCAGTTGCTCTTGCCGATCCGACCATCGACTTCACTGACGTTGAATTCGTCTTCGTACTTCTGCCTAAAACCATCGTCCATATTGACCCGTCTGTCGGTGCCTTCCATCTCAATATTCCATCCGACGAAGGCACTATCGAAAAGTTGTGGGGCGGAGGAGCATTCTTCTATAAGTCGAACCACGACGGGCGTCCCAAAGAACTGTGGACAGGATGGATCCATGAAATTGGGCACACATGGGGTCTCGCCGGTCACGCTCCAGTCGCGACATTTGGCAGAGAACAAGAAGTGGGTTCAACCGCATCAGACCTCCACCTGATGGGAAACCAAGACGCTGTTCATCAGGTGTTCTCAATTTGGGACCAGTGGCTACTCGGCTGGTTACCAGAAAACGAGGTCTACTGCCTGCCGGTATCAGGGATCAAAAGCACAGAAGTAGAACTCGTCATATCAGACCATTTCGATAACAACGGTTATCGGACGGCAATGATCCCTGTTACAAAAACATCAATACTTGTTGTCGAATCACGCGACAACGGGATTGTGGTGTATCTAGTTGATACAACTTTGGACTACGACCGAAGTGCTGAAAACAGAGGGGTAGCCCTAGATCGGTTCGCCACCTATTTGACAGACCCCATCCTCCAAGTAGGCGAATCAGTCTCCTACGAAAGAATCGAAATCACAGTTATCCGAAGCGGCACGATCAGTATCAGAGTTATTAAATGAAAGAGACAAACAAAAGATGAGCGAACACACAGAACACGTTAGAAGTCTTTATCGAAACAAAGAGAAGCAAGATCTCACCACGAAGCAATCGAAAAGATTGAATGACATTTGGCAACCCACTGCATGATGCCATACAGGCGAGCAAACCTCAACTGCTGAAGCCACTCCGGCCTTGCCGGGTCTCTTCGGCGAGTGGCTGACAAGGAGTTGTCTGATGAGATGAAGGCGGCCTCTTTGGCGGTCGCCAAGGTGTTGGTCCCGTTGGCTGTTGCGGTTCCTCCTAAAGGGGCGACCGCAACTTGAAAAAGTCCATCAAGCCAGCAGCGACTCGTCGCTATGCCCGCATCGTTGCGGGCAAAGGAGAGCAACTAAACCACCAAGCGGTCGTATTTTGGCCGAGGATTTCGTCGGTGGGGCCACCGAGCCAATCAAGAGCAGTTCAGCGGCCAAGCCGAGATACGAATAAACGGCACCCCACTCTACGATTTTGCGGAATTAGATCAATAGCGCAAATTATTTGACTTCTTTGCGAGCCAAGGGTCAGTCGTTCACTTCGAAAATAACTGGAAGGTCGGCAGCCATTTGCGAAATGTCTGCGGGAACCTCCCCGCTAAAAATAATGACCATGAAGTAGCCATCTTCTCGTTCAATCCGTGCATCAACAAAAAGCGGGTGCTTTCCCACTGTATCAAGGAGAGGTTGAAGAGATTCTCGTATTCGATGATGCTCTGTCGCCTCGGCGATTGAGATGCCTTGGCTTTCGGCGTAAAAAACGATGTCACTCGGGACCGAGCCCTGGTCGGTGATGGCAAAAGTTGTTTCTGCGGGAGGCGAAGAGGGGACTATGCTATGAACCGCCCAAAAAGTTTGTGGGCAGTCGGGATGGGGAGCCTCTACCCAATCAGGGAAAACCTCGCCTGTCCCCCCAACATTAATTTGGTCGCCATCCGTGACGAACACCCCATCTAAAGAAATAGATTGCTCTTTTGGGTCCCACTTTGAGCGAGCAGGCCAAAGCGGAGTCACCGGCTCCTGGTGCTCTTGAAGAAGCCTCACACAGTTTTCTCCGATGCTGAGAGTAGCGATGCCCATGGCAGCCTCTAACGAAACAACAGAATCAGCGACAAGGGCTAATGGGCCACGATCAAGGGTTGTTGTCGAGCGAAGAACTGAGGTAGTTGGAAGAGTGATCGTGGGTTCGTCTTTTTCTGAAGCGCACCCACTTGCGAGGATAGATACCGCCAAAATGATGGTGAAAAACGAACGCATTAACTTGTTCGGATAGATACGCCAAGAGCGTTATTTACCCATCGCCCCTGCGACCAGACATTTCGACTTGAGCCAGACATGAGAACGTCACCTTTGTGGACGCCCCAAGCGGTATTGATCCAAAACCAGGGCCCTCCGCTGTCGCCGCCTATGGTGTTGTCCTCTTCCATAGCAACAAGGCGATCGTATTCAATCCCCCCGGAATAACTTGTAACCCAAGTGTTGTAGACATGATCACACGATTGCCCTCCCGACGATTCGCCATGAAAACATCGATAATCGCCGACGGCAGATACGCCCCCTGCAGCAGATACATCACGGCGAGAAGAGTCGGTGTAGTAGTAATCGTCAAACTCGGTGTGTTCGGTGGTATGCCATTGGAAGTCGCCCCAAATTCCCTTGTGCTGACCTTGATAAGTAGTTGAATAAATAAGGCCATTGTTTTGACGGTAAGAGAGGCTATTTGAGCAATGCCCGGCAGTTAAAACACCGTGGGCCGACCCGTTGGTGACGACAAACCCTGAGGTACACAGTAAGGCTTGATTCGAGGAACGGAGCAGTTCGTCGCCACCGTAAGTGTGTTCTTCTTGGCTGATTTGTGGAAGAGAATTACCCGCTGAAACATTAAGAATGCTGAGGTCAACGTTGGTTGCTTTCGCTTCAAGCGGTAACTGTAGGCCAGGGTTATGGGACAACGTTACTTCTAGCGTTCCTGATCGTCCGTTAAGGCCGGTAACAAATTGTTGATAACCGGCAGCACGCAAAGCAGAGCGAAGTTCGCTTGCTTGAGTAACGAGGTCACTTTGAGAGAGCGCAGCGTCTTCAACAAAAATTACTGGTTTATTTACAGCAGATTTGAGAATTTCCTCCGGAACCTGCCCGACAAAATAAACATACAGAGAGTATCCACTTTCTCTGTCTATCCATGCCGCGGCAAAACGAGGGTGCTGTTCGACGCTGTCCAAAAAAGGTTGCAGAGACTCTCGTATAAGGTGGTGACGCTGTGCTTCAGCAAGGGAGATACCTTGACTTTCGGCATAAAAATTCAAATCGGTGTAATTAAATTCTTCAGCATCAGTTGAGTCAGGATTTGATCCACTAGATAAGAGAGGATCAGCAGAAGCACTTGAAGTTACGCTGAGAGACAATGAGCAAAAAGCAATCGAAAGAATTGAAACTGTGCGAAAGCGTTTTTTAGCATTTCTATTACTTTGCACCATTAAATAGTTGCTGTCAAGCGGTCGTATTTTTGGCCAAGGATTTCGTCGGTGGGGCCGCCTAGCCAATCTAAAGCGGTGGCGTACATGGACCGAGTGTCTACGTAAATAGGTACATCGCCGTCGACCAAATTATCCAGATCAACTTGGCCGATTATTCCCTGGTTGGGGCCAATGATGAATTGTGTCCCGGCTGTGCCATGGTCGGTGCCGGCCGAACCATTCTCTTGAAGCCGGCGGCCAAACTCGCTGGTGGTCATAATGAGCACCCGGTCGGCGTGGCCGTCGGCTTCCAAACGTTGATGAAAGGAAGCTAAGCCATCAGCCAGATTAGTCAGCAACTCTTCGTGAGCGCTGCGCTGATAAGAGTGGGTATCAAAACCATGCACGCTGACCACGATCACCTCGGTGCCGAGATCAAGGTTAATAAGATTGGCTGCGGTATCTAACAGCGTGGTGTAGGTCTCTTCGCCCGACCATGGGCTTGGGTTGCCGGCGGTTATCTCAAGTGCGGTTAAGGCACTGAAGGTAGAAAAAATTGCTTGTTGGGCATCGGCCAAGGTGGGATCCGTGGAAAGTGGCGAAGCGACCCGAAGGAAAGCATCAATCAGCGTTTCCCCGTCGGAGTCGGGTGGGGTATAGAGGTTGAAATTTTGTGGTGAATGTATGGCGGTGGAGAGTTGTTGTTGAGCGGCCAAAATCGGGGCACCGCCGCCCAGAGAAACGGCCCGTAGAGGGTTGACCGGACCGCTTGCCGTGGCATCAAGCCAACGCCCCAACCAACCGGTGACCCCTCGGTCGGTGCGGCCGCTGTGCCAACTATCGCTGGCCGTAAAATGCGATCGGCCCTGACCGGGGATACCAATGCCGGTCACTGCAGTCAACAAGTTGGTTTCCCACAATGGTAATAAAGGGGCCAAGGCAGAGTGCAAAGCAAAATCTTGGTTACCAGAAAGTTCCAGCACCTGGTGGTCACCCAAGGCCAAAGTAGGGCGAGCATCTTGATAGCGACCGTTGAGGGGCACCAAGGTGTTTAACCCATCGTTGCCGCCTTGCATCTGCACGACAACTAGCACTGGTTTTCGGGGGCCCTGGCCTGGTATTAACGAGGTAGTGGTGGGCGCCACGGTGGTCGTTGAGGTAGAGGTCGTTGAGGTAGTGGTCGTAGAGGTAGTGGTGGTTGAACCAGCGATGCCAGGCAAGGTTAAGGAGGGGCCTCGCTTGATTTGTTCTCGTAGTAGGCCAGCCCACGCGGCAGCGGCGGTAGCGGTGGCTGCTGTGGCCCCACCAGCAAGGTAAAGAAAACGCCGTCGATTTAAGTGGTGACTCATCAGACCATCAAAAGATCGGGAGAGGCTAAGGCCAGAGTTAAACAACTTATGCCATGTTTGCGGATCGGAACATTAACCCAGAGCTCACGCAAGGTGAAGAGCAAGGCATCGGAAAACCCTGCGGAGCAACCCAGTAGAGTTGCCAAGGCATCCCAATCCCCGGAAGTAGCGGCGGCCCAAACTAAGGAATCTCTGGGGGTCAAGTGCGCTATATTACCGGCGGCGGTAAAGCGTACGGCTGTGCACGAGGCGCTTAGGTAATCCTTGGGGGCCGGAAACCCACCCACGTGTGGTGGCTGGCCGGGCAACATATTGCTGGTCCTTAAGAAGTGAGACTGATCGTCGAAACTGAGCTGAGCCCCGGTAGTTTTTAGGGCATTAATGAGCCAACTTACTGGGTGGCGTACCAACGAAGAACGGTTGGTTTTGTCCAAGCCGGCTTGAGCAATAACGGTAATAAGCGGAGAAATTTCTAGATCGTGGCGGGCGAAAACTTCCGCAAATTCCGGTACCTGGTTTACGTCAAAATCGTTACCCAAAATAGCTTTGGCCAGTTTTCCCGCAATAAATCCGGGCAGTGCCGGGTGATCCAAGATCACATCAAGTGACGTCTCTACATCGTGTACTCCACTGACCCCTAATAAAGTGCGAGGGGTATCGTCGTGGCGCCAGGCAGAAAAAACCGCCGCTCCGGTATCGCCTTCCGGTATCTCCCAGCCGGTTAAAGCCGAAGCGATGGCCGCCACATCGGCTTCGGTGTAGTGCTCTACTCCGATGGAGTAAACCTCCATAAGTTCGCGGCCAAAGTTCTCGTTGGGCTGTTCCCCCACGCTCAAACTACCATCAAGAAAAATAAGCATGGCCGGATCAACGGTGACGGCCCGCAACAAGTCACCGAAGTTTCCTCGAGCATGTTGGCGCAACAAAGAGATGTGGTTAGCCATAGTGAGCGGGTCATTTACCGCAGTTTTGGTCACCGCAAAATGGTCATGCCAAAAAAAGGTCATCCACTCCAATAACGGGTCGACTGTAGTGAGGAGTTCGTTAAGCCATGCCTCTAAATATTGTTCAGAAATCATTTGCCGCTGATTAGCTAGTTCTTCATCCTTCAAACTTAAGGGAATAGGTTCGCTCAATCCTTCAAAAGGATCAGGAGGGATGACCAAACCATGGCTCTCTGGATCAACCCAGCGAGCCAGCAAGGTGGCAGGACGGATTCCCTCGAGTTGGCTTTGTTCGTCGGGGGTTAACCCGTAACCCAAGCGCTGGGTAAGCCAAGCGAGGTCGCTGGCGATCTTGTCTGAGGTGACCACAAAAAGATTCTAGCAGGCACCGACTAGGGCAAGTTATCAAGCAAGCGGTCGTATTTTTGGCCGAGGATTTCGTCGGTGGGGCCGCCTAACCAATCTAAAGCAGTGGCGTACATGGATCGGGTGTCTACCGCAATAGGTACATCGCCGTCCACTAAATTATCCAAATCAACTTGGCCAATGATGCCCTGGTTGGGGCCAATAATAAACTGCGCCCCAGCCGTACCGTGGTCGGTGCCGCCCGAAGCGTTCTCCTGTACCCGGCGGCCAAACTCGCTGGTGGTCATAATGAGCACCCGGTCGGCGTGGCCGTCGGCTTCCAAACGTTGATGAAAGGAAGCCAAGCCCGCCGCCAGATTGGCCAACAGTTTTTCTTGCCGGCTTCGTTGATCAGAGTGAGTATCGAAACCATGCACGCTGACCACGATGACCTCAGTCCCGACATCTAAATCAATGAGCCCAGCCGCCGTGTCAAGCAACGAGGTGTAGTTCTCCTCCGGTGGCTCGTCCGCCGTAACCCCACTGTCGACCCCGAGTACTTCAATGGCCTCCAAGGTAGAAGGGATAGCCATTTGCGCAGCGGCCAAAGTGGGGTCACCAGAAAGAGGTGAAGCGGTCTGTAAAAAAGCCGCCACGATGGCTTCGCTATCCGAACCCGGAGGGGTAGATAAACGAAAATTGCGAGGCGAGTTAATGATGGTAGAGAGCTGTGACTCTGCCGTCAAAATAGGTGCTCCGCCCCCCAAAGACACGGCCCGCAAAGGATTGGCCGGGCCGTTGGCGGTGGCATCAAGCCAGCGGCCTAACCAGCCGGTGGTCTCTGGGCTGGTACGGCCACTATGCCAACTATCGCTGGCCGTAAAATGTGACCGGCCCTGACCAGGAATACCGATACCGGTCACCCCAGTCAACAAGTTATTTTCCCACAAAGGCAACAACGGGGCCAGCGCTGGGTGGAGAGCAAAATCTTGAGCGTCTGAAAGGTCAAGCATCTCGTGGTCGCCGAGCGCCAACGTGGGGCGAAGATCTTGGTAACGGCCGTTAAGCGGTACCAGAGTGTTGAGGCCATCGTTGCCGCCTTGCATCTGCACAATAACTAATACTGGGTTTTTGGGGCCTTGGCCCGGGGCCAACGAAGTGGTGGTGGTCGGCGTCATGCTGGTGGTGGTCGTGGTGAGACCTGGCAAAGTTAGCGTCGGCGCTCCGTTGACTTGTTCTCGAAGCAAGCCAGCCCACGCTGCAGCACCTGTGGCGGCCGCTGCGGTAGCCCCGCCAGCGAGATAAAGAAAGCGTCGTCGGTTTAAGTTTTCGTTCATCAGATCACCAAAAAGTCGGGGGTGGATAAGGACAGAGCTAAACAGTTGCGACCCTGTTGGCCAGAAGGAGTCGCATCTTTAAGACCATCTAAAGCAGAAAGTGAAGCGGCAGAGAAGCCTTGAGGCCGGCCCAGCAGCGAAGCCAAGGTTTGCCAATCTCCCGTTGAAGCAGCAGCCAAAGCCAACGAATCTTCGGGGGCCTGGTTGGCCACCAACCCAGCGCTGGTAAAGCGTGCGGCGGTAGAAGAAGCATTGAGATAGTTCTCCGGTGGAGGAAACCCACCCACATGAGGCGGTCGACCAGGCACCATTCCCATGGAATGCAAAATGTGGGCACGTGCCCGGGTGTCTATTCGCGCGCCGGTAGTTTTTTCGGCATTGGTGAGCCAACTCACCGGGTGACGCACCAAAGGAGAACGACTGGTTAAGGCCAATCCTGCTTCTGCGATAGCGGAGATCAGCGGGGCAAGGTCAAGGTTGTGGTTGGCAAAAACATGGGCAAATTCAGGTACCTGATTTTCGTCAAAGTCGTTTCCCAAAATAGATGCAGCTAATTTGCCAGCAATGAAACCAGGTAATGCTTGGTGATTCAATACAGCATCGAGCACCGTGTCTACATCGTGTACTCCGCTTGCCCCCAGCAGGGTCCGGTGGGTGTCATCGTGGCGTCGGGCAGAAAAAACTGCCGTCCCGCCGTCCCCAGGTTGTATTTGCCAACCGGTCAACGCAGAAGCAGCAGCGACAACATCGGCTTCGGTGTAGTGCTCCACCCCAATGGAATAAAGCTCCAAAAGTTCACGGCCATAGTTCTCGTTGGGTTGCCTCGCCACGCTGGATCGGCCATCAAGAAAAATAAGCATGGCCGGGTCAAGGGTGACCGCTCGCAACAAGTCGCCGAAGTTTCCTCGAGCATGCTGCCGCAACAAAGAAAGATGGTTAACCATGATCACCGGGTTAAGTACCACTTCACTGGTTACTGCAAAATGGTCATGCCAAAAAAAGGTCATCCATTCCAGCAAAGGGTCTGAAGTGTCTCGAAGTTCGTCGAGCCAAATTCCTAAAAGCTGCTGGTAAGCGGCCCGACGTAAAGCCGGAAAATTATCGGGGTCAATGTCGGGCGGAATGAGATCACCTAACCCTTCAAAGGGGCTCGGAGGTATAGCTACCCCGTGTGACTCTGGGTCCAATCGGCGAGCCAGCACAGTAGTTGGATCAACGCCGTCTAGGTTCGTTTGCTCATCAGGACTCATGCCGTAACCCAAACGTTGGGTAAGCCAAGCGAGATCAATTTGCGCGTTGTGATGGTTGGTCATGAAAAAATCATGCGGTTTGCAGATGAAGCGACCATGATCACTTTGTTAACGAATGACCAGTAAAAATCACCTAAAGTTTTGCTGGTCGTGCTCAACGGCCGCCACCAAAGCAGCGCCCACCCCCGGCAAATCAGCCTCCAACCGCCCCCAACTGGGGATAAACGGCGACTCCAAAGGGCTTTCTAAAAAGTCTTGACCAGCTTGAAGAGCAGCCTGACCAAAAAGGTCCACCGAGGCCTCTTCTTGACGGCGATCATAAACAAACCCATTAAAAGCGGCGTCGCTGTCGTAGTGCTCAATAAGTTCGTAGGCCTCCCGGGTGTAGGCCGCCTTTAAGGTGCGAAAACTCTCCGGAGTTAAGACCACTCCAGAAATGGCCAGCTTTCGAAAAAACGCTTTAGCAATATCGCTGCTCATGCGATGCAACCCTGCAGTGGAGTCCTCAGAGGAGAGATCCTGATGCTTGTGGTCATAAAGGTCGGCGAGTTCCACCTGGCAAATACGGTTCACCGGGTAACTGCGGGCGATCTCCGAAAGCACCCCGATCTCTAAGCCCCAGTCAGCAGGTACCCGCAGCGACCGAGCCACGCTGACCTCTAACGCCCATTCGCCAGCCAACGGGTAACGAAAACTCTCCAGATAATCCAAATAGTCGCTCCGGCCGAAAGTAGCGGCCAAGGCCCGCACCAACGGGGTCACATATAGCCTGCTCACCCGACCATTTAATTGCTTAGGGTCCGCTGAAGCCCGGGCGTAAAACCCTTTCGCAAAGGCATAGTCGAAAGAAGGGTGAGCCACCGGGTAAAGCAAACGAGCCAGCAACGAACGATCATAAGTAGCAATGTCCGCATCGTGCAAAGCAACCACTTGTGCCTGGCCGCGGCCCAACACGTAGCCCAAACAACCCCACACATTGCGGCCCTTGCCCGGCTCGATAGGGGCCCCAAGGTGTTCAACAACTTGCTGGGTAACCGTTTGCAACCCCGGGCCATCGTTCCACAAAACACGGCAACGCTGCGGCAAAACAGAAAACACCTGTTGGGCCTGAACAAATTGTTGCCGATCGGCTTGGTCAAGGCCCACCACCACCTCTTCGAGATAATGGGCGGTAGAGAGTTCTTCAACAATGTGGCTTAACGCCGGTGACCCCAACTCAGAAGCCAAGCAGGGAATAATCAACGTCATGGGACGCTCCTGGCCCCACATAGCGAGATCGGTTTCAAGCTCAGCCACCGGCCGATCGGCCAAATTATGCAAGGTAGCGATTACCCCGTTTTGAAAGAAGTCGGCCATAAGAGCAGGCTAGACGTCCTTGAAGCCCTTAGCCCATCTAACATCAGGCCATGACATTAGATCTCGCCGCTTACGGGTGGCACGGAAACCCCCCGTCTGGAGACGGAGTACTGGGACGCATCGTCCGGGTTGACCGCGGCGAATGCGATGTCATCACCGCCCACGGGTTGCTTCGCGTGCTTTCCGACTCGCAGCGGGCGCAAAGCGAAACCGCCCCGGCCACCGGCGACTGGGTGCAAATAGACCAAGACGCCGAGTTGGGCCCGCTGATTGCTGAAGTGCTCCCCCGAGCCAACACGGTGTCGCGGCGCGACCCTTCCGAAGCGGTAATTGAACAAGTGCTGGTAGCCAACGTTGATGTGGTGCTCATTGTGCACGCCCTTGACCGCCCCTTACCGCCAGGACGCTTAGAACGTTTTCTGATTGTGGCCCAAGACAGCGGCGCCGAGGTGGCTTTGGTGCTTACCAAAGCAGACCGGGTGGAACCATCTTCAGAAATAGAAGCCACCATTCGAGCGGTAGCCCCCGAGGTGCCGGTGCTGGTGGTGTCGCTCAACCAAGAACAAACCCAAGGGCTTGCCGCAGTGGAGGCCCTATTGAGTGCTGGCCGTACCGTGGCTTTGCTGGGCGAATCAGGGGCCGGCAAATCAACCCTCATCAACGCTTTGTTGGGTGAGGATCAGTTGCCCACCGGTGATGTTCGCCAAAGCGACAACAAAGGGCGCCACACCACGGTGAGTCGAGAATTAGTACTGCGCCCGGCTGGTGGGCTGTTGGTAGACACCCCGGGGATTCGTGCCGTGGGTATTTGGGATGCGCAAGAAGCACTGGACC
>Ga0302117_10001373_pt1 | contig 11600 bp, 9 predicted proteins | sample AG5_322_MG_FD_203112 | JGI IMG/M metagenome (GOLD analysis project Ga0302117, IMG submission 203112) | Marine microbial communities from Western Arctic Ocean, Canada - AG5_32.2 | ecosystem: Environmental > Aquatic > Marine > Oceanic | place: Canada: Western Arctic Ocean | collected 2017-10-01 | reverse complement strand
CGGCCGCATTGTCCGCAGAGGCTTTGTTGAGTTTGTTTTCCAGAGATTGAATCTGCTTGTCCTGTGTTTGCTTCAGGTTTTCCAAGTCCTCTAGTCGCTTGCTTACCTCTGTCCGGTTTTTGTCCAGGGTGCTTCTCTGCTTTTGTAAACCAACCAACAACCGGTCCACCGCCAGGCTGTCTGCTGCAAGGATTTGTTTGGCCTCTTTCATGAGCTTTTTTGGTAAACCTACCCGCTGCGCCACTTCAAATGTGTACGAGGACCCAGGGACGCCCATGATCAATTGAAAAAGGGGCTCAAAGCTTGACAAATCAAAGGCCATGTTGGCGTTGCACGCGCCCTCCAACTCCTCCCCTAGGGCTTTGATGCTGTTGTAATGTGTGGTAAATACCCCTAAGCATTGGCTCAGGTGAAGCTCTTGCATACAAACTGACGCCATGGCTGAACCAAGCTCAGGGTCTGAGCCACTACCAAACTCGTCGACCAAACACAGGGTGTTGGCGTTTGCCTCCGCCATCATGTCTCGCACTTTGGTGAGTTTACCCGAATAAGTGGATAGTTCGTTTTCAACACTTTGCGCATCACCCAGATCAACCATGATGCGATCAAACCAGGGCAAAACAGTTTTGGGGTGGGCTGGGATTAGTAGGCCACTTTGCAGCATCATCTGAAACAGGCCAACCGTCTTCAAGGCTAGGGATTTTCCGCCCGCATTGGGGCCGCTGATCACCAACAATCGCTGCGAGGGGTTGAGTTGAACGTCCAAGGGAATGATGTCCGCTGAGTCGCCTTGGTGGGCCGCCCGAAGGACGGGATTGATGCCTTTTTTGATGTCCAAGGTCATGTCGTGGCTGATGCGCGGTAGCGTGCAGCCTTCCACCTCTGCAAAGCGGGAACGTGCATGCAGGCTGTCCAGGGCAAGAAGGCGCTCATCGCAGCCTTTGATTTCTTGCCTGAATGGCTGTATTTCAGCTGTTAACGCCTTGAGTATGCGGCGAATTTCCTGCATCTCTTGGTCCAATAGGTCTCCGATTTCCGCATTGATAGCTAAGCATTCAATGGGTTCGAGGTAGATCAACGATTGCTTGGCAGAGCTTCCATGAAAGGCGCCGTTGACTTTGTTTTTGTACGCCGACTTAATAGCCAGCACGCGCCGGTCATTGCTCACCGATTCACGGATATCAGCCAACCAACCTGACTTGTCCATGCGGCGCATCACTTGGTAAAACAAGCGGTCACCTTGAGATCGCCGACTGGTTAGCTCAAGGCGAATGGCTTTGAGCTCCTTGGATGCATTGCCTCGGATTTGCCCGTTGCGCTCAAACACCCCATCAATGGCTGCAGGTATCTCGGGAACGGGTGGAAATGGGCGAAGCATGGCCGCCATTGATGGGGCTTGCTCTCGGTGTTTTTGTGTGAAGCGGTAGGCGCTGGCGTAGGCGCTGGCTTGCGCGTGAATGGCCATGAATAACTCTACGGGCAGGACCGCGTCCTTGACCCGCAACAACGGCATGGCGTCATCAATGGCTTCTGCCGCCACCGCCGGCAGGCGGTGTCCCTGCTTACTCAATTTCAACAGCTCGTCCACTTGGGACAGCTCCTCCTCCATGGCCCGGCGATTTGCGTTGGGCTTTAAGTCCATTAAGGCCAATCGGGCCTTGTTGGTGGACGCATAAGGCGCCACCATGGCGGTTAAGGTTGTGAAATCTAACGCCTCGTGCGCGGACGCTGGGTACATCATGGTGAGGTCGTTATTGCGTGTTTTTGGGGTCTTTAATCAGCTTGGCTCAGATTGCTTTAGTGCCAATTGTTGCTGAAACTTAAGCCTCTGGTTTTGCTTCAGGCTCAGGTGGCGCATCCTCTAAAATGGTTAAGTCCATATGGCAAACAGGGCAGGTGCCCTCTTCTTCATAAACCACACCCTCCTCACAATCCATGGGGCAGGCGTAGTGGTTGTGGCTGTGCGCCTCTTCACTCACAATATCTGTGCTTTCTTCTGTGATGCTGGTTGGCTCGTCTTTTTCGCAGCTTTCTCCGCAGCAACAGCAGCTACTTAAGCTCGAAACAGCGATGGCTAGTGCGCCAATTGTGGTTGTTGAAATTCTCATGGTGTTGTGGCTTGATTGATGGTTGGTAATTTACGCTTTCTCTTGGCGCATTTGGGGGAAGAATAGCACCTCTTGGATACTTGATTGGTTAGTGAACAGCATCGCGAGGCGATCCATGCCAATACCAATGCCCGACGTTGGTGGCATGCCGTACTCCAGGGCCCTTAGAAAATCTTGATCAATGAACATGGCTTCGTCGTCCCCTTTTTCTGTCAGGGCCAGCTGCTCCTCAAAGCGAGCGCGCTGCTCAATGGGGTCATTGAGCTCACTGTAAGCGTTGGCAATTTCTTTGCCATTGATCATCAGCTCAAAGCGCTCAGTCAGCCTTGGGTCATCTCTGTGCGCTTTGGTTAGCGGGGACATCTCAACAGGGTGGTCGGTGATGAATGTTGGCTGGATGTAGTGTGCTTCACAGCGCGCACCAAATATTTCATCAATGATTTTTCCTGAGCCCCACTCGGGTGCTGGTTCAATGCCAATGCTTGTTGCCGAATCCCTCAGCTCTTGTTCAGACTGCCCAATCAGATCCAAACCTGTGTGGGTTTTGATGGCGTCCAAAATGGGCACGCGAGGGAAGGGTGTTTTCAAGGCGATGATGTTGTCTCCTGACGGTAGGTCGGTGCTGCCAAGCACCTCTTTAGCCATGGATTCCAATAGGTTTTCCGTGAAGACCATCATCCAATGGTAGTCCTTGTAGGCCACATAGAGCTCCATCACGGTGAACTCTGGATTGTGTGTTCGGTCCATGCCTTCGTTACGAAAGTCTTTTGCAAACTCATAAACCCCCTCAAAGCCGCCCACGATCAGTCGCTTCAGGTATAGCTCATTTGCTATCCTTAGGTACAAAGGCATGTCTAGGGTGTTGTGGTGGGTAACAAATGGTCGCGCAGCTGCGCCGCCAGGGGTGGGTTGCAAGATGGGTGTCTCCACCTCCATCCAGCCTTGATCATCAAAGTTATTTCTCATGGCGCGCATCATCTTGGATCGGGTGATGAATGTGTCTTTCACTGTTTCATTAACCACCAGATCAACATAGCGCTGTCGGTACCGCAATTCCGGGTCTGCAAAAGCGTCATGCACCTTGCCGTCCGCGTCTGTTTTCACGACAGGAAGGGGCTTGAGGGCTTTTGCAAGCACCGTCAGTTTCGCAGCCCTTACTGTTGTTTCGCCTGTTTTTGTGGAAAAAACCGTGCCCTCAATAGCCACAAAGTCACCAATATCTAAGTGTTTTTTGAAGACATCATTGTACAGGCTTTTGTCCTCTGAGGGGCAAATTTCATCGCGGCTTACGTAGGCTTGAATTCGGCCCTCGCTGTCTTTGATGACTAAGAAGGACGCTTTGCCCATGATGCGTTTACTCATGATTCTTCCCGCCACACAAACAGCACTTAGCGCCTCCGGGTCCTTGGTAAATTGAGCGTGGATAGCCGCTGAGCTATGGGTCACTGGGACCTCTGCTGCCGGGTAGGGGTTAATGCCCATTTCCCGCATCTTTTCTAAAGATGCTCGACGCAGTATTTCTTGTTCATTGAGTTGTTGCTCCATGGGGTAAAGATAATCCCGGTCTGCATGCACTTACCTTTGCCGTTCACATGAATTCTAACATGACACAAAGTAACGTCCGCGTTCGGTTTGCGCCAAGCCCCACAGGTCCTCTCCATATAGGGGGGGTGCGCACAGCGCTCTACAATTACCTCTTTGCCAAGCAGCATGGAGGTAGCTTCATTCTTCGCGTTGAAGACACCGATCAGACACGCTTTGTGCCTGGCGCAGAGGCCTACATTGTTGAGGCATTGAATTGGTGTGGCATTGCGCCTGATGAAGGCGTTGGTTCTGGTTTACCTGATGGCGGGCCTCATGCGCCCTACCGGCAGTCTGAGCGCAAGCCGATGTACCGCGCTTACGCCGATCAGCTCCTTGAATCAGGCCATGCCTACATAGCTTTTGATAGCCAAGAAGAGCTAACGGCTGTTCGTGAGCGCGCAAAGTCTGTTGGCAAAGCCAATTTCCAATACAACAGCATCACCCGGACCACCCTTCGCAACAGCTTAACCCTTTCTGAAGATGAGGTTCAGCGACTGCTTGATGCGGGCGAACCTTATGTTATTCGCATGAAAATTCCCCGCAACGTGGAGGTGAAGTTTGAAGACATGGTGCGCGGCTGGGTTCGTGTTGACAGCGCTCACATTGATGACAAGGTTTTACTCAAAGGCGATGGCATGCCAACCTACCATTTGGCTAATATTGTAGATGACCACTTGATGGGCATCACTCACGTGATTCGCGGTGAGGAGTGGTTGCCTTCTGCCCCACTTCATGTCTTATTGTACGAGTGCTTTGGCTGGCAGGCACCCGCCTTTGCTCACTTGTCTTTGTTGCTTCGTCCTGACGGGAATGGTAAGCTATCCAAGCGAGATGGGGACCGCCTTGGCTTCCCTGTGTTCCCCATCAACTGGGTCAACCCCAGCAACGGAGAGACAGCAAGCGGCTACCGTGAGCTTGGTTTTTTACCGCAAGGATTTATCAACATGTTGGCTTTTTTAGGTTGGAACCCCGGCAACAATGAAGAGATTTTTTCCTTGGATTCTTTGGTTGAGCAATTCAACCTAAGCAAGGTCCATAAGGCTGGCGCTCGCTTCGATTTCGCCAAGGCTCGGTGGTTCAATCAGCAGCATTTACGTGCGCTGGAGCCCTCTGTGCTTCGCGAACTCTTGATGGATGAGGCGGCTAATCGGGGCTTCTCTATAGCCACCCCGGCAATGGCTGATTCCTTAATTGAATTGTTCATGGAACGCGCTGAATTCATTAGCGATATTTTAGACGCGTCCACCAGTATTTTCGAAACACCCACAACCTATGAAGAGAAAATGGTGGCAAAAAAATGGACACCTGACGCCGCCGGATATGTGCGTGGACTGAAGGCTTTATTTGCTGAAACCAACTACAGCGCGGAATCTTTGGAGGCCTCATTTAAAGCTTATTTAGCCTCCCATGAGTTAGGGTTTGGACAGGTTGGGCCAGTGTTGAGGTTGGCAATCGCCGGCGTCACTAAGGGACCTTCCATCTTCGCTGTTATGGCCCTTTTGGGGCAGTCTACATCAGAGTCCCGCATGGACGCTTCCATACAAACTTTAGGCTAAGCCCGTTACCATCATGCGCTCAAACGAAGACTTTTCTGACAGCAGCCTGCAACAGGTCGATGTGGTCGATCAGCGTGAATACGCTTACCACGGATGCATGGACGAGGAGGCTATTATTGGTTCTGACTACCTGATCAACTGCTCCGTGTGGGCGGATTTGCTGCCCAGCGCCCAGAGCGATGCCCTGGCTGACACCGTTGACTACGTCGCCATTCGCGTTATTATCACTGAGGAAATGGCAATTAGGTCGGCCCTGCTGGAAACGGTAGTTCAAAGAATCTGTCAAAGAATATTTACGGATTTACCTCAGGCTCAGCGTTGTAGCGTTAAATGTTGCAAATTGAACCCACCAATTGATGGCGATGTGGCGGCTGTGTGTGTTCGCTTCACGTCGATGCGTTAAATTTGTGCCTCAGAAAGGGTCTCGTGGCCGAGTGGTTAGGTAGGGCTCTGCAAAAGCTCGTACAGCGGTTCGAATCCGCTCGAGACCTCACTAGTTAGTGACTAAGCGGTCAGCAATTAATTTGTTGACCGTTTTTTTATAGCTTCGGCAAATGAACAGCATCAATCCTCAGGTTTTCGAGTTTTTCAACCGTCTCAGCGAGAACAATAATCGAGAGTGGTTTGAGCAACACAAGCCAGAATTCAAAAATCTTGAATTGGGGGTAAAGGAATTTGGTAGCCATCTTTTTGATCAAATTAGTGCCCACGACTCTTTGGAGCGATGGAAGCTTATGCGAATCTATAGGGACGTCCGTTTTTCGAAGAACAAGACGCCTTATAAGACGAATTTTGGAATAAGCTTTCGCCGTACCCAGCCCAGCTCACGAGGTAGCTATTACCTACATATCTCTCCTGAGGATTGTTTTTTAGCGTGCGGGTTTTGGGGGCCTGAACCCGCTGATCTGTTACGCATCCGTAAAGAGCTAGCGGTATCAGCTGATGAGTTTAGGGAGATTCTTAATCGACCGTCATTTAGGGATACTTGGGGAGACCTTGTGGGCGAGGAATTAAAATCAGCACCAAGGGGCTTTGATAAGCAGCACCCCGCGATTGACTTGATTCGAAAGAAGCAGTTCCTGTTTCTTGTTCGTTTTAGCGATCAGGAAATCACGGAAGATGATTTTTCAAGCCGCGTCAACCTCGCGCTAAAAGATGTTCGTCCATTTGTGGATTTTATGTCAGACGTATTAACAACCGACTTAAACGGAGAGCCCTTGATTTAGCGGGTGACTTTTAAACTAAACGCGGTGAGTAATTAAAAACCTTATTAAGAATTGAAGGATTTAATCAATAAAATAAAAAGCAGCCTACACCTAAGCCAAGAGGCGGAAGCGTTTCTTTATTCCATATCGAAAGAAAAAACACTTTCCAAAGGAGAGGTGTTAATTAGCCAAGGGCAGGCTGTAAGGAAAACATTCTTTGTTACAGAGGGCTGCCTGAGGTCTTACTGTGTTGATAAAAACGGAAGAGAGCACACCCTGCTCTTCGCAATCAAGGGTTGGTGGATTAGCGACTATATAGCTGTTCATACTGATGAGCTCGCAACACTTACTGTGGAGTGTCTTGCTAAATCGAAGGTTGTTGAATTTAACGCCAAAGAACTGGATGGCATTCATGCACGTTTCCCAGAGTTCGAGTCTTATCAAAGACACAACTTAGAGCGTCACGTAGTTAGTTTGCACAGACGCATCTTGAGCCAACTACAATTAAGCGCTTCCGAGAGGTATGATTTGTTTTTAACTCAATATCCCGACATAGAGCAGCATACTCGAAATTTTCATATCGCCTCTTATTTAGGCATCACCCAACAAAGCTTGAGCCGCATTAGGGTAGAAAAAGTAAAAACATAATTTTCTTACCATAGGGTGATTTTTCCCTGGATTGCTCACGCTACTCTTGTATCGAGTTATTAAATAAAGAAATCGATACAGATATGAAGGCATTACAAACAATAAAATACGGTGAGATAAAAGACAGTGTAGCCTTTAATGAGGTTGGCAAACCGGCGGTTACGGCAAATGATGTGCTTATTGAGGTTAGGGCTGCAGCCATTAACCCCATCGACAAGAGTATTATCCTTGGAAACCTTCAGGCCCTGCTTCCTCTACCAACACCTTTCACTTCTGCCTATGATGTAAGTGGCGTTGTAGTTGAAAAAGGAAATGATGTAGGTGGTTTTGAAATTGGAGACTTAGTGTATTCACGGGTTCCTCAAGAGCAAATGGGCACGCTGGCTGAATTCGTTGCTGTAAATAGCGCTGCAGTCTCAAAAAAACCTGGCAACATTTCTTTCGAAGAAGCGGCAAGCTTACCATTGGCGGGGCTAACGGCCTTGCAGTCTTTGGAATACGCCGGCATAAAAAAGAACGATAAGGTTCTTATTCATGCTGGCTCTGGTGGTGTTGGAAGTTTCGCTATTCAGTATGCTAAAGCAAAAGGCGCTTACGTTTACACCACCACCAGCACAAGTAATGTAGGGTGGGTTAAAGAGTTAGGCGCAGACAGGGTGATTGATTATAAAACAGAGGACTACAAAAGCATAGCTAAAGATCTAGATATTGTGTTTGATACGCTTGGTCAAAAGTATTCTCTCGAATCTTTTGAGGTGGTTAAGCCGGGAGGAATGGTAGTTAGTGTTGTGGGCCCTTTGGATGAAGCGACTGCTAAAATGTTCGGTATGATGGATTATAAATTGCCAGAAGAATTAGCTAACGCAAGCAGTGACAGGGGTGCTGTTTACAAATTCATTTTCATGCACCCTAATGGCGCACATTTAAATGAAATTAAATCAATGGTTGAGGATGAAGAAATTAAGCCGATCATCGACAAGGTGTATCCATTCTCTGAGAGCATTGAGGCGCTTATTCACCTTGCGTCAGGAAGGGCAAAAGGAAAAATTGTAGTAAAAATCAGTTAAGTCTTGTTCTAATAAAAACATAAAAATTAAAATCATGATGAAAAAGATAATAATTGGATTCTCGAGCTTGATTGTGCTCGTTATTGTAACGTTATACTTTACAACCAGGCCGCAAGTAGAAGATGACGGGTCGTATAAGCCTTCAGCGCTGGCTCTCAATTTGACGACTGTCTCCAAATCGGATTTTGAAGACGTTTCATATACTAAATATCAAGGAGTCAAATCAAAGGTTTTGGTGATTTTCACTGAGCAAAAAAACCTATTGATGAAGAATGGTAAAATGTTTTCTACAGGAAACAACCCCATAGAGTCACTACTGCCAATGTTGCATCTTAAAAATGCTGGTTTTGACTTTGAAATAGTTACTCCTACCGGAAAGCCTGTTGTGTTTGAGATGTGGGGGTTCCCACAAGAGGATGAGCATGTAAACGCTATTTACAATGAGTACAAATCAAACTTTGAGCACCCTAAGAGGTTGGCAGACTTCATTAATACTTCATTTCCTGATATTGATTCTTATGCTGCTGTATTTGTGCCTGGCGGGCATGGAGCAATGCTTGGTATTCCCGAAGACAGAAACGTTGATAGCGTATTGCGTTGGGCTCATAAAAATGATTTATTCACCATCACTCTTTGTCATGGGCAGGGCGCGTTGTTGTCTACCACCCTGGATGATCAGGAATTTCTTTACGATGGCTACAGGATGGCTGTATTCCCTGACGCTATAGATGAAATGACTCCAATGATTGGCTATTTACCAGGATATATGACATCCGGTTTGAGTGAAAAGCTGAAAAGCCTTGGGGCCACTATTGTAAACACCGAAGCAGACAATACCGTTTGCATAGACAGAAAATTAATTACGGGAGCAAGCCCGCTGGCATCTAATGAGTTAGGAAAGCTTGCTGCAAACACTTTACTGAAAGAGCTTGTCTATGGTGTAGGTGAAGCGGCGGCTGGATACAGGTAGGCACGGTGGCTCAGGTCGACTGATGGACCCGGTCCGAAGGAAAAAATCAAGAAAGCCTGTTCTTTGGAGGGGGCTTTTTTGTTTACAAATACCGAGGGTTCTGATCTGGGATACATGGAGCTTAGGAGCACTCCGGGTTTTTGAGAAATCCTACTCTTGTTGCGTTATTGACTGACTTCATTAAAAAGTTGTGTCCACGCACTCGCGTATGCGTAAACGAGCAAGCCAACAAGAACAGCTACTCCGGCAACCTCTAGGTACTTCTCAATTTTGATTTTTTTCATGATATTGCGCTCTTTGTTCAATGCTTGTTTACACTAAGGTAGTGCTACTGGGGTTTTTTATAAGATGACCTCTGGGCAGTATCTTTGGCGCTTAATCTTTCAATAAGCCAACCATGGACGCTCAAACACGCAACGCCTATTTTTCTCAACTTGGACTCAAAGAAAACAACCCAGGCACCTGGATTGGTAATGAGTCCAGTCAGTCCGACCAGTGGATTGCTAGTCATTCACCTGTTGACGGAAGCTTGATTGGTTCTGTGTCTGAAAGCAGCAAAGAGGATTATGATCGTGCCATGTCTGCCGCCCTTGAGTCCCAGTTGGCGTGGCGAACGGTTCCCGCTCCAGAGCGCGGTGAGGCTGTGCGGATATTTGGCAACAAATTGCGTGAAAATAAAAACGCCCTTGGCGCCCTGGTTAGTTATGAAATGGGCAAATCCTACCAGGAAGGTTTAGGTGAGGTTCAAGAGATGATCGATATCTGTGATTACGCCGTGGGTCTGTCCAGACAATTGACTGGTTTAACAATCAAAAGCGAGCGCCCTGACCATTTCATGATGGAGCAGTGGCACCCTTTAGGTGTTGTTGGCATTATTTCAGCATTCAATTTTCCTGTAGCTGTATGGGCCTGGAACGCAACTGTTGCTTGGGTTTGTGGTAATGCTTGTATTTGGAAAGCTAGCGAGAAGGTGCCTTTGTGTGCCGTCGCTTGCCAGCATATTTGGAATGAGGTCAGTGAAGAGTTGGGCTTACCAAAAGGATTAAGCACCATCGTTACTGGTGGTAGAGAGCTGGGTGAGTTAATGACCAACGATAAACGCGTAGCGCTGGTGTCCGCCACGGGGTCTATCCGCATGGGTCGCGAGGTTGCGGCAATAGTGGGTCGTCGCTTGGGCAAAAGTATTTTGGAACTGGGAGGCAACAACGCCATCATTGTGGCACCAACGGCTGATTTAAAAATGACCGTCACCGCCGCTGTGTTTGGCGCTATCGGTACAGCGGGTCAGCGCTGCACTAGCACACGCCGATTAATTATACACAGCAGTATCTACGATAAGGTTATGGACGCTATTGTTAACGCTTACAAGCAAGTGAAAATTGGCAGCCCATTGGATGAAAGCAACCACATGGGTCCGTTAATTGACAAGGACGCAGTGGATTCTTATTTAACCTCTCTTAAGCGCGTAGAAGAGGCTGGGGGCACTTTCCTTGTAAAGGGTGGTGTGCTGAGTGGTGAGGGTTATGAAAGTGGCTGTTACGTCAGCCCATCCATTGCTGAGGCTGACAACGGTTGGGCTATTGTTCAGCATGAAACCTTTGCTCCATTATTGTATGTGATGAAGTACCAGAATATGGAAGAGGCTGTTGCTTTACAAAATGGCGTACCTCAAGGTTTAAGCTCAGCAATTATGACCAGTGACATGGCTGAGTCTCACCGCTTTCTAGCTTCTGCTGGATCAGATTGTGGTATTGCTAATGTCAATATTGGAACAAGTGGTGCTGAAATTGGTGGTGCCTTTGGTGGAGAAAAAGACACCGGTGGTGGCCGTGAAAGTGGTTCTGATGCTTGGAAGGCATATATGCGCCGTCAAACCAATACCATGAATTATGGCACAGACCTACCTTTAGCTCAAGGTATTGTTTTCAACATTTGATTATAATATTAACATACCCTTTAAAGTACTTAGTATATATAATGGTCGGTTGATAAGAGGTATAACTTGTTTTATGAAAAGCTTGATTTGAGATGTTAACAAGGTGTCAACAGGTTGTTCACAACAGTTTTTGTTTTAACCCTTTGATAGCTAATTCATTGTTTAAAAAAGCTTGAAACCCTTGAAACCCTATTTAACCATCAATGGCTCATAACATTAATGAATGAACCCTGTTGAAAAAGGCAATACCTTCGGCTTATAACTTGTTTAAATCAACTGAAAAGTCAGGTATTCAACCAAGCATTTACTTTTATTCACAAAATATTAACACGCTATTAACATGCTATCAACCATTGCAATCGGATCCGACCATGCCGGCTTTCATTTGAAAGCTGAAATCATTGAAGTACTTAATAATCAAGGTATTAAAACTATAGATAAAGGTTGTTACAGTGAAGAATCTGTTGATTACCCAGATATAGCACATGGTGTTGTAGATGAAATTTATACAAAGAAAGCTTCACGG
>Ga0302117_10001369_pt1 | contig 11612 bp, 10 predicted proteins | sample AG5_322_MG_FD_203112 | JGI IMG/M metagenome (GOLD analysis project Ga0302117, IMG submission 203112) | Marine microbial communities from Western Arctic Ocean, Canada - AG5_32.2 | ecosystem: Environmental > Aquatic > Marine > Oceanic | place: Canada: Western Arctic Ocean | collected 2017-10-01 | reverse complement strand
AACTTCTTTGCTGAGCAGTTGCCAGTCCACACCGCTTTGATGCTGAAAGAATTTTACGGCCACTTGTCGGTTGGTGTTGATGTCCACTCCGACCCAGACTTCGCCATATGCACCGGTTCCTAGCAGTCGAGTGATTTGCACGCCGGGAATATCTGCATGCGAATCGGTCGACTGCATACTCAGTTGCCGCGATCGGTCATGATCGCCAGCGGTTTGATGTTGCGTGAGGTCGTCTGACATGTGGATTTAGGGGCGTAACGCTTTACCAAAGTAGTATCTTGTTTGATATCTATTTTACTCTAGTTGGGGAAAGATGTTTGTAGTTGTTGTTGATTTCAATTGGGAATGTAGGGGGATTCAAGTAGAAATTCATATAACGGCGGTTGGTAGTTGGGCGCGTTTAGTTACATTGGGGCTTACAGGTAAAGCTGATTCCATTAAAATACAACGTTTTAGTGCATAACCAACGAGATACTCGAAAATCTACTATGACCGAATCGCAGAGTGATCAACAGCCTGAGCAACCGGAGCCGGCAGATGTTACCGCGGAGCAAGGCAGCAGTGAACAAGATGAACAAATGCACGTTGCTGCCCGCCGTGATAAATTACGGCAGATCCAAAAACTTGGTATTGATCCATGGGGCAGTCGATTTGACGACCGCCAACTGATCGGTGAAATCCGAGACCGTATTAGTGAAGTTCAGTTTCAGCAGGAAGACGGTACGCTGATAGATCTTCCGGATTTGGAATGTGATGTTGAAGAACGCGTAAATATGCGGCAATGGCGCAGTGACCAAGGGCCTGGCACAGAGGTGGGTCCGACTGTCCGAGCGGCCGGCAGAATTATGCTGCAACGTGATAAAGGGAAATTGCGGTTTATTGATATTCAAGATTGGTCTGGCAGTATCCAATTATTCATAGGCAAAAAACAAGTTGGTGATGAGGATTTTGATCTAGCAGGTTTATTTGACTTGGGAGATATTATTGGTGTCGACGGTCGCCTCGGTGTTACAAATACTGGCGAGTTGACGATATTTGCTAAGAAGCTACACTTTTTGACCAAGTCACTCGAACCACCTCCGGCCAAACATATAGGGATGACAGACCCAGAATTACGACAACGTCGGCGTTATGTTGACTTGGCGTACAACGTTGGCGTGCGACAACGGTTCTTAAATCGCACCAAAATAGTCTCTTCGATTCGTAGTACTCTCAATGCCGCAGGATTCGTTGAAATCGAAGGGCCAACATTACATTCGATCGCCGGTGGCGCTGCTGCTCGCCCCTTTATGACTCACCACAACGCGTTGGGTCTTGAGTTGCATTTGCGAATTGCCTTGGAGTTGCATTTAAAGCGTTTACTCGTTGGTGGCATGGAACGTGTGTATGAATTAGGGCGAGTCTATCGCAATGAAGGGATCAGTCCGAAGCATAATCCTGAGTTCACGATGCTTGAACTTTATCAGGCATTTGGCGACTATCACAGCATGATGGATTTGACCGAAAATTTGATAGTTAACGCACTCGATGCGCTCGGCAACGGCTACGTTGTTCCCTACGGTGAACACATGGTTGATTTCACTCCGCCATTTCAGCGACGGCCGTATCTTGAATTGTTTATGGAACAGACGGGCGTAGATCCGAGCGACGAAGAAGCTGTTAAAAAATACGCCGTGGAAATTGGTATCGAAATCGAGGGTCGTCATCTCGATGTTATCAAGAATGAGATATTTGAGGAAAAGGTCGAGGATTCTTTGGTGGGGCCAGTCTTCGTGATTGATTACCCGGCAAGTATTTGTCCACTTACCAAACGTAAAAAGGATAATCCGGAAATTGCTGAACGGTTCGAGTTGTTTATTCGCGGTATGGAAATCGCAAACGCTTACACCGAATTGAACGATCCAGATTTGCAGCAAGAGTTGTTTCAAACTCAACTTGCAGGTTTATCTGATGAGGACTCGATGGCCAAAATGGACTCAGACTTTATTCGCGCATTGCGTCACGGCATGCCTCCAACGGGCGGCTTAGGCGTAGGAATCGACCGGTTGGTAATGTTATTGACCAATTCCCAGTCGATTCGAGAAATAATTCTGTTTCCTTTATTGCGTCCAGAACAGTCGGAACAATAGAATAGTCAGCACCTTTCTGTGTCACGTACGTCACAAAAACTTAAATACAATATTGGGTAGAGCCTTTCGCCTTGTGAGAGTTTCTCTAGCCACAGCCGAAGGATTGGCATGTACAAAGTATTGCTATCGTGGCGGTATCTGAAGAGCCGTTATATTGCATTGGCCTCGATTGTGAGCGTGACGCTAGGCGTGGCGACTCTCATTGTCGTCAACAGCGTGATGGCAGGCTTTACTGTAGAAATGCATGACCGTCTGCACGGAATCCTTTCAGATATCGTTGTTCGCAGCCAGAATCTCAATGGCTTGCCAGATTCCGAGTGGCACATGGAAGAAATCCGTAAGGTGGCCGGTGATGATATTGAGGCCATGACGGTGACGGTTTCAGTGCCGGCAATGATTAATTTTCGCGACAATATTCGCGGGCAGTGGATTACCCAACCGATTAACCTTATTGGCATCGACGCGACTACCTATTCCGACGTTTCTGAGTTTGAAGAACACTTGTTGCATCCACTTAATCGGGATCAGATGGAGTTCCTATTGCGTGAGAACGATTACGGTCGTGGCCGCAAAGACAAATTTCCAGTTGCTGGCTGGGCTCGTCGGCGAGTTGCGGCTCAGTGGGAACAAAGGAATATTGCAGACCAGATTGAAAACGGTGATGGCACCTCCAATGACACCGCATTGATAACACCGCCGCCATTTGAGTTAGTGGATGATTCTCAAACGCCAGTCGGACTGCCGGTCTTGCCTGATTCCATCGATAAATTGCCGGAATTACAGGGGCTGCTCGACAACGGTCCTAGTGGAGTTGGGCCACAAGGAAGTGTGCCAGCGGTACCGTTTCAGAGGAACGACACTCCGCAGTTGACATTTAATGCGGCGACGGAGCAGCACACAGGAATTGTTTTAGGGATTTCCATTTGCAGTTTGCGAGGTCGTGATGCCCAAGGCGATTTGATGGATTATTATTTTGCATTGCCTGGAGACGATGTCAAAATCACTTTCCCCAATACGGGTCAGCCACCTAAAGCGGTTAGCGATTCCTTTACGATTGTTGATTTTTATGAAAGTGAGATGAGTGAATACGATTCGTCATTTGCTTTTGTGCCGTTGAGTAAATTGCAAAATCTACGAGGTATGATCGCTGCGGAAACGGGTGTGGCGAGTGTTTCTGCTATTCAAATTAAGTTGCGAGCAGGGGTCGACTTGGACATGGTTCGTGATCGTCTGCAGATGCGATTTCCGCTGCAGCAGTTTGGTTATCAAATTCAAACTTGGCGCGACATGCAAGGGCCTCTGTTGTCCGCGGTGCAGTTGGAAACAACAATCTTGAATATCTTGTTGTTCTTGATCATTGCAGTCGCTGGTTTTGGTATCTTAGCTACCTTTTTTATGATCGTTGTTGAAAAGACACGGGATGTTGGAATTCTTAAAAGTTTGGGCGCGCCAAGTCGTGGCGTGATGAGTATTTTCTTAGGTTATGGATTATCACTTGGTATCGCTGGTTCGCTGGCTGGATTGGTGTTGGGGTTGCTATTTGTTGACCAGATTAATGTTGTGGCAGGCTGGATAGAAAAGGTAACTGGACAAGAAGTGTTTGACCCGACGGTTTATTATTTTTCCGAGATCCCGGTCGTGGTGAATCCCCTGACGTGTCTGTGGGTTGTGATAGGTGCAGTAAGCATAGCCGTATTTGCCAGTGTATTGCCTGCTCGCAAAGCCGCCAAGCTTCATCCCGTGGAGGCATTGCGTTATGAGTAGTGCCTATAAATTACCGGGGGCAAAAATTACGATGGGTGCCCAACAATCGCCCCAATTTGATCGGGCCGCAGCGCCAGTGGTGATGCGCGCGGCGGGTTTAATGAAAAGTTATCGTAAAAGTAAAGTTGAAATCCCGGTTTTAAATGGAGTGGATTTTGAAGTTAGGGAAGGTGAGTTTCAGGCAATTGTCGGAACAAGTGGCTCAGGGAAAAGTACTCTTTTGCACTTATTAGCGACGCTGGACCAACCTGATGCCGGCGAAATTTTTTTTCAAGGCAATCGTATTGATAATTTGCCTGCCAAATCGCGTGATATCCTGAGGAACCGCTACATCGGTGTGGTGTTTCAGTTTTATCATTTACTGCCGGAGCTCAGTGCATTGGAAAATGTTTTGATGCCGCTGATGATTCGCTATGGTTTTACCAAGTATATGATGAGGCGGCGTAAAAACCGTCAACGAGCGAAAGAGTTATTGGACAAGGTGGGTTTGAGTCATCGATTGAAACATCGTCCCCGTGAGTTGTCTGGTGGTGAAATGCAGCGAGTGGCGATTGCTAGATCTCTTATCTCAGACCCTCAATTGCTATTAGCAGATGAGCCCACTGGTAATTTGGATCGGCAAGCGGGTGATGAGATCATGGAGATATTGCGAGATCTGAATCGTGAGCAAGCATTGACGGTGGTAGTGGTCACGCATGACGATGCGATTGCGGAGCAGGCCGATCGTACGATTCATCTTGTTGAAGGTCGAGTACAAACGAGGTGACTCGACAGTTCTCGATTCAAGTAGAGACTGCAGGATGGATGCTTTTGATCTGTAGTGGTCATGAATCCAGCTGTGGCGTAAATGCGGCGCCCATCGATTTGCAGTTGCGACTTATGAGAATGACAATAGATGCATTGAATCTGCAGTTGTTATTCACCGCGGGCAGCATGTATCGAAAAAAGTATAGCCTGAATGGCTGTTTATGTTCACTCATTTCGGCGCCGCGGGGGGGACTGACGATCTCACGTTTCGTGCTGCTGGAGATTCAATTCGGTACCTATTGATCGATGAGCTGTACGACGCACCCCTGCACAGTAGAGTGCGTCATTATGCCATAGATGCCAATCCCCCACGCTACTCAGATTCGCGGTTGCCCACTAGAATGGATGTTTGGAAAAACGATCGAGGAAATGAATAGTTATTGTACGGGTGTTTATCATAAAGATATGTCATGTCACTGAAAGTTTATATTAACGGAACGCTGTACGACAAACAGGATGCCAAGATCAGTGTTTATGATCATGGACTGCTCTATGGTGACGGCGTGTTTGAGGGAATGCGATGTTATGCTGGTCAAGTGTTTCGCATGCGTGAACATTTGGATCGGTTATGGACGTCGGCGAGCAAGATTGAATTGACGATTCCCATCTCTCCGGAGGAAATGGAGATAGCGGTAAACAGCACGCTTGCTGCTAATGACATTCGTGACGGTTATATTCGTTTAATCGTGACTCGCGGTGAAGGTACCCTAGGTTTAGACCCCAATAAATGTCATCAGGCTCAAGTAATCATCATCACGGATATGATCACGCTCTATCCGGATGAATTTTACGAAAACGGCCTGTCGATTGTGACTGCCAAAACAATTCGCAACCATCCCTTAGCGCTTGATCCACAAATCAAATCGTTGAACTACTTGAATAACATTCTTGCGAAAATCGAAGGACTCAAAGCGGGTTGTGTGGAAACTTTGATGCTCAATCATAAAGGCGAAGTTGCTGAATGCACGGGTGACAATATTTTTATTGTAAATGAGGGCGTGCTACAAACACCGCCGGTTTCAGCGGGCGTGCTTAAAGGAGTGACCCGTGGCGCCGTTATGGAATTGGCACGTGAGGATGGAATCAAAGTCGAAGAAGTGACAATGACGCTTGAGGATGTGTACGCCGCCGATGAATGTTTTCTGACCGGCAGTGCGGCGGAAGTTGTTCCCGTGCGTGAAGTGGACGGCAATCAGATAGGTGCGGGCTCGCCAGGCTTGATTACCCGACGGTTAACGGACCTCTATTGCAATCTACGGACGCGGTAGAGGTAGTCTGTTTAGCGTTGCGTTGAAAATGCTATAAACACCTTTGGTATCGCTCGATATCACGTTTTTTAGTACAAATTGTCTTGGTATTTGTACGCCGTTACTCTTTTAGTTCCATACTGTCTTAAATGTTCGTCCGTAGATTATTTTGTACTCTGTTACTAGCATGTGCTCCTACGTGCGCGGTCATTGCCGCTAATCAATCGAAATCCGCCGAAAAACCTGTGGCGTTGCATCCAGCTGGTCAGCGTGTTTTGTATACTCCTAATTGGCGTGAGGGTGTGCGCAATTTAGGTGAAAGCCTCCAAGAGTACGCATTCGAAATAAACGCTCCTCCTTTTCCGGAAGGTGAGATTGATGTGTTTACCGAGAATCTAGGTTTTTGGGTGCCGACGCTGCACTTAGATCGAGATATTTGGGATGGCAGTGTTGAGTTCGGTAGTAATGGAACCCACGGAAATTCATCGACATTTAGCGTGTTTGCTGGATTCGAATTGGAACGAGAAACTACGCTTGGACGGTTTGACCTAGATTTGGATTTCGCAAAAAAAAGCGCCGGTGGCACATTGACGACCCATCGCACGTTGGTTGATATGGCCCATTTCTGGATCATAAAAGACAACCCCTTGAGTTGGTTTGCTAAAGGGGGACTGGAGTATGACGAGTTCAAGCAGTTTGATATTCGGATGAAAGTGAATGCGGGGTTTCAAAAGATGTTTTTCAGGGGTGAGCAGGTAAAACTGAGTTGGCGAATTGGTGCCGGGGTGTCTCAGGAGTTAGGTGGAGTTGATGACCAAGTAACTCCCGAGGCGGATTTTGGAATGATTGTGAGTCGTAATATTTCGTCGCGGCAGAGTGTCCAGGCGACTTCGGATTACTATCCAGATTGGTCTAATTTCAGCGAGTATCGTTTCGAATCCAAAGCGTCGTGGAAAATCGTCATCGACAAAGAGCATGGTTGGAGTTTGAAGCTATCGATGGCAGATCGATATGATAGCACACCGCATGGCCGGCAACCAAACGACCTAACCTATTCACTGGTGTTGGTCTGGAAGCTGTAGTTGAGTAATACCCGTTATTTACTCGACGGTTTCCAGTCGGGATCTTTTTCAAAAAACATCATGTGCTGCCACGGCAACTTGTCAAATTGACTAGCGATCCGAAAACCATTCTCTTTGTATTCTCTAAGTATCTGAACCTTGCTCATTTTGTGCAGTGGTTTGATAGGAACCTTAGGATCTTCCTCGCGGTATTCGAGCAGGATGATTTGACCGTTCGGTTTAAGGCTATCACGCATTGTCCGCAACATAACCTCTGGATGTGACAGTTCATGGTAGACATCGACCATGAGGATGACGTCGACCGTGTTGCGAGGTAAGTGTGGATTGTGAAAGGACCCGAGAATAGGAGTGACGTTGTCAACTCCTTCTTTCTCCATACGAGTTCGAAGGAATTGCAACATTTCCGGTTGTACGTCAACGCCCAAGATTGTGCCTTGAGGGCCGACCATTTTAGCCATTTTTAAAGCGTAGAATCCATTGCCGCAACCCATATCACAGACAGTCATTCCTGTTTTGAGGTTCAGTTGCCCGAGCATGACCGAGCAGCGTTCCTCGTTTTCGCGATTGGCACGGATGAGCCAAGGAGCGCCAGAGAAGTGCATGGTTTGCGCGATGTGACGGCCTAAGTATGTTGAGCGTGACGGTGGTATGTTGGATTTGCTGGCACTCGGATTTTGCGCTGTCAGGCTTGGGGCTAACATGAGCAGTAGTAGAGCAGTGGATAGAGCACGATAAAGCATAACGATGTCTTTCTTGAGGTGATGAAGGCTCAGTTCTCGCTTCGCTTTCCGTCCGCGCGGCGGAGCGGACGGAAACTGGCGGGTAAATTTAGCCACTACAGTTTAGGTAATTTTATACGCAAGGAGTATATCTAGTATGGCAACTGTCGCGATTAATTGCCAGTGTGCAGAAGTCCTGTTTTAATGCTGTCGTGAATGTTGCATCGAATTATGCAGGGCGCGGCATTTGTCGCGGGTATTTCAAAGACTTGGATGCTGGCGGGGCTATACCGTGTTCCAGTTGCCAGAGATAGCGTTGTTCGTCGGTAGCGTAATAGGCCAGCCACGTATCAGGATCAGATTCGTTGTCGACAAGCCGCCACACGATGGGGTTGTTGGTGATGTCGAGTTTCTTTTCAGTCGCTGTAAGGATGTCGCGAACCAAGATGCAGAACAGTTCACGATCTGATAGGTGATCCGTGTATTGTAGATAGATGTTTTGTTCGGCGAGGCGTTGCAGTGTGTCGTACAACAGTTTCGACAGATTGCGGCTGGACAGTGTCTCAGTTTGCGGCAAACTGAGTTCTGGTTCGAACCATTGGCTTATTGGAAGCACTGGAGCGTATTCCCAGCTGAGCATTGATTCCAGGAATTGGTTCTCTTCGGATGTCGACATTTCTGTGACGTCTACTAGAGCGATCGATTCGTCGAAAAACGGTTCGAGTTGGTCTCGCAGATGCGCGTTACGCAGCAATTGGTCGACTTCGCTCTCAGGTAAACTGGTTTCGTGCATCGGATTCAATTTTATGATTAGAGATTCGCGTGTGGTGCATTTATCAAAGATGCTTAATGGGTTGCCCCGTAGCTTTAATAAGCTATGTCCTTGAATTTAATCGCTATTGGCCGGCAAACAAGGTGTAATTACCTGTGAATACACGTTCGCTAGAAAAAAAAAGATGCTCTATTCGGCGCGACCGTTACGATCACTAATTAACACGAATTAGCACGAATATGAAAATTCGGCAAGCTTTGGTAATTCGGCACGCTTTGGTAATTCGATAAGCGTTGGAGGGGCGTTCGGTTATTCGGAATCGAGAGATTTCTCTATTTTACTGATTTTCTGGACGCGACGCTCATGTCGGCCACCTTCAAAATCTGTATTCAGCCAGAGTTGTAGCAATGGTTCGACGGTGCGTTCGCCGAAGAGGTCCGCTGATAGACAGAGTACGTTGGCATCGTTATGGCGACGGCTCATTTCAGCGGTTATTTCATCGTGGCAAGATGCAGCGCGTACTCCAGGGTATTTATTAGCGGCAATCGCCATGCCAATACCAGTTCCACATATAAGGATTCCCCGCTCGCTGGCGCCAGCGCAAACGTCACGACTCACTGCTTGTGCAATGTCAGGGTAATCGACACTTTGATCGCTGTTTGTACCGACATCGTTACAACTGTGACCATTTTGATTTAGGTAATCGACGATCTTTTGTTTGACGCGGTATCCGCGGTGATCACTACCAATAGTAAGCTTCATCTCTTTTACTCTCTTATAATATCCTGATCAGGAATGATTAGATTATTGATGCGACTTCGCTGTTTATCAAGGTGGGTATCGATTTGTGCGGCACATTGTTGATAAATCTCGTACGAACCTCCGATTGGGTCGCTGACACTAGAGCCGTCATGTGCCAGTAGCGAGGTTTTATCGGCGAATTCTGGCCATTCATTGACAATTGCTTGTTGATGGGAATTTGACAATGTAAGGATCAAATCAGCGCTATTGGCCAGTGCATAGCTTAATGGTTGGCTACTGTGGCACGTTAAGTCGAGATCTTGTTGGCCGAGTACGTTAATGGCTTGATCAGCAGCGGGCGATCCATTGTTTGCCGTGATTCCGGCAGAGCAGACGTGAATGCCGTGTTGGGGAAGTTGGTCGATTGAGAGATCGTTCGCCGCTGCCAACTTCTGTTTGAGCAACATTTCAGCCATAGGGCTACGGCATGTGTTACCTGTGCAGACGATTACGATTTCCAACTGTAACGCCGTTCGGATTTGGTCACGAGTGAGTGCGCCGCTTCGGAGGATTTCTATGTGGTGCTCGTGAACCTTGATTACTGTTGACGGCGTGCCGATTTTAGTGGGACCACCGTCGAGGATTAGCTGAACGTTGTCGTCGAGTTGTTCCACGACTTCGACCGCCGTGGTTGCATCTGCTTGGTCGCTTTTGTTGGCACTTGTAAGCACCAAGGGTTCGTCTAGTTGATCGAGCACACTGAGTAAAACTTCATTGCTAGGAACTCGCAGTCCAAGCCAGTTATTTGGGGCTAGCAATGCGAGTGATTCGTTAGAGAGTCCCGCGATCTGATCGGAAGCTTGAATTACCATTGTTAGTGGGCCGGGCCAGCAGCGGCGAGCGAGTCGGTACATTATCGCCGTTGGATTTTGTGCATAGTTGTCGAGCGAATCATTGTCGCCTATCGCCAGACTCATTGGTTTTCCGGTTGATCGTGCCTTGACATCGAACAGTTTGGCAACTGCGGCCGCATCAGACGACTTTGCTGCGATACCGTAAACGGTTTCAGTCGGAAATGCCACAATTTCCCCCGCATTCAAGCGGTCAACCGACTCGGCAATGATTGCTTGTGGATCATCGGAATCGTAGACGTCGAGTATAGTTGCAGTCATGGCAAGTCTAGTGGGTGAAAAGGAGCAAAGTGAATTTGCGAGACTGGATTAGTTGTATGGCGATTCCACCGATGAATAGTGATGGAGAAAATCGTTATGTAATACTTCAGTTTATGCGGTGCAATTGTGTATGGTCAAGTAAGCTAGGGGGCAGATGACTGATAGTCTAGATGTAGTACATATCCTCGTTGTTGCTACCAGCCTTCTCGAGCAGGTCTTCAAAGGTAACGGCACAAAGGTTCTCTTGTTCTCTTTGTGAGATGCTCCCCCACGTCTGAAATAATGCTTTTGACATTGGAGTGACGTTGTTTGAATTCTGCGATAAATTTGTTCGGTCGCCAGTCATAACTGTCATTACTTCACCTAAGCTAATAGTGTCTGCAGGTTTGGCGAGTCGGTACCCGCCTGCTGCCCCTCGGATACTCAATACGAAACCGGCGGCTTTGAGTTGCAATAGTATTTGGACTAAGAATCTACCGGGAATGCCGTGTCGTGACGCGATATCGTCAATACGTAAGGGTCGAATGTCGTTTTGGTGTAAAGACAATTCTAGGATGGCTAAACAAGCGTATTCAGTTTTGGCCGAAAATTGCATGGGGTTAGTTTTCGTTTTCTTCAATGGAATGTAATCCGCATTCGGTTTTTGCTGAGCCGCTCCAACGGCCCGCTCGTTCATCTTCACCGAGCGATATTTTTCGAGTACAAGGCCAGCATCCAATACTTGGGTAGCCTTGGTCGTGTAATGGATTATACGGGATATCGTTGTCGGTAATCATTTTCCAAATATCGGCTTTGGTTGAATTGGCTAAGGGGCTGACTTTGATCAAACCGAATTTTTTGTCCCAGCCGACAATCGGCGCTTTGGCTCGATCGGGACTTTGATCTCGCCGAATCGCACTCGACCAACACTCTAGCTTGTTAGCAATTTTTTCCAACAGCGATAGTTTGCGGTCATAACAGCATTGACTGGGATTACTTTTGTAGACGGGACCGCCGTGCAAATCTTCGTACTGAGCGACGGTCAATTCAGGTTTAGCCAAGCGGACATCCATACCATAACGTGATTTAACTAGGTCACGTAGATCGAGCGTTTCTTGGAACTGATATCCGGTGTCGAGATTGAAAATAGGTGTTTCTGGGGAAAATTGAGATAACATGTAAATCATCGTCATCCCCTCT